>Ga0194115_10003932_pt1 | contig 16367 bp, 22 predicted proteins | sample TA2MahsurfametaG_3_FD_148656 | JGI IMG/M metagenome (GOLD analysis project Ga0194115, IMG submission 148656) | Freshwater microbial communities from Lake Tanganyika, Tanzania - TA2015002 Mahale S4 surface | ecosystem: Environmental > Aquatic > Freshwater > Lake | place: Tanzania: Lake...
GTGCCAGCCGTTGCCTGTTTCAAGGTATAACGCTGTATGACGATCAATAGCCTTTAGGCACTGGTGGATCAGGGGATTCCAAGGTTCACGCAATGGCGTGTTCCATTCCCGTTTTGACATCACCAGTTACTAACCACTAATGTAGGACCGCAAAAACCCTGCGGGTTATTCATGTCAGACGAAACACAAGCACAAGAGCCTGCGGCTTTTGATGCTTCACAGGAAGTCGAAGCACTGCAAAAAAGACTGGCGGCGATGGACCGCAAAAATGCAGAGCTTCTGGATGAGTACAAAAAAGCAGTCGAGCAGGCAAAAGCAGTGCCTGATGGAATCAACGTCCAAGAGCTGCTTGATTTCAAAAGACAAGTCGAGCAACAACAGCTTGAATCTCAAGGCAAATACTCCGAAGCCAGACAGGCTCTGGAGCAGCAATACCGTGAGGCGACGGCGGCAAAGGACCAGCGCATTGCAGAACTAGAGTCCCGTGTGCGGGAACTTGAGCTGCTAACGCCTGCTGTTAGCGCCTTGGCTGACATCGTTCATGATCCTGACCTCATCATGAAGACCAAGCTGTCACCCGATCAAATCGAACGGGAACCTGACGGCACCGTGGTCGTGGTTGACGGTTACCAGCGCACACCAGTACAGGAATGGGCAAAAACCCTGCCGTTCTGGATGCAAAAGCAACCGAAGCCGCAAGGCAGTGGCGCACCTATCGGGCGTAGCTCCGGCGAGATCCCAGCAGGCATTCCAAATCCCTTTGCACCCGAAAGCTACAACCTGACTGAACAATCACGGTTGTTTAGAACTGATCGTGACTTGTATGAAAAGCTAAAAGCACAAGCCAGTCGGTAATATGTCGTCAACCGGCTGCGCTGGTTAGGGCTGCGCCCATACCTACAAACACTTTTGGATTAAAACGATGGCGACTCTTCGGTCGGACATCATCGTTCCCGAGGTGTTCACCCCGTATGTCATCGAACAGACCACCCAGCGCGATGCCTTCCTGGCTAGCGGTGTTGTGCGTCCGATGGCGGAGTTGAACGCTACCGAGGGCGGTGACTTCATCAACGTGCCTTTTTGGAAGGCAAACCTGTCAGGTGATTTTGAAGTGCTGTCTGACAGCTCTTCCCTGACCCCCGGCAAAATCACTGCTGACAAGCAAGTTGGCGTGATCCTTCACCGTGGGCGTGCCTTCGAGGCTCGTGATCTTGCTGCGCTTGCAGCCGGTTCGGACCCGATGGCTGCCATTGGTGCCAAGGTGGCTGATTACGTTGCCAACCAGCGTCAGAAGGATCTGCTGTCCTGCCTTAAGGGCGTGTTCGGCACCCTGGGCACCACCACTTCCTCTGCTGCCTTCTTTGGTCTGACCATTGATGGTGAGTCTGCCGACACCCCGACTGTGCTCAGCCCACGTCACGTTGCTGAAGCTCGCTCCTTGCTGGGCGATCAAGGCGACAAGCTGACTGCCGTTTGCATGCACTCCAAGGTCTATTACGACCTGGTTGAGCGCCGTGCAATCGACTATGTAAGCACTGCCGATGCCCGTGGCACCTCCACCACCCAATCCGGTGGTTCGATGGTTGCTGCTTACGGCAATCCCACTGTCCCGACCTACATGGGTCTGCGTGTCATCGTTTCGGATGATGTGCAAACCGAGGGCAGCGGTGCCTCGACCGAATACGCAACTTACTTCTTCACCGAAGGTGCAGTTGCGAGCGGCGAGCAAATGGCGATGCAGACCGAAACCGATCGTGACATCCTCGCCAAGAGCGATGCTATGTCGATTGACCTGCACTATTGCTACCACCCGGTCGGCTCGAAGTGGGCGGTGACTACCACCAACCCAACTCGTGCTCAACTGGAGACGGTGGGCAACTGGTCGAAGGTGTACGAGCTTAAGAACCTCGGCATCGTTCGCGCCACTAACACCTCCAACTTCGATTGAGGAGTTAATTAATCATGGCTTCTCAATTTGAGGTTTCTGCTGGCAAGGCAATCGGCTACGTCTCTGGCGGTGCCGTGACCCAAGCGACCAGCAAGGCAACTACGGTTGTCCTGAACAGGGTGTGTGGTGCCATCACCATGCACGATGCTGAGCTTGCAGCAGGCGTTGAGGTCTCCTTTACGGTGACCAACAGCGAAGTTGCTGCAACTGACATCGTTCTGGTTAACCACAGTTCTGCTGGAACTGCTGGTTCCTACCTGGTGCAAGCCAATAGCATCGCTGATGGATCTTTCAAGATCACTGTCAGCAATGTGTCGGCAGGCGCGTTGTCTCAGGCAATCGTGCTGACCTACGCCGTCTTCAAGGCTGCTGCCTCCTGACGATGGGGTTGTTCGCCTTTAAGCGAGCACGGGAACTGGAGGCTGCTGCTTTGGCGGCAGCCTCTACTCCTCCTGAGCTTGTAACTGACCAATCTTCGGAACCGCCCGATGGCAATCTCAATCGACGCAACGGTCGGGGGCGCAAGCGCAAACAGCTACCTGACCCTGAATAATGCCAACGACATCATTGATGGCTTGGTGCAAGATGCTGATGTAACTGCTTGGGCTTCTGCGACGACAGATCAGAAAAATCGAGCTTTGTACACAGCGGCTCAACGCATTGACCGTGAACGTTTTTTAGGTGCCCGTGCGACTGATACGCAGTCTCTCCAGTGGCCGCGCACTGGAGTCCGCAAGCCAGATACGTACATCAACACGTACGCCGTGGGCTTTCCGTTTCGTATCACAACTGATTATTTCACTAATACCGAGATCCCGGATCAGGTCAAGAAGGCGCAGGCGGTCCTCGCCGTTTACCTGAACAACAACAAGGATGGTCTGGGGCTGAGTGGTCTGGAAGATTACAAGAACGTTAAGATCGGCAGCCTAGACGTGACGCCTAACACCTATGGCGCGACTGGTGCTGATCGCATCCCGCCGATGGTTGAGCGGTATTTCACCGGACTTAGAATCAGTGGACCTGGCAACATTGCCGTCAAGCGGAGCTGATTCATGGGTTACGCCTACCCCGGTGCCGAGTTCATCGATGACACCAGTGCTCATACTGGGCGCTTTGGCAAGATCGTTGCACTTGAGGATTCGGTAATTGCCAGCCTCAGCGCAGACGGTTACACCGGCAATGCCCTCTCGGCAATCCCTTTCAAGGCGAGTTGCGAGCTATGTGGCGTGTTCACTAGCATCACGCTGACAAGCGGCACTGTGGTGGCTTATAGGCTCTGATTATGGCGCATAACAGCAACGCCATTGATCCGTCCTACAGCATTGGTGCTGACTTTGTGAACACCACCGATGCCCATACTGGCAGGTGGAATCGCATCGTCATTCTGAAGAACAACACCAGCTTTAGTGCTTTGACAGCACAGAACTGGACTGGCAACAGCCTGGTTGGCGAGTCGCTGCCGTCTGGGTTTGAAATCCAAGGCGTGTTCACTGCTTTTACCCTTAGCAGCTCTGGCGTTGTGATCGCTTACAAGATCTGACATGGCAAAATCCCACGGCAGTTCATCACCAGTTGACTACGCAGTAGGCGCTGAAGTCATTCATGACACTACAACGCACACTGGCAAATTCATGCATATTGACTTCTACGAGAACAGCACCATCCATACGATCATCAGCACCAATGTGATTGATGACAACTTCAGCGGTGCAACGGTGGATTCAGGTTCTCACCTGACGGGATATTTTACCAGCATTCGGCTCCAGAATGGGGCGTGTATCGCGTATAAAATCTGATGGCGCTTTCAACCTCGCTACGAAAGGTTGCCAATAAAGTCGTCAGTAAGTTTGGCGGTAATGTGACTGTTCGCATCGTCACTGGCGGCAGCTATAACACCACTACGGGTGCCATCACTGAATCAGAGTCTGATAGCACTGTCAAAGGCGTTCTGTCTGACGTAAGCCTGAAGGAGGCTAACGAGCTGGTGCAAGCTGGCGACAAGCGTTTGTTGATCGCTGCCTCTGCTGTGGCAACAGCACCTGAAACCAAGGATCGCATCGTCATCAGCAGCGTTGTGCATCAGATCATTCAAGTCAATACGATTGAGCAAGACAACACTGCGATTGTCTACGAACTGATCTTGAGGGCTTGACCATGGCACGCACTATCAGGATCGATCAAATCGCTGGCTTGATGGACGATCAGGTTCGAAAGCTAGTGAACAGGACAACGCTGCAGTGGCAGAAGGAGCTAAAGACCAAACAACCACCTGTCGGCACGCCCGTTGATAACGCCCGTTTAGTCCAAGGCTGGGATGTGAACACAGATAACCCATACGTCGGGCGGGTGTTCAACAACGTCGAGTATGCCGAGGCAGTTTGCTATGGCACCAACCTTCCACCATCGTGGGGTGGCAAGTACCGCACACGCCAAGGTACGCAGCCAGGCTTTCCTGATCTGATCGGCAAAGAGCTTGAGGCTTACGTGCGCAAAAACTGGCGTGACATCATCGCTGAAGACTAATGGCAGCTCTCAACCTCAACACAATCCGCGCCACCATCGAGGCACGGTTGGCAACAGAGCTGGCGAACAGTCCTGCAATCCCGATCGTGTTTCACAACATGGCGTATGAGCCGACTCCAGGTTCGACATGGGTGCAATGCCTAACCACCTTCGGCGGCAACGAATACCTCAGCCAAGGTGGTACAACCAACTCTCAAAATCGTCTGGTCGGCTTGCTCGTCATTAATATTTTTACGGCTCTTGGCGTTGGACCCGGCGCTAACTACACGATTGGGAAACGCATTCGGGATCTTTACAATAGGGTCAACGTGTCGGGGGTTTTCTTCGACGCTCCATCCGGTCCGGAGGCTCTGGCTTCACCAGCTCCCGAGGGCTACTTTCAAACCCAGGTCCGTGTGACCTTTGAATCCATCGAGGAACTCTGACCCATGGCAGTCATCCGAGGCGAACAAGGCGCTGTGCAATTCGACGCAGCGGGCACTACCAAAGCAACCGTTGTCGGCACCCGTAGCTGGAGCCTGACTACTACCAAGGAAACCTTGGATGTCAGCAAGCACGGCGACACCTTCCGCGCTTTTGTCGGAAGTATGATTTCCGGTTCCGGCACTGTGGAACTGGTTTACAACCCTGATGCAACAGGGCAGGCGAACTTCCTTGAGGATGTGCTGACCACTGCTGATCCTGCTGACGCTGCCTTCGAGCTTTTTACCACTGGCACCACCGCTGGTACTGACTCGGTTGCGTTTAACGGCATCATCACTGACATGGAAATTACTTCCACTGTTGGTGAGATCATCATTGTTACCTGCAGCTTCATCACCAGCGGCACCATTACTGGCAACCTTCAGTGATGAGGTGTAGAGTCAGAGCGATTAAATAAGCTCTGATGGCAGGCACCAAACGTACTGTGGATCTGCTGGTTGAGGCATTTGACCTCAGCCAGCGCCGCAAGTTTGTTCTTAAAAATGCCGCAGGTCAACCTGTGGTGGACTTGTATTTCCGTCCGATCACTCGCGCTGATCGCAAAACTGCACAGGCGCTTGCGGGCAGCGAGGAAGCACTGGACATCAGCACCCACATGCTTTGCCAGCTTGCAGAGCTGCAGGATGGCACGAAGGCTTTTAGCTCTGGCGATGCACCAAAACTGCAGCGTCAACTGCCTGAGTCTGTGCTGAACGAGCTTGAGCTGTTCTTATTCGGGATTGGCGATGCAACCGATCTTGAGGAAGCAAAAAACGGCTGAAGCAGGACAACTGGCTCTTTTTTGAGTTCTTCCTGTCCTGCGAGCTAGGGATGACGGTCAGCCGGTTACGAACTGAGCTGACCGATGCAGAGTTTGTTCATTACGCCGCCTATTTCGAATTGAAGGGCGAGCGCGAGAAACAGGAGATAGAGCGCGCCAAGATGCGCCGCTAGTAGCATTGGTGTACTGATATGCGGTAGTAGTGGCAAGAGCCAACGTCGAACTCACCGTTAACGCTCAAGGCGCAGTTGGACCTCTTAGAAGCGTTCAACAGCAAGCAGGGCAAACGCAGACAGCAGTTAAATCACTGCAAAATGCTGTTACTGGTCTTGTTGGTGCATTTTCTGCCGCTCAGGCGATCCGCTTTGTTTTTGCGAAAACCGCTGAACTTGAAACTCAGACTCGCAGCCTACAAGTATTAACTGGCAGTGTTCAACAAGCCAAGCAAATTATTTCAGAGCTTCAACAGCTTGGTGCAGTCACGCCATTTACTAGCACTGAGCTGATTGATGCGGCGAAAAGACTACAGGCTTTTGGTGTTGAAGGAGATCGAGTCGTTGAAGTTACGCGCCGTCTTGCAGACGCATCTGGTGCAACTGGTGCTGAGCTGCAAGGAATTGTCACTGCTTATGGGCAAGTTGTAGCGAAAGGAAGATTACAAGGTGAAGAGCTTTTGCAGTTCCAAGAGCGCGGAATCGGACTGCAGCAAGAGCTGCAGAAAATGTACAACCTATCTGGTGAAGAGCTGCAAAAGGCTCTCAGCAAAGGTCAAATTAGTGCTCAAGCAGTAGAAGTTGCTATCCAGCGACTGACAAGTGCAGGCGGCAAATATGCAAATGGAGCAGTTGCGCAGTCGGACACATTAGCAGGACGATTCAGCACGCTGCAGGATGGCATAGACCAGCTAGCAAGACGAATTGGGCAGGTTTTAACACCTGCTCTTAAAGCAGTTTTTAATCAGGCAATTGCTGTTATTGATGCAGTGAACCAAGCACTCGCAGCGGGACGCGGAGGAGGCTTTACACGTAGTGTTTTTGGAGCAAGACAAGCGTTAAATGTCGGAGCAACAAGCCAAGCCATTGACAATATTGCTAAGGGAATCGGACAGGTAACATCGCAACGAAACAAAGCAGGAATCCAACAGAATCTGCAAGTACTCCAGCAGTATCAAAGATTACTGCAAAGCATTGGACCTGATGATCCGAACGCATCGAGAGCCGTCGAACTACAAGGTTTAATCTTTGACAAGATAAATGAAAATGTTGCCGCGCAAAAGCAGCTTAATACTCAAGTCAAAACACAAGGTGACCTATTTAAGGTTCCACCACTGGCTGCGCCTACCGGCACGACAGGTGCTAAAAAAGGCGAAACCAAGACACGCGAAAGCAGGCTGGGTGAGCTAACGAGAGAGTTAGGCTTAGCGCAGGACATCTTCGATATTCAAGGTCGTGTTCTGCAGGCTCGTGCCAGCGAAAACAAAGCACTTGAAACCACAAGACAGGCGCAGATTGAATTGCGTCAGGTTACAGATCAAATGGCAGCCGTGAGAGCTGACAAAGATCTACCGGCAGCAGAAAAGTTACAGAAAATAGCAGCCCTTGAACTTCAAAGCAAAACCGTTTCAAGGCAGCTTGCCTATGACCTTAATGCGCAAGATCAAGAGAAAGCAAAAAATGCAGCAGATGCAATTCAGCGTTTAGTAGACGAGCAGGCATTAATTCAAGCGAAACTAGATGGCAATGAAGCCGAAGTCATACTGTCTCAACAGATTAGGGATTTAAAGAAACAGAACACAGCTCTCAACGAAGCAGATGCTAAAACAATCATCGAAAGCACCAACAAGCTAAAAGAACAGTTCGCAGTCGCAGAACAGATGAAGCAGCTTTATGCGGATATTGGCATGAGTATTAAGAGTGGCGTTGTAGATGCGATCACTTCTGCTGTTGATGGCACTAAGGCACTTGCCGATGTCGCAAATGACATGCTGCGGAATATTGCTAATCGTTTGCTTGATGTGGCGATCAACTTCGCGCTGTTCGGAGCAATGTCAGGCACCGGCACTGGTGGCGGCTTACTTGGCGGTCTATTCAAGAAGCGTGCAATGGGTGGCAGTGTTTCCGGCGGCTCTCCTTACCTTGTCGGTGAGCGCGGTCCTGAACTTTTCATGCCAGGACGTAGCGGTGGCATCGCACCCGCAGGCAGCTTTGGCGGCTCAAACATCGTGGTTAATGTGGATGCAACTGGCACCAACGTCCAAGGCAACTCGGACGACTCCAAGCGTCTCGGTGAAGCCATCGGCGTCGCCATCCGCCAAGAGCTAATCAAACAGAAGCGTCCTGGAGGCTTGCTCGCCTAATGGCTACTTTCCCCGCTATCACTCCAACTTACGGCGCCCAAAAAACCAGCCGACCCAAGGTCCGCGCAGTCCAATTCGGCGACGGCTACGAACAACGCCTTATGTACGGCATCCCTTCGCACATGAACCCGAAGGAATGGAACCTGACCTGGGAGGTGTCCGAAACAGACGCGGATACCATCGAAACCTTCCTCAATGCCCGCGCCGAAGACGCCGCCAGCTTCGACTGGACCCCCCTCGATGAAGCTACCGCCTACAAGTGGGTTTGCCCTGAGTGGAGTAAAACGATTCCGTACAACAACCGAGCCACAATTAACGCCACCTTCCGCCAGGTCTTCGAGCCCTAATGGCAGTCCCAACCTCAGAACTCCAGAAGGTCAACCCCAGCAGCATCATCGAGCTGTTCGAGCTGGAACTATTCGCCAATATCCACGGCAGCGCCTTTACCTATCGTTTCCACGCCGGAACCAACGCCCTAAGCACCAACGGCAACGTCGTCTGGGCAACAAATACCTACTCAGCTTTGCCTATTGAGGTCGAAGGATTTGAGTACAACGCCGAAAGTGGCAGTCTGCCTAGACCCACAATCCGCGTCTCCAACCTGCTGGGCGGTATCACTGCGGTTTTGCTGAGCGTCAACGCCACCACTGCAGGCAACGACCTGACTGGCGCAAAGCTGACCCGCATCCGCACGCTGGTGCGCTACATCGACGCCGTTAATTTTCCCGGTGGCACCAACCCCTATGGCACCCCGGACACCACCGCCACCCTGCCATCCGAGATCTATTACGTCGCCCGTAAGGTCTCCGAAAACCGCGACCTAGTTGAGTTTGAACTCAGCGCCAGCTTTGACCTCGCCGGTGTCCGCAGCCCCAAACGCCAATGCAGCGCCAATCTTTGCCCATGGATCTACAAAGGGTCTGAATGTGGCTACAGCGGCGCTAATTTCTACGACGAAAATGACAATACTGTTGGAAGCTCCGCCGCCGACAGATGCGGCAAACGCCTGAGTAGCTGCCAAATCCGCTTTGGCTCGACTAACGCCTTACCGTTCGGTGGCTTCCCCGGTATCGGTGCCTTCAACGGATGAATAAAACCACCAAGGCTGAAGCACTGGAACACGCCAAGGCGGAAGACCCGCGTGAGGCTTGCGGTCTGCTGGTGGTCATTAAGGGGCGCAAACGGTATATCCCCTGCCGCAACTTGGCAGAAGGCAACGAGTTCTTCATTCTTGACCCAGCGGATTACGCCGCCGCCGAAGACAAGGGCGAAGTTGTGGGCGTCGTCCATAGCCACCCAGTCACTCCGCCAATTCCCAGCGAAGCAGATCGCGTCGCCTGCGAAAAATCCGGCTTGCCCTGGTACATCGTCAACCCCAAAACAGAGCAATGGGGCGAGCTGTCGCCTGAAGGCTACAAGGCACCGCTGATCGGGCGGACATGGGTGTGGGGCGTCAGCGACTGCTGGACGCTGGTACGGGACTGGTATGCCGAACAAGGTTTGCACCTCCCAGATTGGGAACGACCCACCACCCCGGAGCAGTTCAACGACGCGCCCATGTTTGACGACTGCTGGCGCGAAGCGGGCTTTTACGAGGTGGACATTGCCGAGATGCAGCCGGGCGACGCAATGCTGATGGCGATCGAGTCAAACAAGCTCAACCACGTCGGGGTCTACATCGGTGACCAACTGGTGTTGCATCACTTGCGCGGAAGGCTATCAAGTAGAGACATGCTGGGAGAATGGCTCCTAAAATGCACCGGTAGGGTCTTGCGCCATGGAAAAGGAAGTTAGGCTCTACGGTCCACTGGCAAAGTTCATCGGTCAGCGGAAGTTTTTGGCGGAGATCAGCAGCGCAGGCGAAGCAATCAGGATGCTGCTGGCAAACTTCCCCGGACTGGAACGCCACATGGCAGACCAGCATTACAAGGTAATTGTTGATAATTACGAAAGCGATTTAGACGAGATCCACTATCCCGCCAGTCAAGTCATCAAGATCGTTCCAGTGCTGGGCGGTGCCGGTGGTGGAGCGGGCAAAATCATCGCGGGTGTTGCACTTGTTGCCTTTGCAATCGCCACTGCTGGTGTTGGCTCCGGTTTCCTGGGGCTTGGCATGGGTCTGACCGGCGCGGTGGGTCCGTTCGCTGGTGGATTAACAACCGGTTTTATTCTTGGTGGCGCTGCATCGACAGTCGTTGGTGCTATCGGTGTCGCTTTGATCTATGGCGGCGTTTCGCAGCTTCTTTCGCCAACACCCCAGATCGGTCAGCTTGGTCCTGTCAGCTCTGGCGGCTTAGGCAACCGCACAACCGAAAACACCGAACTAGACCCACAAGAGTCGTACAGCTTCAGCGGTATTCAAAACACCAGCAAGCAGGGTGTTCCTGTGCCGGTGGTTTATGGCGAGACTGTTGTTGGCTCAGTGGTGATTTCTGCTGGCATCGACGTTGACACGATCTGACATGGCTGACTCCAAGAACAATCAGATCATTGGTGCCGGTGGTGGTCGCAGCCAAACGCCTGTCCAGCAAACAGTTGTTGTCCAACAAGCAGCCGCACCGGCAGTTAGGACACCTGTTCGCACAGCAGACAACCTTGCGTCAACTGCCTTTGCCAATATCCTCGACCTCATCAGCGAAGGCGAGATTGAAGGCTTCCCATCTGCACGCGCCTACACCCGTGGTACAACAAACTACAACCTCGCCCTACTCAAAGACGTTTATCTAACCGATACCCCAGTCCTGCGATCTGGTGCTGATGTAACTAACCTCACCGACGCCGATTACAACTTCAAAGGTGTCAGCGTCGAAGCCCGTTATGGCACCAACGCTCAGGACTACATCCCCAAGTTTGGTGAAACAACAGAAGACGTAGTTAGCGTCAACACCGAAGTCGTACAGGCAACACCTGTCACCCGGCAAATTACAGATAGCAACGTCGATGCAGTTCGCGTCAGCATCGCAATCCCACGCCTTGAAGCAGCAACATCAGAAGGCGATGTGCTTGGGACTAGCGTCACCATCAACATCCAACTGCAGTACAACGGCGGCGGCTTTACGACCGTCAAAACTGACACGATCAGCGGTCGAACTGCCGACAAATACGAACGCGACTATCTAATTGATATTGCTGGCTCATTCCCGGTTGACCTGCGCGTGGTCCGTGTTTCAGCCGACAGCACTGACACCAACGTCAGCCCCACCTTCTTCGTTGCTTATACCGAGCTGATTTATCAGAAGCTGCGCTATCCCAACAGCGCCCTTGCTGCAGTCCGTTTCCAAGCAGAGCAGTTCAACAACATCCCAGCCCGGTCATATCGTATCCGTGGCGTCAAAGTCAAAATCCCAAACACTGCCACCGTTGATCAGGCAACCGGCAGGATCACCTACGCAGGCACATGGACCGGCACCTTTGGCGCCGCCCAATGGACAACCTGCCCGGCGTGGATTCTGTACGACCTACTGATTAACAGGCGCTACGGCTTTGGCGATCACGTCGCAGAAGCACAACTCGATAAGTTCGCCTTCTATTCCGCCAGTCAATACGCCAACGAACTTGTTGATGCAGGCTTAGGCGATGGCACAACAGAAGCCCGCTTTAGCTGCAACGCCCTGATTCAAAACCAGTACGAGGCGTACAAACTCATCAACGACCTGTGCAGTGTGATGCGCTGCCAGCCGTACTGGTCAACCGGCGCATTGACGATCACCCAAGACAAGCCCACAGATTCCACCTATTTGTTCAACCGCTCCAATGTGCTGGAGCCAGGCTTCAGTTATGCCGGTTCAGATCTAAAAACGCGCCACACGGTTGCCGTTGTCAGCTACCTCGATCTCAACACCCGCGAGCAAAACTACGAGATCGTCGAAGACCGTGACGCTATTGAAAAATATGGCTGGGTCGCCACTGAAATCAAAGCCTTCGCCTGCACATCACGCGGTCAAGCCAATCGCCTCGGGCAGTGGATTCTTTTCAGCGAGCAAAATGAAACGGAAGTTGTCAGTTTCACTGCATCCATCGAGGCTGGCACGCTGGTACGCCCTGGTGCAGTCATTGACGTACAAGATCCTGTACGTGCTGGTGTGCGTTACGGCGGCAGGATCAGCAGTGCAACTGCCAGCGTCATCACGGTAGATAGCACCGAAGATTTACCCACCAGCAATGCCACCTTGTCGGTGATGCTGGCTAATGGAACTCTTGAAACCCGCGACGTTTCAATTCGCAGCGGTTCATCAATCACTGTTGCCACCTCATTTAGCAGCGCACCAAATCCAAACAGCATCTGGATTCTGCAAACTACGTCGATACAAACTCAGCAATATCGCGTCCTAACTGTCAAAGAAACAGAGGGCAATCTCTACGCCATCACCGGACTGCTTTACAACGCAAGCAAATATGCCCACGTGGAGCGTGGTTTCCAGCTTGCTTCCCGCAACATCAGCAATCTGAATCCCATTCCGTCCCCACCGACAAGTCCACGGGCATCAGAACAGTTTTATATCGCCAACGACAAAGCTAAGGTCAAGATCATCCTGAGCTGGGCAGCAGTCAAAGGCATCCCGCAATACAAGGTTCGCTATCGCGCTGGTAACGACAACTGGGAACAAATCACGGTCGCCAAACCTGATGCTGAAATCCTTGACACCCGCGCCGCTAATTACACCTTTGAGATCTACAGCATCAACTCACTGGGGCGACAATCCTCAGATTTCACGCCATTTAACTTCAACGCAATCGGCAAAACCGCAGTACCGGGGCAAGTACAGAATCTCTCGTTTGAACGCATCAACGCCAATACCGGACGCCTTCGCTGGGCTCCCTCAACTGAAGCTGACGTACTTGCTGGCGGCAAAGTTCACATCCGCCATAGCAGCCTGACTGATGGCACTGGCAGTTGGAGTAACTCCGTTGACTTGATTGCTGCTGTTCCTGGCAACTCAACAGAGGCGACAATTCCAGCAGTTGAAGGTGAAGTTCTAGTCAAGTTTGAAGATGACGGCGGGCGTCAAAGCACCAATGAAACCAGCGTCATCATTGATTTTCCTGATGCACTGGGCGAATACACAATCCAAGTTCGCCGCGAAGATCAGGACAGCCCACCATTCCAAGGCACCAAAACCGACTGCTTCTACAGCGATGAATACGATGCACTGACCATTGATGGTGACGCTGATATTGACGACGAGGATGACATTGACCTGATCCCCAACTTTGACTTCCTCGGCAATGTGCTGAGCAGTGCAACCTATGACTTCACCAACACGCTGGATCTGGAATCCGTATTTTCGGTTGACCTCCAACGCCGTTTCGTTACCCGTGGCTTCCTGCCCGCTGACCTGATCGACAACCGGGTTGCCCTGATCGACACTTGGGACAACTTCGACGGCGACGTGGTTGATTCAGTCAACGCCGTACTGGAGCTGCGCCGCACCGACGACAACCCCAGTGCCACCCCGACGTGGAGTGCATGGCAACCGTTCGTCAATGGCACCTTCCGTGGACGTGCCTTCCAGTTCCGCGCCCAGCTCGAATCCAACAGCGTGGATCAGAACATTCTGATTGACGAATTGGGCTACAAAGCCACGTTCCAGCGCCGCTTCGATCAAAGCACCGCCACTGTCACCAGCAGTGCAAGCGCCACCAACGTCACCTTCGCCAATGCCTTTTTCACTGGTACGAGCGTCTTGGGTGGCGTCAACAGCACCCTGCCATCAGTGGGCATCACAGCCCAGAACATGCAAGGCGGTGACTACTTCGAGGTCAGTAACGTCAGCAGCACCGGCTTCACGGTCCACTTCAAGAACTCCGGTGGTACGAGCATTTCAAGGCAGTTCAACTGGTCTGCTACCGGTTTTGGTCGTGTCAGCTAAAGTGCAAGAAATGAACCCGTAGGGCGGCACCTTGGCAACCCACGACTATGTGATTGCTAACGGGACGGGCGCAGCAGTCCGTTCAGATTTAAATGGTGCCTTAGCGGCAATCGTTAGCAATAACAGCGACAGCACAGCACCCACTACGACCTACGCCTACCAGTGGTGGGCAGACACTACAAACGGTCTACTGAAGATCCGTAATGCCGCGAACTCGGCGTGGGTCACTGTTGGCACGCTGGCTAGCGCCAATCTGGGTCTTGCGCCACTAGCCTCCCCGAGTTTTACCGGCACTGCGACGTTTGCCGGAAACATCAACATGTCCGGGACTGGCGCCATTGATGTGGCTGCTGGTACGACGGGCGAACGCCCCGGCACTCCCAGTAACGGGATGATCCGATACAACACCACCGACAACCAATTTGAGGGTTACGCGGCTGGTGCATGGGGTGAGATCGGCGGTGGCGGTGGGGCAACAGGTGGTGGCACCGATCAGGTTTTCTACGAGAATGATCAAACAGTCACGACCAACTACACTTTGACTGCATCCACCAACGCCATGAGTGCTGGTCCGATCACGATTAACAGCGGGGTCACGGTCACGATTGGCTCCGGTCAAAACTGGGTCATTGTCTGATCATGCCTATCACTATTAACGGATCAGGGACACTCACTGGCATTAGCGCAGGTGGTCTTCCTGACGGTTCCATCACATCTGATGACCTTGCGAATGGTGCAGTCACGGCAGCCAAGTTGGCAGCAGGTGCTGGGGGGAAGATCCTGCAGGTGGTGACGACGGATTACACGGGGTTGTTCAGCACTTCTACTGCGAACACCTGGACGCAAGTCTCCGGCTTGGACCGCTCCATAACTTTGTCGTCTAGTAGCAGCAAGGTTTTAATTATTGTTTCACTCGGTCAGGTAAGTAGTGCGCATGATGTCGGCACTGCTTGGGATATCCGCCGAGATGGAACGGCTATTTTGCAAGGTGTAGCAGATGGCAGTCGGATTCCTTGCACCTTTAAGGTTGGCTGCTATCAGCCAAGCCATGCAGCAGCGGCTACTTTTGCGGGCATTGATTCCCCTGGTTCGTCTGGTTCCAAAACATATCAGATTTACACCCGCGCTCAGGGCGGATGCACGGTTCATCTCAATAGAACGCAGAATAACGAGGAGTCTAATGATACCTTTGCCGCTCGTCCTGCATCTCACCTGACCCTGCTGGAGATTGCATCATGACGACCTACAACCACGACGCAATCCGCAAGGCTTATCCCAACGCCGTCACGATTGAGGATGGCTTTGGTGTCAAAGATGCCAACGGCAACCAGATCATTCTCGATCAAGCTCTGGTCGATGCTGCTGCGGTGATTGTTGCCAAGGAGCAGGCAATCGAACAAGTCCGCCGCAAACGTGCTGCTGCTTACACCGCAGAAGCCGACCCGCTGTTCTTCAAAACGCAGCGCAGTGAAGCCACCATCGAGGAGTGGCAAGCAAAGGTTGCTGAGATCCGCAGCCTCTATCCCTACCCTGCGGAGGTGACCCCATGAGCAAGCTACGACTTACAGGAAGCACCAGCGGCTTCACAGAGTTGACTGCACCTGCAGTGGCAGGCAGCAATACTTTGACCCTACCTACGGGCAATGGCACGGCTGGGCAGTTCCTGCAGACCAATGGCAGTGGTGCGCTGAGTTTTGCGACGGTTGCGACTGGAACGCAGTGGACAAATGGATCCCAGCAAACACTAAGTGGCACTGCAATTACTTTTAGCTCTATCCCTTCAAATGTTGTTTATATCCAAATAACAATCCTGGATATGAGTTTTAACGGAACAAGCAATCTACACATTCGCCTTGGCGATGCAGGTGGCGAGGAATCATCTGGATATGTTGGCATAGCTTATGCAACAAACTCTGTGACAAATATGCCAACAACTGCCTATGGGTTCCATGGTACGGATGCTGCAGCGTATCAATACTCTGGTCAAGTGCAATTCTGGAACCACAGCGGAAATACATGGCTATCTGAAGGAAGAATTGCACAACAAACTATCGCAGATCAAATGGCGTACTCTGGGATGAAAGGTTTGTCGGATACTCTTACGCAGATTCGTTTGTTTGGCAGTGGTGGTCATAGTTTTGACAACGGCTCTGTAACCCTTCACTATCTCACCGCATAGCCATGAAAACTATTGTCAACGTCCAAACCGGCGAAGTCACCACTATTCCTCTGACCGCCGAAGAAATCGCAGAACGCGAAGCCTATGAGCGCGACGTTCTGCCTGGCGTTTTGCTGGATAACCTCCGCACCCGTCGCAATCAGCTCCTTGCTGAAACCGACTACCTCGCCCTGAGCGACCAAACCATGACCGCTGAGATGCAAGCGTATCGCCAAGCCCTCCGCGATCTACCCGCTAACACCGTTGAT
>Ga0194115_10003934_pt1 | contig 16366 bp, 13 predicted proteins | sample TA2MahsurfametaG_3_FD_148656 | JGI IMG/M metagenome (GOLD analysis project Ga0194115, IMG submission 148656) | Freshwater microbial communities from Lake Tanganyika, Tanzania - TA2015002 Mahale S4 surface | ecosystem: Environmental > Aquatic > Freshwater > Lake | place: Tanzania: Lake...
CCAGCGCGGAAGAAAACCAACGAAAGTGTACACGGTGTGCTGGAGTTGCAACGGACATTCGACATGGATATCCTATAACGGCAAAATGAACTCCATAGCCGGTATTTAACGGTCATTTCGCGGACGTTCCAGTATGTTGGTATGCGACGGCGGTGCAATCAACAACAACAAAAAACAAGGCTTTTCTTCTCACTGTCAACAACCTGTTGTCGCTCCACACACAGACAAGCACGACAGGGTCTTCGTTTTCCCCTGTTGTCCCAGTCGACGACTACCAATCCAAATAGTGATACCTGCTAAGGAACAGTTGTACATCTTTACCCAGCGTGGTGGGTCGTTGTTGAAAGAAAGAGAGTGAGAGAGCCGTGGTGTATTTCACCTTGTGCAGCAGACTAGTCTTGGGTGCAGAGAGTTCAAGTCAAAGTGAAGAAGCCATCAAAAAAAAACCCCAGTCGACCAAAAAATCGTTTTGCTTGACCCTATCGGTGTCTTTGGAAGGTTGAGATAGAGAGAGACGAAAATCGTTGTGAAAACAAACAACTAAACACCATGGGGTGCAGTTCATCGAAGGATGCGACAGAAGATCTCACGGGGAACTTTTTCGGGGATGAATCTAAATATTCAAAGTCAGAACCTAAAAGAGTCTCACCGTCAACAAAGTTACCACCAGCACCTACAAAGTCTGCCTTAGCCGGACATTCCCCCGCTGCCGTTCCTACGAAATCGGCCATGTCAAAGAAGAATACAGCCGTCCCCCCCGAAGCCGCAGGAGGAGGAGGAGGAAGTGGAAACAAACTATCATCGACGACCTCTCCTACGACGAATGCTACACGAGCTTCCGATGGAGGTGGTGCTGGAAGGAAAGGTGGACGGACAAAGACTTCCAGCAACAACAATATGGGCAATGAAGGGAATGACCGGAAGGCCCCACCCAATGGCTCGAAACTGGATGGGTCGGATCGATCGAGTCATATGGGCAATGGCATACTAAAGAGCAGTCTCAAGACTTCTACTGCTACGACGACGGCGGCGGCGGCGGCATCCACAGCATCACCTGTTCCCGCCGCTGGTTCGAAAAAGCAGAAGAGGAAGAATGATTATATAGCACCGCCATCGTCAGAGTCCTTCGTCAAGAATACTCGTTCTCCTGAACCATCTCCTGCCGCCAACAGTAAGGCTGTACGATCCTCAGAATTTTCTCTCCCCCCACCTCCACCGAAAGATTCAACCTCGAATCATACAAGGAATAGAGATGGGACGCCAGGAAGTGGTGGTGGAGCAGCAGGAACAGGTGCAGGTGCAGGAGGACTTCGTCCAGAATCGAATTCTAGCAGTCATCCTCAGCGTGCCGAAGAGACGAAGGCTGACAATAGTAACAACAACAACGATGATGATGACTTTACAGTTGCTCCAAGTTTGGCAACCAGTTACCGTAGTATCGTCAGAACATCCTTTGATCAGATTTACGAACGTGGGGAGAAGGTGAGTGGGTGCAACATTCGATATGTATTTCGGTATGTGCCATTATTGTGTTCTGCCTTGCTCACACAGACTGATGTTTCCCTGTTTCTTGCTTGTTCATTGATTTTCTTCCTTTTTTGAATACTCTAGCTTGGTTACGGTGCCTTTGCTCAAGTCTTTATTGGAGTTCATCGTCCGACGAAGAAAGAGTATGCCATTAAGCAAATTGATCGATCCAAAATGTTTTGGGGAGATCGAGATGCATTACAGGATGAGATTGATAATCTGAAAAAGGTCCGTGAGGGTCCTAGTATCGTTCAACTTTATGAAGTCTTCGAGGAGAAGACCTTTTGTTACCTTGTAACGGAACTTATGTTAGGTGGTGAACTCTTTGATCGGATTATTGAAAAGAAGACATTCAGTGAGAAGGAAGCCCGGTCTTGTTGCCGTTGTGTATTGAGTGCTCTACAATACATGCATTCCAAACGAGTCGCACATCGAGATTTGAAACCTGAAAATCTTTTACTGGCGGTATGTCATCGTGAATAGGTTGCTATATTTGTATACGTCTGCCTTCGTGACATTCCCACTCACAATATCTCTTCCGCGTTGGACGGTAGGATCCTAAACTTCTTCTCCCCGTCAAGTTGGCCGATTTTGGATTTGCCAAATCGGTAGGGAAGAAGAATGGATGTCGTACCTTATGTGGAACACCAGGATATTTAGCACCAGAAATTCTGGAACGGTGGCCTGCGTATGATGTCAAATGTGACGTCTGGTCGGTGGGGGTCATTCTCTTTTTACTCCTAGGTGGATATCTCCCCTTCGATGATGACGATGAAGACAAAGTCTTTGATCGGACTCGGAATGGACAATATGATTTCCGACCACAATTCTGGCGAAATATTTCCAGTGGAGCGAAGGATTTGGTCTCTCGATGTCTGACCATTAATCCGAATAAACGTGTCGATGCGACAGAGGCCTTGAGTCATGAATGGATGGCAGTAAAGGAAGCTGAACTAGAAACACATCCTGTCGATGTTAGTAAATTGAAGAAGTCAGTGCAGGCGAAGAAAAACATGAGGACTTCAGACACTTCGGTACGTCGAGAGAGAGTTCGAGAGAGAACCTTTTCATGTACTAGTTCACGTGTGGTCCACACTGGGAACAAAGATGGCTCACTCTTCTTTCCTTGTTTGTTGTGTGACCTCAGGCGGCGGCTGAGAATCGTCTCAAGCAGTTGAATGATGACTTCTCAACCTACCTCGAAAAGCGCCGAGGAGATTCAATGGTTTCTCACTTTTCGTACATGACAGGGGCGACATCGAGATCGATGCATGTGAAGTACATCCCTGACAGTTCCACCGGCAAACCATTCTCCACCTTCTTCAAGGTGGGCGAATTGCTAGGAGAAGGTAACTGCTCTGCCATTTACAATTGCTTTCGAAAGTCGACATCGGAATACTACGCTGTCAAGCACATCAAGAAGAAGGATATAGATACGGCCAGAATGAAGACTTTGGCTGATGAAATTAGTGCATTGAAACTTATTCGAGGTGGCCCACATATCGTTCGATTCTACGATGTCTTCGATGAGCCTGCCAACATGTATCTGGTATTTGACCGAATGCGAGGTGGTACTCTGTTGAATCGAATCGTTGAGAAGGAAGTCTACAACGAAAGAGAGGCACGCCAAGTCTGTCGCATCGCATTTACTGCTATCGACTACTGCCATCGAAAGAAGGTAGCACATCGAGATATCAAGCCAGAGAACTTCCTTCTTGTAGAGGCTGGGGATGACACGAGTGTCAAAATCGCAGATTTTGGCTTTGCCAAAAAGGTTACGCATGAAAACTCCCTAAAAACTCTTTGTGGAACAGCACATTACGTCGCACCTGAAATTTTGGATAATCAGGTCAGCGGATATGATCAACGGTGTGATGTCTGGTCGTTGGGAGTCTTCGCATATGTTCTTCTCGGTGGATACCCCCCATTCGAAGGCGTGTTGGAGGATTTGGCTGATGAGGTCATGAAGGGAGAATATGAATTTCATGATGAATATTGGTGCGATGTCTCTGAGTCGGCGAAGGATATGATTTCGATGATGTTGGTCGTAAATCCCGCCAAACGAGTTTCCGTGTCAGACGTCCTTCGTTGTTCTTGGATGGGTGTCGAAGAAGAAAATTTAATTGTCAAGGATCTTACGAAGACACAGGAATCGATCCGACGCACATTGAGTAGTGATGTTGATTTGTTCTCGGTGGCCAGTACGGTACGTCTTCGTGTGGTTGGTGTAAATACCGATTGTTCCCCTACCTAATTTTGCTAATCCACCTTCCATCCGTCATTTACAGCCCGGTCAGAGAGATAAATTCACATCTATTGCAGGAATGATTGACACAAGCAACAATGTGACAGAATCAATGGGAGTAATTCCCGATGATGAAGAGATGTTCGCTGACTACTATCAGATGGGAGAACAAATCGGGATCGGTACCTTTTCGGTCGTCCATGAAGCCATGCACAAGGAAACCAAGGAAATCTATGCCGTCAAACGAGTTGCGAGGAATGATTTACACCCAAGTGACGCCGTGGCACTACACGATGAGATCGCTGCGCTTCAACAGGTTTCCGAATGCCCGCACATTGTCCGAATACACGAGGTATATGATGAACCGGATTACACATTCTTAGTCTTGGAGTGCATGAAAGGCGGTGATCTTATTGACAGAATTATCGAAAAGCGTCACTATACGGAATATGATGCCAAGGAAGTCAGCCGAAAGTTGTTGATGGCTGTCGAATATTGTCACAACAAGAAGATTGCGAATCGAAATCTAAAGCCCGAAAATCTTCTTCTTAAGGCTGGAAGTGACACAGACGTCAAGATTAGCGATTTTGGGTATGCCAAGACCGTAGCCTTCCCCAACTGCCTAAGGACACAGTGCGGTACAGAGGGTTATGTCGCACCGGAGATTTTAGAACATCGACCGGCATATGATATTCCATGCGATCTGTGGAGTCTCGGTGTAATCATCTACATCGTCCTTGGAGGGTACCGTCCATTCCGTGGCGAAGGTGAAGAGGTCATGCGACAGATTCGTTATGGAGAATTCAAATTTCACAAACGATACTGGGGCCATGTCTCAGAGGACGCTAAGGCCTTAATTGCTAGGATGCTCACTGTGGACCCCGAAAAGCGAATAACAGCCAAGGAAGCCTTGAGTAGTCCTTGGATTACAGCAGGTCAGCAAGATCTTGGCAGTAACGAGCTTTCTAACAATATGCTCAATCTTGAAGCCCTGAAGGACGCTAAACCCGCCGTGAAGGGTCAAGAAACAACTGTCGTTGCATCCAACAAGCTTCAAAGCCTTGGTGGTCTTCGTGCCTATCAGGATTTCTAAGAGTCGCTCTAACGCAGTATTTGAAGGAACGTGACCGCAAGGTGATCAACGATTGGGTGAAGGTCTAAGGACTCTACTACCTCCTTGTGAAATGTGGGACTTGTATAGGTGCCCCCTCTAGTACCATCGTTTTCCGATTTCGTCCAAATGGCAGATGAATGTAGGATGATAAGTATGGCTTTTTGTTCCTCGTCCGTTGGGGGGGCATAGGCTCTCTCTTTCTCGAACTCTCTATCTCTTTACAGTTAGTTGAAATCATTTTGTAGGCAAAAGACGATGTGATTATTTTTTCGTAGCTGGACATATATCACAAGGTAGTAGATAAGGTCGACGTCATAGTGCAGAATCTCACAGAATCGAAGAAGGACATCTAATCAAGTCCCTTTAGCGAGAAAATCTAATTTACAGTCTCAATTTATCTGCTGTCGAAAGCCGACACCGCACCCATTCTCGGTGGAAGTCAGTAATGAGGTTGTCTCACGAAGCGTAGTTAGAGAATTGTTCATCCAAGAATTCTTGAATGTATGGAATTTGATAGGCGGGGAGGAAAAGAAGTTCATTGCCCCTTATCGAAATCAGCGGAAGACGAGTCGTCCATTCCTCAAAGGTGTAGACTGCGAATGCAAGCATCGCCATCCGGCCGTTGAATAGTTCCCGTTCCTGCATATTCCGTTTCATAGAGTTCGGTGCACCCTCTAGCATCTTTAGTGGATCCCAAAAACAATCACCGGGAAGGAAGGCATCACCAATGTTATCCTTCTCTTGTATCGCCTTCGCGTAGATATCGAGGTAACCGAGGAGCATCATTATGAGTGTCATAAGTAGTGGGAAATACGGTAGAGTCACTGGACCATAGATAAGAGGACCAAATTGATCAACTTCAAGGATCAGTTTATCCAACATTTCCTGAAGGGGCCAGAAAATGGCAGCTAACATGGCCAGCCGACCATGTCGAATTTCCGCCTCTCGATAATCGCGGAGTATCAGTGCCTTTGGTCGTGGTGCGGGTTTGTCTTCCTTTACCGCACCTGGAAGAGATTGCAATAGCAGGAATTGGGCATTCAAAATATAATCCTTTTCCGCGATCTGTAGTGGATCAAATCCCCAATCACCAGGTAAACAATCTGATCCTACCCCCGCAGTCGCTGGGACTACTCCCTGAAGTAAGGCCTCCTCAAGACTCAATCCAAGATCCAACGAGGGCGCATTTCCCGAAAAATTACTGTATGTTCCGGCATTATGGTTATAGGAGTCGTTTTCATCATTCTCCTCTTCATCGTCGTCGTAGTCGTCGACATCGTCGTCGTCTTCCTCCTCTCCTCCCAGAAGCGACAGTAGTGCTTCTACGTCATCATCTTCAAAATCGACCTCACCCAGATCTTCATCTAATTCCTCAGAATCTGCGTCTTCATCGTCGTCAAGTAATGAATCTAAATCATTTTCCAAATCCATCAACAAATCGTCAAAACTTTGCCACCTTGATAGATCAGTCCGTTTGTTCTTTCTTGAAGCTCCATCTTCCATGGATCCTTCTTCTTCGATTATCCTGTCATAGAAAATCGATTCATCGTCGTATTCTGAAGAAAACAGAGTCGAAGAGGAGCGTGTTAAGCGAACCTTCTTTGGTAAGCTTCGTCGATGATGCAACATTCGTAGTTGTTGTTGCTGCTGCTGCTGTGGCTGCTGATTCTTGTTCTCATCGTCATCTTTGCGTGAAGCCATTGGGACCATTGAAATCTTCCCTGGAAAGGATGACCTCACAAGACTTCTAGTAGCCATTGGAGAGTGAGAGGTCCAAGACGAAGTCGATCTCGCCAAAAGAAGAGATCCAAGTCCTGTAAAGGCAAGAGGACGGGACGATTGAAAGGTAGTCTCGGACATATTGTAATACTAACGCCAAAACCACTTAGGCTAATACGTTTGAAATCTAGTACTGGATTGCCCGACTTGATGTTCGACTAATGGATCCGCCACCGTCGATAAGTTGGGAGATTATCTTGACTGTGAGTATCTTTGGATTCCCTTTACAAAGGATGGAACATATCCTCGGAATGTTCACATTTTGCGTGACAGTGAACCTATCCGATGCCCCAAGTGTACTGACGTCGACCCCCCGAGGAGAGTTCGGCTTTTCGGCGCGTGCCAGTAACATTCTCGTACATATTGTACTGGCGGGCGGCCGACCCCCTTTTCGGCCGCACAGGACCAATCATTTTCGTTTCTCTATGTTCTGAGGGTGTTGAAGCGGGCGATCCCCGCCTATGGATATTGATTTTGACGCATGCCATACGTGTGGAGCATCAATTTCGTCGATTCAATCGATCTGGTCTGTCCGTCGCTACAGTGAGAGTGACTGTGAACATACCGATTGTATGTATGTACCGGTATATCCTTGTCATAACAGTAACAGTAACTGTAAACAGCGAAGAGTGTATGATAGGATCGAGCGTGGCCAGAAAAATGGGATCGCCAATCTTTCGCCGACGAAGAGCCTATCCGGTACACTACTAACTTTTTGTGAGACAGACTCCTTCTGTAGTAGGGAGAGGGCCATCGTCATCCTTGATCGACAACACTTTCACGAAAAACCACTACTACTTGGGCATAAGGAAAGAAGACAGAACGTTACCATACCAAAGGGTGTGAGATGTGGTTTCACAGGGTGATAGCTAGTGGGGCTATCCTTCTGTCGATCTTTCCAACCAATTATGTGGCTGCCCAAGAAACGACCAATCGAACTACGATGGATGTCCCATTCGAATATCAGCTAGAAATTGTAGACTCGGGAGCTACGACCGTAAACACTACCGAAGCTATCAAGATGATTGATGATATCATTCTGGGCAAGCTTCAACAGAATTTTCTTGACATTGATTCGGATGGTCAATATCTTGTCGAATTCGTCAGCGTTGAGAGTCGAATCTACAGTACGTGCTTCACATCCAGTGATGAATGTTCCATTATCCGATCAAAGCTTCAAGTAATCTTCCAAAAGGAAAAGCCAGAACTGGCAGTGGAATTGGTTACTCTTGAGTTCGTTCAAGTTGCATTGGATGGTACTTCTCTGTCCGAAAATGGGATGATTACCTCCTATACCTATCCATCGATTGTGTCTTCTCTTGCTAGACTCAATCTGAGATCAGTGAATGAATCAATGTCAGATTTGGAAATTACTGTTTTCGAAGAATCCTTTATGGAAGTCTTTGGGACGATCGTTTCCGCCATGGAAGGTGATACCCAACTCCGAAAGGCAAACTTCTTGTATCAAGACCTACAACAACCTTCCGTCACCTCCTCCTCTGACAATAAGGCGAAGACCACGACGATGACGACCGTGACAGTCGACCTTCTGTTGACCGGTTTTTGTAGAGACTGCAGTTCCTCCGAATTTGAGAATGTAGTGGGTGATGTCATTGAACAAAATATGCCTGCCTTTATGAATAAAATCATGACCAACTCGAAGGCGAACGAGACCAGGACGGCCTACTTTAATGATTTGAGAGATATTGGATTTACGGTACCAGAGCGACCGGAGACATTGAAACCGGTCGATCCTTCCATCCTTGTTAGGGGGGTCTCTACGCCAGAAACGAAGTATCCTTGGTACCTCCCCTTTGGGATCGTCCTAGAAACGAAGTATCCTTGGTACCTCCCCTTTGGGATCGTCCTAAGTATCCTCATTGTATGTGCGGGTTGTTTCTTTGTCATCCTTGATAGTCTTGCGGAAGGAAAAGAAGAATATAGTACCGGAGGTAGCTCTGACCTGGATGGGATTGCTGATGACGATGATGATGAGGGAGAAGAAGGAATGGAGGTGTCTTTGGAAGATGCCAGTAGTCTTGCGGAGAGGGATTCGGTATCGGCGAGGAATTCACTGTCACAATCAATGTCACAGTCACAGTCACAGTCACAATCACATTCACAATCACGCTCACAACCACGTTCACAATCACAATCACAATCGCAGTCACAATCACAACCACATTCACAATCGCAGTCACAAGCGCAGTCACAGTCAGAAAGCATTCTACATATCAAAGAAGTAGTTGTAGGAGTACAAGAAGAAATTGAGGAAGTGGGGGGAGGAGGTTCCGTGTATGGATCGAAATCGGAAGAAAGTCTTACATTTAATGAGATCACAGTAAGATGTACGGATCATGATGTCAAAAGGGGTTGGCGTTGGGGTTGGGGTTGGGGATCACAATCACAATCGCAGTCGCAATCACAATCACAATCACAACCACAACCACATTCACAATCGCAGTCACAAGCGCAGTCACAGTCAGAAAGCATTCTACATATCAAAGAAGTAGTCGTAGGAGTACAAGAAGAAATTGAGGAAGTGGGGGGAGGAGGTTCCGTGTATGGATCGAAATCGGAAGAAAGTCTTACATTTAATGAGATCACAGTAAGATGTACGGATCATGATGTCGAAAGGGGATAGAGAGAGAGGTGGGTGGCGGGGGAGGGTATACAAACGGATTTCCGTGGTGTGCAGGAAGTGGATAAGGGGAATCGACAATTTTCCTCATTGATCATACTTTCTAAACTATCTGTAGGCACTAAAGGATACAGTCACTAAATAAATAAAGAAACAAAGAAATCACAAGCGTACTTGTTTTATCATCGTTTACAGTTATCCTCATTATGATAGTCATCGTTCTTGGACATATTTTCGTCCACAAGGAATCTTTCCCATTCATGCCCCCTTCGTGTGGTGTCATGAATCTTGTACTGTTTCTTCTTCTTCTTCCTTTACTGTTTCTGGAATATTAGTCTTTGCTTCCGAGTCGGCAGCGTCTCCTTCTTCTGCTTCGTCTTCTTCCTCTTTCATCGCCTTGACGATTTCTGCAATTTGTTCCTCTGTTAACTCTACCTTCGGTGGAGGAGGAAGATTATCATTATTTTCATCGTAATGAAAGTGTGTCGAATGTAATTCTGCTTCGACACCAGCCGCCATAAATTCACGAATTAAATCGACATGTCCATTCTTCATGGCAATATAGATGGGAGAATATTCTTGATAACTTCCATCATTACTTTTCTCATCCTTCCATTTATTAAAATCATATCCCTTGGCGACTAATTCTTGAACCTTTACTATGTCACCCTCTCGACTTGCCTTGATCATAATTTCATCGATATCAACTGTATCATCTAATCCATGATAATAATCAATCCTTTCCTTCAATATCTGGACGACCTCGAGATGATCATAATCACGTGCCAAATCTAATGCATCCTGATCGACTCGAGCATTTTGTGAAATCAAATATTGGACTAATGGAACATTCCCATTCCAACTTGCCCATTGTAATGGTGTATAATCATTGGAATCCACTATATTAATAACCTTGTTCTTGGCGTCATCGTCGTCGCCGCCTGCCGTCGTCATGATTTGTAGGAAGGATTGGACTAGATCTAAATGTCCATAATCGACAGCAATAAAGATGGGTGGTGTAATGAGTTCTTTCTGATCCTTATCCGTCCATGGAATAGAACGATGGAAGATATCTGGATCTTCTTGTAACAAATTGGATGCCGTCATGACGTCGCCTTCTTTACAGGCTACGGCCATCGTCGCATCATTCAATGTCATCGTCGTCATTTTTTCTCAAAAATCGTTATCTTCGATGATTGGATGAATATATAAACTCTTTGTTATCGTTGTTGTAAGGGTTGTGTTTCTTGTTTGTTTTTGTTGTTGTTGTTCGGATGTAACGTAATTTTCATCAAACTTGTGGAAAGCACAACAAGTATTCTATGGAAGATATCGTTTTCTTTGAAGAACCAAATGGAACCAGTGGTTTGGAGGCAGTTTGGAAGGAGCTTACTAGGTTGGGGCTATCCTAGTACACTGACACCATTGGATGGAACCGACGTACATACTGTTCACTATGTATGACACCGATGACTTGATGGTGAACACTTGGCGATGAGATATGTACCTATAGTTATGGAACACGTGGAACTTTGCACTTGAAGGGGGAGTGGGACCCGGATGGATCGTTTGTTCGACACCTTCTTCGTCTTCGCCTTCCAACAAATCAACTTCCTCTCCGTTTTGCTCACTCGGGCGTACCCCATTGACACTTTCCCATAAGGTGGTGTAGAACCTCGCTCTCAACCCGAAAGCTTTTCGTCATCATCCTCATGACAACCTCTCTCCCAAGACTTCCACGATCAGCATGGTCGTCAGGTTGGCAACGACAGATTCTACGACAACAAGAAGGATTCAGAAGTCAGACACGTTTGTTCCCAAAGAATTCCATCCGTCCGTTGAGTCAAATCCTTCCAGTTCACCTTTCCGGTGTACGGTCATCATCCAAAGGAGATGATCTCTTCAATCATCCATTGTCTACTCTAGGCTCTTCGTCTATCACCAAGACCACCAAGACCACCACGATGATGGCGACGATTAGAAGATCTCTATCAACGAACATGAAGTCTCCTCCTCCCCCTACGACCACGAAGACGAAAGACGAATCGTCATCCTCCAGTAGGAATGTAGTCACACAACGATTAGAAACCTTGATTGAAAGGGGTGAAATCCATCGTGATGAACATCAATTTCAAGCAGCAACCGAATTGGATAAAATCTATCATTATCTTATGACACATGATCCACCAGTCTTGGAAGACAACCCACCACCACAACATTCGTCGTCATCCAAAACAAAAAAATCGTCATCAACGTCATCATCATCGTCATCCTCCTTTTGGGGGAGTTTCTTTGGTTCGTCTAACAATTCCAATGAAAGAATGACAAATCGTCCGACGAATCAGGGAGTTTCATCGCCTTCTAGTATCCAGAAGAAGAGTACTCAGAAAGGTGCTTATCTATTTGGTGGTGTCGGATGTGGGAAGACATTCCTAATGAATGTATTATATGATTCGATCGAGGTCGGTCCATGGGTAAAGGAGAAACAAAAGGTCCATTTTCATAAATTTATGCTTCAAGTTCATCAACATATGCATCAACAACGAAAGTTAACACCTGATGGTGACTTGATTACACCCGTCGTCAATGAGATATTAAAGGAGGGAAGATTCCTATGTCTGGATGAATTTCAAGTTACTGATGTTGCGGATGCCTTAATCTTACAACGATTATTTGATGGATTATGGAATAAGGGTTGTATATTAATCGCAACGTCGAATCGACCACCATCCGATCTATATTTACACGGATTACAACGTGATCGATTTATACCCTTTACCCATCAATTGGAACAACAATGTACAGTCATCGATTTATTAGATTCCGAAACAGATTATCGTCTTCTTGCCAAGACGATGATAGTAACACAGCACCAACGGGACGACAGTGGTGGTAAGGATATTGTCGGCGGTACATCCTCCTCCTTCTCATCTACTACTACTATCTCTACGACCGAACAACCGGTCGTTTATTTCCTTCAGGGTGGATCCGAATCTTCAAAATCCTTTCGTCGACTATTCTATCAGTTGACAGAAAATCATCCAACAAGTCCATTAACATTGACGACACAGGGTCGGAATGTACCTATCCCATTGGCATGTACGAAGAAACAGATTGCCTTTTTTGATTTTGCGGATTTATGTCAAAAGGCTGCCGGTGCTGCAGACTATCTAGTCATTGCGAATCATTTTTCAACCGTCTTTTGTCATAATATACCGAAATTGACAATACATGAATTGAATTGGTTACGACGTTTCATTACCTTTGTTGATACGATGTATGAATTAAAGGTCACATTGATCTTACATACTGCCAAACCGTGTGAATCCATCCGGGAAATCTTTACTATAGAGGGATCGAAGGACGAATATCAACAGGATGAAGTCTTTGCCTTTGATCGGACCCTATCACGATTAGAAGAAATGTCTTCTATGAAATACTTAAAGAGTCAATGGTTAGGAGGGACGAAACAACGACGTGCACAACTTCTCAAGACGGCACAAATGTATGATCTATCCTCCACGTCGTCGTCGCCGACCAATAGCAACCATTCCGAACACGAGCGTGTCGTGACGACTGTGTCGATACATCCAAGTTTGGATAATCATTCTCATGATCCAGTTGTAGGCGTCGTACTACCGACTCTACCGCCACTAAAACGAGCACCAGCACCAACACCAACACTAACATTCCCACTCCAAGAAAATGATATGAAGGAACGAGCAGCATAAGATCAAGGATACCATGCGGCGAAAACAGCAAGAACTGTAATGCAAGACATTGTAGTAATCTTCGTTGGCTCTTTGCAGACGTCTTCTTTATCTCTTTAGGCTGCAGTTCCTTTCCTTTCTGAATGATTGCAACCATTTTCCTTGGGGGGGAGGCCACAATGAACTCCGTCCCATAGCTCCCTAGCTAGCTATCGGTATGACCTTACGACCTAAAGCCGGGGTCACAATAACTGTAAATGGTGAGTCGAAGGAGTCAGTTTCTGGCATTAGAGGTTTCCCACCAAAAAAGTGAACGGTCGGCACCAATGCTGTATTTAGGTTTCCAAGCCGATGTCACTTTCCGTTCAAGTCGGTCGACGTGGGAGTTTCACATACGGGACACGATAAATACTAATTCGTGAACGGAAATTCGATTGTCGTCATTCGGGACATGGCCGATTTTCTAAGCTTCGCCCCCCCAGCCACACGGCATCGGATTGAAAGGAGTCTCTGTGACAGATATCGATGAAAACAATCTTATTGCGCCACACAAAGGGGGGGGAGGTCGGGTCCGCCGCCCTCTCGTCCATTGGACACATGCAAACCACATTTTCCTTTTCGAAAAGAACCACGGTTTTGAAAGACGTCGAGACTTGTTTTGTGACACCCCTACCAGATATACTATAGTTACTGTCATAGTCGACCCCTTCCGCTTCGGGTTGTGTGGAGTGTTTCGTTTTTTTTAAAGAAAGAAAAAAACGAGGAAAACAACATGATTCGGACTCGAAGCAATACGTCAAGGACATCTACAATTTCATCATCATCATCTGCTGCTGTTTTTCTTCCTACTATGGAGGCCTTGGACCTTTCGATGATTAATGAAGTTTATGGGCCGTATGCAGACTTGTATAAGGATGTATTGAAGATTAGTGTCACGGCATCATCGGAAGACATCCAAACAGCAGCCAATCGTATTCGAAGAGTTGAACTAGTGGTTCATTCTCAAACTGGACGATTCGGGCGTGCAGGTCGTCCCTTTGATGAACCACAGACAGATGACACTTCATCCCTTGGTCTTGGTTCAATCCCACAACGACAACCACAACAAGGTTCTCACACATTGAAACAAAAGATGGATGCCTTGGAAACGGCGGTCCAGATCCTTCTTGATCCATATCAACGATACTTGTACGATTCTCAAATTCGAAGACTTCGACTCTTAAAGAGTCATGCCCATGAACAACAACAACAACAACAACAACGAGGTTCTCCTTGGTATGAACGCCACACATCCTTTCCTCGTGCAATGGACTTGGTAGATGACATCGAAGACAAAAAAGAAGACGATCACTTTAACAAGAGGGGGAGCAGCAAAAGCAAAGAAAGACGAAGAGAGTGGCCACGTCCGCAACAAGAGGGATCATCGAGTTCTAGGAGATACAACTTGTCTCATCGGAAAAGTGAAGACGACAAGGATGTAGAGGAGGAGGAGGAAGAAAAGGAAAACTGCAACAACGGCAGAGCATCCATTCGCAGAGTAGCCAGTACGGCGTCCTCAACTCGCAGTGGTAACGAAAGTCGTCGTCAACGTCTTCAACGAAATCATTCATGGGTGGAGCCAACTGGAAGAGAAGAGGAAAAGACTCGATCGAGCGTTCGTAGGTCAACATGTCCTCATGATGGACAGAAATACCATCAAGACGACGAGGAGGAAACCCACAATGATGATGATGACGAAGATGATGATGATGACGATGATGATGACGAAAGGGAAGAAAGGGATAGAAGTTTTTTTTCTTGGATCTTCCATAGTCGGATCCTTCGGATATTTTCAAGTGAACTGGGTGACGCTTGTCATGATACCCTTCTGTCTGTCGATCAAGTCTTTAATGCATTTACTATCACCGATAAAAACATTAAGGCAGTTACGAAACGAATCGATCGAGCAAAGAAGGATATGGAATCATGAACGAAGAAAAGCGGCTATGAACATCATGATGGCACAACAATAGCAGCAGCAACAAACAACATCATCTGTACTACAAGGCTTGGAAGCCAACTTGTTCTGTACTTCTACGAATGGACCTTTGGCTTGTGGGACACAAGTTCCTTCAATCGGTCCATATTCCCTTGACGCCGTCATCCATATCCGCGCTACGGGTGCAAAGCTCTTTAACGCGGTCCATATACCCACCCATAGACCGGATAAACACAGTTGTAGACGGTAAATTCATCACGAGAGTAGCTTTGTTTCTCATTGATTTCGAAATGTAACGTTCCCTTGTACACCTAGATCTCATTTAGAATCTAACCCTGCGAACCAAAGAAGGATTCAAAGAGGGCGGAAGGCTGTACGGCTAGTTTCGTTGTGACGGGTGAATGTGGGGGGGAGACAGACTGGGGTGGATAGACTGTGGTTGGTAGGTAGCTATGGAATATCCGCAATGTGACAAAAGGGTCCCATATCGGATTGGAATTCTATACCTTGACGTTTACCGAAACTCCCCATCACAAGTTGAAGGAAAGAAGGATCAAGCCCTTGAAGTTGACATTTTGCTTCCACCTTATCCACTTGACTTGATATGGAACCAACAACTTGTTGTTCTACGCCTGGAGTACCGGCTGCGACATCTCCAGACGGAATTATGGGTAGATCCTTGACTTGGTCAACATCATCGCCGCCTGGATTCTCCTCTGGAGGACTTTGTTCCTTCGCCTCCTCTCCTCTACTCTTCAAGTAGTTTGCGTGTTTCACTGCATGAGTCTGATAGATCTTTTGGAGTTTCTTCGACGCCGACTTTGTAAGAGGTTCTCCATTGGCATATGTCAACGGCAATCCCAACAACGACTTGTTGGTATTGTTGTTGTCATCACCCTTGTCCTCCTCCTCTACCTCTTGAAAACTACCATAGGTATCATCTTGACGAAAGAGGAGTGATGGTGGGATTGCTGGATCCAATTTTTTCGGAATGGGACGTGAATTCGATTGGAGTGGGGGAGTAGACGACGACGTCGTCGATGATTGCGAAGGACCATTGACGACGGTTTCATAGTGTTCTAGCAACAACCGTTCCACCGTGTGACAAAAGTATCCATACAAAACTTCACCTTGAGATTTCTCAACTTGATTCCGATATTGAATAGACTTTCCCAGTTTCTTCACCTGAGCTGTAAGATTCGCCTGCGGCACAATAAGTAGCGACAGATTGGAAAGATCATCAGTTGTTGTTGTTGTTGTTGTTGTTGTTGTTCCACTGATACAGGAACTGTTTTTGAGTTTTTGCCTTTCTTGAAAATGATCGGCAGAAAGTTGCAAGATACTGTTGCTAGCTAATCCATCCCCCCAAGCA
>Ga0194115_10003936_pt1 | contig 16360 bp, 12 predicted proteins | sample TA2MahsurfametaG_3_FD_148656 | JGI IMG/M metagenome (GOLD analysis project Ga0194115, IMG submission 148656) | Freshwater microbial communities from Lake Tanganyika, Tanzania - TA2015002 Mahale S4 surface | ecosystem: Environmental > Aquatic > Freshwater > Lake | place: Tanzania: Lake...
ATCTTCATGTTTTAAACTTGTAAGTAATTCAATGTGTTTAGGGTCCTCTATCAGCCAGTACATGCTGTAAAGATACTAATTAAATTTTAAAAAACCAAACCAGAATTAATATCCTCCACCTCCTCCATAGCTTCCACCTCCTCCACTTATATTCCCTGCATTTCCCATGTTTTGAGATTGAGGATAAGAAATATTTGGATTTTTTAAAGTATTATTTTGAGAGGATGTTGTTGGAATATTTTGTAAATTAGATTGATTTTTATTAATTATTTGTGAATTAATTGGGATTAGGGTTTCATGGGGGGTATTAGTATGGGTTTTTCCTATCATAGGGGTTTTTCCTTCATGGATATGATAATATCCTATGTAATTTTGTCCATTTTGAGTAGTAAATTCACCTCCTGCAGTGTATAAATTATTAAGGGTTAATGAGGTGTAATATTTTGTAAAATCGTTTTTAAAATATTGAGAAAAGCCATACCATTTTTGAGTACGTTCTACATTTTCAACAAGTCCTTTATTTGCTTTAACTACAGTATTTTTATCTCCAGTTAAGTACCACATAATATAGACAGCACTATATAAATCCCATGCTATTGTATTACTTTGAGTTTGAAGTAAATTATATGTATCTTGATTTATTTCAAAATAAGTATTTTCATTATTTTTTTTACAAAAGAAACGTTGGAATGTTCCTAAAGTATAGTCTTTTTGGGTTGGGAGAGTAATAGATGGAGTAGGTAAGAGTCTAGGAGAGGAAGGTGGATTTAAATCAGCATATTGAGATGCTAAGCTATTTTCTTCTACGTTGGGGAAAATATATCCTATATATAAAGGTGAGTTGGGTTCATTAAAAGTAGCATCTCTTTCTGTTCTTTGTATTGGATTGGGTATTAATAAAATATTTGGTCCGTCTTGAGGTGTTTTACCCGTATATTTTTTCCCATTTGAAGTTTGATAATAATATCCTGTATAATTTTCACGAGTAGTAGACAAGACATAGTCCGCACCATTGGTGTATAAATTAGATTTTATTTGGGATAACGGATAATACGGCATATTACTTTATATATTAAAAATCAGGGTTTATAGTTCTTTTATTGACATCATTATTATAGTATGATTTAAATGTTACTGGGTCTCCTCCGGATCTAGTTCGAGTATATAATTCAAAAAGATATTTTTTAAATTGATCTTGATCATTATATGTCATTTTTTGATATAATTTTTGTTGTTCAGATTTATTAAACCAAGCTTTAGCAGCTTTTATAGCTAAATCTTCATCATCATTTATACCTTTATATTTTTCAAAAAGAGGTTTACCATTACTATAATTATCTTTTAATGTCCATATTAAAGCAATACGGTAAGTTAATGAATTAAAAGCATTTGCTGATTTTTCTTTATCTTCTTTTGAGGACGAGTTTGTACCTGAAACTTGCTCTGTAGCAGTTTTCATAGTAATGGTTTTATATTCATCTTTAATTCTAAACCAGTAAATTGTCCAAGGGTGACCTTTAGCATCTCTATAAACAGATTCAGTCCCATAATTAGGTTTATTATCTGTTGTCCATCCTTTACCAGCTACACCTAATGAATTACTAGAATTAGTATATAAATTTCCTGTATATATTTGCGCGTGGAATTTTGCATTTTTAGAAGCAGATAATTTGGGAGGAGGAGTTGCAAAGTATACTAATACATCACCATAATTTGCCTGTTTGGTTATTTCACTAATTTTAGTTCTGTATTGTTCATTAGATAATCCAGTTCCTACAGGACTGAGAGATTCTTGGGAATAAATTCCTAATTCATTTAAGTGTTTTCTTAATACTTCTGAATAGGCATTATTTCCTCCAACTCCGGTTCCAGGGAATGAGGCTTTCTTGGTTAGTTTTTTAGCTAATCTTTCAGCTAATCTATAGGTAGCACCACCACATCCTCCTTTAGTTTCTCCATTTGCTTTGAAAAATTCTTGAGCTGCTTCTTTCATATATTTTTCAAGATCAGATCCAGTTTCAGATATTACTTGAACATCAATAGGTTGATCTACTGTATCTCCTTCATAAATTACTTCTTCTTGGGATTGTCTTGGTCTTGGAGCATTAGCTTGATTTTCAGCTATTTTTGCTTGTCTTGCAATAGCTTCCCCTTCCTTTCTAACCTTATCTACTACAGATTTTATAAAAGAATATGACGCTACTTGGGTACCATCTTTTTCAAAATTATTAGCAATAACTACAGTTTCAATCCCGGTTTCCCATCTACCATCTACTATTTTATGATCAACTCCTTTAATAATAAATTTTAAAGCATCCGGGTAGTTTGAAGGGAGCATTCTAGTAGAAACTTCTAAAAAATTATAAATTTTTATCCCAGAAATACCTTCTAAAGTAAGACCTAAACTAATAGGGATAAAACCGGTTGTTGGAGAAGCATATTTTTCTTTTTCTAGTTGGATCCTATATTGGCAATATTTATAAAATTCAGTTACTATTGAAATATTTTTATCTATAACTTCAGCATCTAAAGAACAAGCTTCTTGCTCCACTTCACTCCCATTTACTGCAAATGTATCTTCTTGAGGGGCAGTAACTCCAAAAGGAGAATATCTTTTATTCCAAAATTCTTCTACATAAATTTGGGAGGGTTCTTTTTCTTCTTCTTTACCATCAGAAATATTTTTAGATGGAGGAATATATTTATCTTTAAATCTATCAATTAGTCCTTTATTCCATTTGGAAAACATTGTATTTTCAGTTCCTTTAACATAACCACCGGCAGTAGAACCAACAGAAGCCATAGTAGCAAAATCATTGGTAATTTCTGTTTTTATATTAAAATCATATACAAAGTTTGATTCGGTTTGGTCTTTACTATAACCATATAATTCTAAAGGGTCTGGGTCTGGTTTAATGGTTGGGACATAGCTAGCGTCTAGAATTTTAATTGTATTGGTATCTTCATCTATAGAAACGTCTAAATTATTTAGATCTCCTAAAGATCTATTTATTTCAGGACATATACTTTCTAAAAGTTCAAACAAAGAAACATTCCCTTTTTCATCTTGTTTTTCTAAAACAATTCTATTTATCATATTACAGTTAAGATAAATATTCATTATCTTACCATAAGGCTCACCATCATCTTTAATTTTCCATTCAGGAATGTTTGGAGAATTTAACCATTTTTTTGATTTAATAGCTTCTTCTTCATTACTATTTTTAACAAGACAAACACGGGGATCTAAAGATACTTGATAAGGAAAAACATACATCTTATTACTATCTTCATCAAAATCTATGTCTATAATACGGGTATTTGATTTTTGAGTTTTAAAAATTGCGTTATCTTGAAGAAATTCTAAAAAGTGCCCAAAACGAACATAAACGCCTTCATCATTTACTGTGGTTTCATCATCATTTAGATTAGCATAACTAAAATAAATAAAATCATGTTCGTTTTGATTAATATTAGTTAAACTTTTAATTATATCCTTAGAAGGACGAATAAATACTGTTGGAATTGGAAGGTTTTTAATATCATTTCCAAATGTATTAGGACATTCATATTTGTCCCAATATTCTTCATCACCTTTAGTTAAATATATTCTTTGGAGAAAAAAATATGCTGATATAATATTACTTACAGGGGCTGGAGGATTTTCTTTGAGTTCTTCTTCGTCTATTTCTTCATCTCCATATAATTTGTAAGCATTTAAAATCACTTCAGTTAATTCTGCTGTTGGAGTTAGATTAGCTTTCAAAGATTCAATTACATCTCCTAAACTAATCAAGTTTAGTTGTATATCATATGTTCCATCTTGGGAAAATGTCCAACTAAAATTAACTACTCTACAAAGTAAACCATCATAGTTGCCACTTTTTTCTTTTCTATATATTTCTATATTTTGTAAAAATTCTTTATAGGTTGTTGTTTTCCACTTTTCATTAAAAAATCCACCATTGGCTTCAATTAATGTAGAATAGTCATGTTCTAAAGTTCCATCATCTTTTAAATATGGAGCCCAACCCCATTCTAAAAACATAGTATATCCTATCCTAAGATAAAGTAAATCTAAAATTTTAAATTGTTCAGGGCTATAACATTTAATGTTAACTGTAGCTTTTTTAATAGAACCCCGGTTTTCACATTTTATAGAAGCATCAATAATACCTGGCATAGGGACGAGTCCCATTTCTCCACTATATTGGGCTTCTTCTTGGGCCGTTATATTATATGTACCATCAAACCAATCATATATATTGTTTTTTTGAGAAGCATTTCCTTTAGGAATTAATTTTTTTCCTTCTAAACGAGATATACCACTAAATAAAACATATTTTTTAGCTAATTGGTTCCAAGCTAATCCTGGTCTAATCCCTTCCTTAGAAGCACGATCATACGCTGTTTCATTATCTGGAGATGGATTGCGGTTATCTATTTCAACACCTGAGGCTAATTTTACCCAGGCTGTTTTAGAATTTAGATAAGCTAATTGATCGGGGGTTCGATTTCCATATACCCCAGACCCATGGGCTTTTTGTCTCGTATTAATTTGACTTTTAACATATGGTCTTAAAGGTTCCCCTATGATGTTTGGCATAACAATTTATAATATTTTGTTTAATTCGTCATATTCTGATAAGATTCTGGCTATTCTATTAGCAGCAGGGATCCTAATTTGTTCTCCAATATTGGGATAAATTGAATCTGGGATTGTATTATTTAGATTACATAAAGCTATAATCCACCATAAAGATGAATCATTATAATAAGTTTGGGCTAGTAAGTCGTATCTATCACCTTTAGTAGTATACACATAGATATCTTCAGATCCACGAGGAATTTCAGGATATCTAACCTTTATATACCTTCTATTAGTATTTTCGGGAGAAGTAATAACTTGTATGGAAGAATATCTAGCCATGGTTTATTATGGAGTATTTACGTTTGAGGTTTGATTAATGTATCTATGTTCTTTATTGAAATATGATTCAGGTCTAAAGTTATGGATAACATTAAATTTAAGGCCTGTTACTTTAATATAAAAAGGCAATTGTCTTCCTTCTTCAACCCCCCAAGGAGATTCATCATCAGGAGTTAATGTCATTCCTGTTAAAACACCCCATTGATTTAATATATAATTACCTAATGTGATTTGATGTAAATTACCAGCCATATATCCTGCTGAGGTGTATGTTGGAGCTAATGAAGCAGCAAGTTCATTTAGCTGAGTATACATTATGTTATGGTTGTTTTTGCTATCTGCAACTATGGTAAAACTTAAATCTATAGAGCGATCAAATCCTGTATATCTATAAAATTTTTCAGCTCTACCCATATAAGTTTGTTCAGTCCAATCAGCTGAGTAGCTATCGGAAAAATCATCAATATAGGCTCTAAAATTAAGAATTGATTTTGATGAGTTTGGGGCTAATGGATTTACTATAATTATTCTAAAAGGAATTAAATCTATTCCATTATTAATAGGTGCAGAAATACGTTTTTGAGCATTTCTACCATAATATATTTTATCAACTAATTTAGCATTTGCACCTATATAATCAGAAGATTCAGTTATTTTATCATATACTGTAAAATCTCCTTCAGGAGCATCAATAAATCCTCTGACTTTACGTGAAGTCTTTCTAAAGTCAGGGGCTATACCTCTAGGATATTGATTTAAAACATAAGATAAATTACCTTGAGAATCATAATAGTATCCACTGTTTTTATCTAAATTAGCTAAATATCCTCTTTTATGATCCTTAGGAGATGTAGTATATTTTTGATTTAAGTTATCATTAAATAATGTATTTTCTGAAGAGTATTGGCCTAATACAGTTCCGGGGGATGTTTCTCCAGAATCTTTAGCTCCTACTGCAACAAAATGACCTAAAGTAATATCATATATTGGATCTACTACAATTTGTCTTCCACTTCCATCAACACCTGCTGTAGTTCCTAAACCAGCAGCACGTAGAAGATTATTTATTGGAGAAACATATACTACACTTCCTGAAGATCTTTCAATTATTGCTTGAGAACGGGTTAAATATGAATCAATTCCATCAATAGGAGTTAATGATCCACTTTGGTAAACATCAGGTAAAAAATTATAAGCATATGAATTGTATCCTGAAATATTAAGAAGACCATCAATTTGGTCAGTGGCTAGAATTGGAACTTGTTGAGATGAAGCATTATTAAATGTAGAAGAAGCTCCAATAGGTAGCTGAAATTTATCTTGTTCAATTTGATCAAGAGGTTTACCTGCTTTTGGGATGTTAATTCCTGTTTTTAATGGAACTAATCCTTTACTATCAGTAGCATATCTAATGTAAGTTGTTCCTGTTCCTATTTGAGATCCAGGTCCACCACTATATGATAAAATTATACTTTCTCCAGGACCGTTTAAGCTATATTTTTTAACACCGTTAAGTTCTGTAGTAGTGTTATCATTTATGGTTAATAAGTTATTTAATTTAACTAAACGGTTAGTATCTTGGAAGTTTTCAATAGATTGATCGCGTAATGCTTCTTGATAGGTTATGATATTTAGGTTAGGGAATGTACCTGTTGGGTCAATTCCTTGTTTATTATAGTGAAATCCTAAATAGTTTACTCCTGCTTGAGCAATTGTAGATAAAGGATTATAAATTCCTTCATTTATTGTACTATTACCATAAGCAACACCTTTAGATGCTTCAGTTTTAATACCTGTTCGAGAAAGTAAATTTTGTTTGGTAGTAAAAAGAAATCCATCAGGACTCTTTATATTAAATAAAAATTGTGTTAAACGAGATGTATCCTGTGCTGCTGCTAAAGGAGCACGAATACCTCCACGCCATAAAAAGTCATTATCTAATTGTGCAAATGATCCTTGTTTACCATCAATAGAGCTTTGAACAAATGGTTGACCACTATCACCCCCATTTGGTCTATCTTTACCAAACTTGAGTGATTTCAGTTGGGTATCCCCATCTTGTAGTTTAACTAAAAGCCCCATTCAAATTTTATTGAGGTAAATTGTCTAAATATTGTGGAGGGGTTACACCATTCAAATCCAATTGGGATGGAGTTGGGAATCCAGTCAATAATGGATTACCATTGATTGAATATTGGTTGTGTAACGGTGATTGAGGAGTGTTATAAATAACGTTAGTTGGAGTAGTTCCATCAAATTCACTCAATGTTGATCCTTCAGTAGTTAATTTGTCTAAAAGTCCCATAATTATTAATTTTATTATAAATATTATATATTATTGAATTTTCAATGTTGAAACAGTGTTATCTTTTCTCATTTCTCTTTCTTTTAAATCATTAGAACGTTTCATTTGAAAAGCTATCATAGCATTATAATCAACCTTATCTTTTTTAGGTTTAGCAGTTCTATTAGAAACAGAAAATGTTTCTTTATCCGCCATAGCTACATCATTTCCTTTTTGGAATAAACCTGTTTCTGATATTGGAGAAGACATTACGTCGTCACCTTTTTTAAATAGATCAGTTCCTGCAATTACAGTATCTTTATTATTTAATTGAATTATACCTTCAGGACCAAATAAAGTACGTTTACCGTAGCCTGATATATTACCTCCAGGGGAAAACATATCATCTGCTGTAATTAAGTCTGTTAGGTTGGGTGTTTTTATTAAAGATATATCAACACCTGGGATCATATTAATTAGATCGATAGTGCCGTTGATTAGGGTTACTACTCCTGAAAGAATTGCTTGGAATGGGGTAAGAACCATTCTTAAAATTCCTGTACCTACTTTTTTTAGTCCTGTAGAAAAATCTACAGTAAACATTTCAATTATACCTCCAAATATTTCTTTAAGGCCTTTTAAAGGTTCTTCAATATATGTTTTAATAACATCTCCTATTACTTGAAATCCAGTAATAATAGGTTTTAATAAAATGTTTAATAAGGGTAAAATTGTAGTAACTATGTCTACTAATGGAGATAAAATTGCTAATACAGGCTCAGCAATTTGAACAAAAAGTTCTTTTAATTTTTCAGTAGCTTGAGCAAATCTTTCTTGAACAGATTGTTGTTCGTATTGGCGAGCTAATTCTTCATCTCCTAAAGCTGCGGCTGCTTGTTCAGCAGTCATTGTTTTTCTAAGAGTATCGTATTTTTTCTTAGCAGCTTCCGCATCCTTCATTCCTATTTTTTGAAGCGCTTCTCTATCCATTAATGATTGAGCTAATTCATCTCTCTCCATTCCAGCAGCTTTAGCTAAAGCTTCTTGTTGGATTACGTTCATTTTAGCAAAATCTTTAGATGTACCTACTTGTTTTGCTATTTCTGCAGCCGCATCTGCGGTTTTTCCTTCTAATGCTAATGCTCGTGCGCGTTCAAGATTTAAATCTCTACCAGTTAATAATTCAGCACTTAACTCACTTTCAATAGAAGATTCAAATTGGAGTAAACTATCTGCAATTTTTTCTGTTTGCTTTAAATTTAAACCAAATTGTTTTGCTTTTACTGCTGCTTCTGCTACTGCTTCTACACTTCCACCTAAAGATAGCTTTAATGAAGCTGAAGATTTATTGACTTCACGGAGGATATCCTTTTCGTTTATAGTAACTTTATTTCTCATAGCATACGCCTTAGCACCACCTAAAATTTCTTTAGTGTTATCTTCTAAGGATTCATTATTTGCTAATGATAACTTTTGAATTTCCATTAACTCATCTGCTTGAAAACCTGCTTGTTGAGTTAATTTAGTGAATGTTATTAAATCTTCTTTATTTAATTGAGCATTAGTACCTAATGATTTTCCAACCGCTACCATAGATTCTTGCAAACCTTTAGTATTAAGAGCAACATCTCCTGACATTGCTGCCATATTACCTAATTCTCTACGGGTATCTAAAGCTTCTGAGTATGTTAAGTTAAAGTCTTTGGCTAGTTTACCAGCAGCCTCATCAGATTTTTGGAGAGCATCTACAAATTCTGCAATAAGAGCTTCAGGGCCTAAAAGACTTTTTCCTAAACCTTTAAAAGCTGCTTTTGCACCTGCTCCTAAAATTTTAAATTTACTTTCTAAAGATGCAGCATTTTTTCCATTATCTGTTAAACTAGCGGCCATTTCATCCATAGCAGATGTAGCACCTTCCGTGTCTAAACTTTTAGATAAACCACTAAGCCCTAGTTTATCCATGGCACCTTGCATACCTTTTAAAGTATTACCTCCTAATCCTAAAGCATCATCTATATTTTCTGCTTTTTGTTGAAAGTCACGAGCATTTGTAATTAGATCTTCAAATGATTGGTTTTGACCATTAAGAGTTCCTCTAATTTCATTTTGGGCTGCATTAATTTTTCGAAGTTGCTCTAATTGTTGGGCATTTTGTTCTCCGTTTCTTCGAGCAGCTATAATGGCTTGTTTATCTGCTTCTAAAGTATCTAAAGTTGTTTGAAGTTTTAATTTCTCTTTTAATGCTTGTTTTTCAAGAGATCTTAATTGATCAGCAGATAATTTATTTATTCCTGCGTTATGTGATTGTAAATCTTGGGCAAGACTAGTTAATTTGTTAAATGAGCGCTTAGTATCTCCTAAACCTTTATTTCCTTTAGAAATTTCACTTACTACACTCTGAAATGAAGAGGAAATTGAGTCTAAACTTTGAGTGGCGGCATCTAATTCATCTTCCCACTTTTCAAGAAGTTCTCCAACTAATGCAGCATCATTTCTTAATGATGAAAGATCAAATTGAGAAAGATCTTTTCTTAAAGCTGTAGCTAGCCTTTGAAGTCTTTCAAATTGTTTTTGTGTTTCTTCTGGTGAGGGTGTTGCCATTTATTTTATTATAAATATTAATTATTTATAACTTACTGGTCTTTTTGTTGGGGATGAAGATGGGTTATTGCGTTGTTCTTGAGCTTTTTGAAGAAATTCAGGGGCTTTTATTTGTCCCTCAGAATTAATTACAGTTTGACTGCCTTTTTTACCTTTATTTTTTATAGCTTCTTCTTCTTCTTTATAGAAGTTTTGTATTTGAACAAAAGTAAATTTACGAAGCCAAATAGGCATATTATAGATTGTATTCCAATCATATCCACCTTTACCGTGGAATACTATTTCATGTATTTGTTTGAATAAAGCTGCTCTAGCTTGAGGTGCTATATCAGAAGTCAGGCCAAAAAAAGCTGACCCCAATTGGGATATTGATTCTAATGTCAGACCCGTCGGGAAAAAAAGTTAGATCAACATCAGGTTGAACTTCTTTAACATATTCTCTTAATGCCCGAGAATCTTGTGCAAGCAGGTAACCATCTACAAACTCTCGAATTGATTTTCTTTCTCGATCTCCATTAACTGAGGTAATAAGATATTTTAAACGAGTTGTAAGTTCGGGGGCTTCGTCTTTATTAATTTTTTTAAGACCTTCTAATTCACGATTAATATCATGTTCGTCTTTATGGGTTAAGATTTTGAATGTTACTACATTACCTGATTTAGGAAGAGTAAATTCAAATTCATTTATGCGATCTTTAAATAATTCTTCTTTAAGTGGTTTATTTTCTACTTGAGATAAATCAATTGTATATGGTTCACCTATATAATCAAAAGAATATTCTGAGCCATATCCTAAAATGCGGGCTGCAACCATAATTGCATTCTTATCACCAATTAATAAATCATCAAAATTGATTTTAGATACAATTAATGATTTTAATAATTTATCTAATACAGTACCATTTTTAATATATGCTTGGTTAGTAAGGATATCTTCTTCTTTAGCAGTCATATATTTAATTTCAATAGTACCTTTTGCTAATTCAGAATCTTCAGGATAAAGTAAACCTTTAGAAGGCAATTCAACTGTTTCAGTTGGTAATTTAAATTCACTCATAATTTTTATTTGTTATAACTTGATTGTCTTATATAAATATATTAAAGGGGAGAAATATTATCAGGATTTACATTATATGATAAAACTCCTTCTACTTTTAATATTGCTTTACGTATGCCTTCCATTTTTGAACGATCAAAACCACTAGTTGCAATCCAAGGATGACCATCAACTTTTATAGTCATTACTGTTTGAAATTTTTCGGTGTTTTGTTCACTATATTCCATAGGTTCTTTTGCAGATGCTACTGTCACACCTGGAATAGAGCGAATATCAGAGAATATTTCTTTTTGAGGGCGTTTTTTAATGTTAGTAATAAGCATACCTACCATTTTAAATTTGTCTTGGTATTCCTCATTTAGTCGCTTACTAAGCTCCTCTTTAACTAACGTACGTAAACTATCTAGTTTCATATGGTTATAAATATAGTAAAAGAAAACAAAAGCTCCAAATTTCTTTGGAGCTCTTATATCTATTGTTTAATCTAATATTAGTAGTTCAAGATACAGTAGTCAGGTTGTACTTCAACTGTAATGTTTACTGGGGTTCCATCATCATCCCAACTGTAATCACCAAAGTTAGCACTTGTAATAACGGCTCCTTTAATAACCCATTCAGAAACGATATCACCTACAGGGCCTAATACGTTGAATGTAATGTCTTTCTTATAGAAATCTGAGTAGCCATCACGGCCTGTTACTGATTCGTGACCTAAACGTACCCATTCCATTACTGCTTGAGCACCACTTGGAGTAATTGATTCATATAATGTAAATGAAATTGTACCCCAAACTGTTTTTCCTTTTACATATCGTTGGATGTTGATATGGTTAAGAGCAACTGCTGTTTGAGTTAAAGATACAGCACCTACTCCTTTTACTAAGAACGATGGAATACCATCCATGTAAAGGATAAAGCGGTTTGTTTGTTTAGGTTCAAACGCTGTATAAAAGATTTCGTTTGGATTTAAAATTGCCATTTGTTTTCTATTTTAATTCTATTATAAATATTCAAGTTTTTAATTTTTACCCTGGAAATTCAGCTCCTGTTGGTAATAAGATGAAATCTAGGGAAATAAATTCTGCTGTACGTGTTGGTTGAATGTAAATCTGACCGATTAGTTGGTTTTGATCAATTACTGCGGGGTCATTATTTGAATCATCCATTACTACTTTAAATGCGTATAAACCTTGTTTTTGTTGAATATTTTCTAAATACGGAGTAACGCGAGATATAAATGAATTTCTTGTTATAAGTGTATTTTGTTCAAATACGATTGTATCTGCAATTTGACGAATATATGATTTTAATTCAATCATTAAACGACGCACATTTACACGATCTAAAGCAGATTGAGCTTTTTGCAATGTTTTCTGACCAAATACTACAACACCTTGTTTAGGTAATGTTGCAATTGGGTTGATATTATTTGCATATAAAGTATCTCTTTCAGATTGAGTTAATTTATATTGAGCGTAAGTTACTGTACCTAATCCACCACGATTAATACCTGCAGGTGCAAACCATGGAGCAGATACTTTATCGTTAAAAGCATATACACCTGGGATTACAGTTGAAGCTGGGGCCCAAACTAATTTGCCTGTAGATGAATCTGCTAAGCGAACCCAAGGCCAATATGTTGCAGCATATGAATTATCAAATGATTGAGCTGTATTTACTGCACTAGCAACTGTGCTTGAATATTCAACTATATCAGGAACATATAAACAATCACCACGGTTTTGTGAATTTACAATCAAGCTATTTACTTGAGATGAGTGAAGTGAAGCAATTAGTCCTGGGGTGAAGATTACGTTATATTGGTAAAAATCAGCATTGCTTAAAAGTGCAATCATATTGTTATAATTGCTAGCAACTAACCCTTGAGTATTATTTTGGGTGATATTTTCGTTAAGTAAAATATTTGCGTTAGGACTACCTGTAGCACCACTAAATGAACTACTTTGAGCTATTGGAATTGAACTAGTATATTGAGCTACTGGTTGACCGTTTGCATCTAAATAATTTGGGGTTGGTGAAGTAATACTTTTAACTCGAACATAACGTGATTTATTTGGATAATCACCTGTTACATCCATTTGGTTAGTAGATGAATTATAAGCTAATAGTTGATTACCAATTATTTTAGAAATATATCTTGATGAATTAGGATCTAATGATACACCATTCCAAGTTTCTAAGATAATTTTAGTACTATTATTATCATCACCACGACGAATAAGCAAATTGAATGTACCTGATCCTGTATTTGGTTGAGTAATTTCCCAACGAACATTATCTATACTTCCAGATGCTAAAGCACCTGAAACTTGAGATCCTGAGTTATTCATAATAATCCCAGAAGATATAGTTTCAAGAGTAAATGCTGTAGAAACAGTACCTGTATTTCCACCAGCCATTGTTGAACTAGATACAAACGATGAGTTTGAAGCACCACCAAAAATAGTTTGACCAGGGGCAAATCCGTATCTTACAATAGTTCCGTTTAATGCAGATGATGATACTCTAGAGAAAATAGTTAATACATCTGTTGATGTGTTATAAGATGCAGAGAATAATGTATAAATTTCATTTGTAACACCAAATATTGAAGATGAACCAAAGAATCCAGCTACACGAGCACCAAATTCATCTACTGTTGGAGTTGAAGACATACTTACATATCCAACATTAGCACCATCATTATAGTAATCGTATCCAAAATTAGCTCCTTGAACATAATAGTCTGTATAAGTACCAGCTACTGAAGGAACACTTAATTTAATAGTACCACCTATAACACCACCAGCATTTGAAGCTGTATAACTTGAGGAAACTAAGAATGAAGCTGTAACAAATGCCCCGTTAGTATTACTAACATTATTACCTACATTACTTGTTGCAGGTGTATAAGAACCACTAGCAACTCTTGCTACCCATAATGCAGTTCCACCATAGTTAAAATAATTGAAAGCTGCTAATGAGGTTAAATAAGAATATGAATCTCCACCACTAACAAAAGTATCTCCAAACAATGTTACAAAGTCAGAATATGAAGTAATAAATGTTGGAATTTCTACTGGTCCTTTTACAGTAGGACCAATAATTGCTGCACCAGGAGGAACTGGTTGTCCAGATAAGAACGTGTTGTCTATTTCGCTAATTGCTACTCCAGGAGAAGTTGTGAAATTTGCCATTGTGTTTTTTTATTATAAATATCTAAAATTTCCTTAAAATATATTACTAAGCAGGAAATGTTGCACCTGTAGGTAATACATTAAAGTCTAATATAATATATTCAGTAGTTCTAGTAGGTTGTAAATAAATTTGGCCTACTAATTGGTTTTGGTCTACTACTGAAGGTGGGTTATTGGATTCATCCATTATTACTTTAAATGCTGTTAATCCTTGTCTTTGTTGGACAGATGCTAAATATGGATTTACTTGAGATAAAAAGTTATTTCTAGTAATTACATTATTTTGTTCAAATACTAATGTATCTGCAATTTGAGAAATATATGATTTTAATTCGATTAATAAACGTCTAACGTTTACACGATCTAAAGCACTTGGTTTTTTCTGCAATGTTTTTTGTCCGAATACTACAACACCTGTATTAGGGAAAGTAGCAATTGAATTAATATTACTTTCGTAAAGTAAATCTCTGTTTCCTTGAGTCAATGAACGTTCTGCTTGAATAACATTAGTTAATACTCCACGGTTAATACCAGCAGGAGCAAACCAAGGTTCAGCTACACTATCGTTAAATGCATACACACCAGGAATCATAGTAGATGCAGGGACCCAAACTTGAGTTCCAGTATTAGGGTCTACTGTTTTAGTCCAAGGCCAATAAGTAGCTGCATATGAAGTATCATAAGCGGTTGCATTAGAAGTTACTTCTAAAACATTTGCTCCATATCCTACTAAATCAAGTACTGTCATAGAATCTCCACGATTTTGTACAGTATTAATTAAATTATTAATAACTGAAATGTGGGAAGCATAATTAACTGGGTCTGCAATTAAACCAGGAACTGTTAATAAGTTATAACGGTAAGCATCTTTATTAGCTAGTAATGAAACTGATTGAGTGTAATCATTTGCTACAAGGCCTTGTATGCTGGTGTTTGTAATATCTTCATAATATTTTCCTGCTAATGCTGGGGTGTTTTTACCTTGGGCAGCACCAAATGAACCACTAGAAAGATAACAAATTGAACCAGTATATTGTGGTTTTGGATTTCCTAAATTATCTAAATAATTTGGAGTAGTAACTTTTACTTGTTTAACACGTACATAACGTGAACGATTTGGATAATTGCCAGTTAATTCAACATAATATTCACCAGTTGTTGAGTCATATTGAACAGTTTCAACTTGGTTACCAATTACTTTTTCAATATAATTTGGAGCAAATGGATCAAGTGATAAATTTGTCCAAGTTTCTAAAATTGAAGGTGAAATTATTGAATCATTTCCTTGACGAATAACTAATGTAAAAGTACCATTATTGATATTTGTATTAGTAATTTGCCATCTAAAGTTATCAGCAGAACCACTTAATAAAGTACCATAAGAACCAGTAGGTCCAGTACTATTCATAAGTTCTCCTTCAGACAACGTTTCTAAAACAAATGCTTCAGTATTTGTACCTCCTGAAAAATATACTGTTGTACTTCCTGAGGTGTAGTAGTAGGTATTTCCTATTAGTCCATTAGATGCAGTAGATGTTAAGACTAAGTTAGGAGAGTTTACACTTGAGCTTATATATTGTAATGAAGAACTGTATGTAGCTAAAGAACTACTAAAACTTAAATGTTGTGAAGAAGTAACAACATAGTTTGCAACGGTTGAGGATGCAAAAGATGAAGTGTTTATGTAAATAGTGTTAGTGTTATTTACAACCGTTCCTGCTCCAGATCCAGTATAGTAAAGAGTAATACCGTTTACATTTAATGATGCGGATCCTACTGCATCCAAACTAGCGGAAACATATGTTAAGTCAACTGTTGCAGAAGCTGAGGTTGCGGCTGTTGATGTAGGAATTGTTGAGGATAATGCAGGGGTAAAAGAACCACTTACAACTCTAGTAATTAAAAGTGAAGTACCTCCGTTATTAAAATAATTGTAAGCAGAAATAGATGTAAAATAAGTATAGGTTTGACTACCACTAATAAAGGTAGAACCATATTTATTTAAATAATCGCTATACGAAGTTACTATAGTAGGAATACCTACTTTACCTTTAACAGTTGGTCCAATAATAGCAGCACCTGCCTGTACAGGTCCTTGAGTGATAAATGATTGGTCGTTCTCTATTGCTAATACACCAGGTGATACAATTGTTTCTGCCATTGTAATAAATTATTTTATTATAAATATGGTGTATTTTGATCTAGATTACTCTAATGTAGTAATCTCACCAGTTTCTGGGTCAATATTAACTCGACCATATTTTTCGGATACCGATTGGGTAAATTCTTGT
>Ga0194115_10003940_pt1 | contig 16348 bp, 6 predicted proteins | sample TA2MahsurfametaG_3_FD_148656 | JGI IMG/M metagenome (GOLD analysis project Ga0194115, IMG submission 148656) | Freshwater microbial communities from Lake Tanganyika, Tanzania - TA2015002 Mahale S4 surface | ecosystem: Environmental > Aquatic > Freshwater > Lake | place: Tanzania: Lake Tanganyika...
ACTTTTGAGGAAATTGGCAAATTCAGAAAGAGGTGGTTCGATTTGGTTAGGGGAACATCATAATTCATTTATGGATCATAACTTTCAAGAACTTTTCATTCGGATGCTTCATAAGGATTTAGGACAATTGGGACGGAAGGATCAACCGATTGCGGTAGGATTAGAACAAGTTCAGGTCCAATTTCAACCCTACCTTGATGACTATGTTAAGGGAAAGATATCCTTGGGTGAGATGAAAAAGTTAGTCGAATGGGATAAACGATGGATGTGGAATTTTGAGGGATATAGAGGGATTTTTGAAGCAGCACGAGAATTAGACAATGTAAGACTCCTCGCACTGAATGTCGATTCAGAAGATTTAGCAAAGGTTGAAATTGGTGGATACCCGAATTTACCAACGAATCGTCTTCGGAAGTATATTACAGATCCATTAGGATTTGGGAATTTTGCAAAAAGTCGACAATTCCGTACCTATGTGGACTACGTCATTGAACCATCCTATGAGATTCATCAACAGTTAGGTCTACTGAAGTATTCGATATCTGGTGAAGAATTAGATACAGAAATGCCCTTTCGGAATTTCCTTTCCGGACGGATATTATGGGATGAAGGGATGGCCTCAACAGCCTATTCCTGGGTATCTGAAACGGGTGGTCTTCTAGTAGGCCTAGTCGGCGCCGATCATGTGAAATTTCAAAATGGAATCCCCGCCAGATTTTCACGATTATCGGCAAATTCCTCCTTTGACTGTACGACAGTAGTGATCAATCCTACTCTGATTGACTCACGGCCGTCTGGATCCGTATCGAACGTGGAAGGATCTGATTCATCGAAAACACCAGACCGGATCACATTACAGCTCCGATATTTGAAGGATGACATTGATTCTTCGAATTCTGAGTTACGGAGAAGACCAGAGAGCACGGGAGGTGTTCTACCCTTTGCCGACTACATCGTCGTTACGCCCAATGAAGTATAGTAACTCGAGTTCAATAAAGGAACATAAAACAAAACATTTATTTCTTTGGTTGTTGACGATATCTCCGTTGTTTCCGCCATTCTTCATAGCTCTCACCAATAGCAGCCTTCAGGTTACTCAGTATATCTGGTATTGAGATCGCTCCACAACTTCCAATACCGAAAGAACTCTTCAGATCTTCCACACAACTCGATTCGATTCCATGCTCTCTGTTATACCTCCGCTCGAATCGTCGAAGGGCATTGAAGTCAATACTGTCACTATCTGTCGTACACTGCGTTTCATCCGTCTGTTCGGTATATGCCGATTCTTTGCTGTTAGATGAATCCACCGTCGATTCACTTGCGGATAAGGTCAGATTAGGCGGCTCCTTACGATTCGTCGTACTGGTAGGTCGGTCCAGCCGTTTACTGGTAGAGACTTCGGACAATCCGTCGAATGCCTTTCTTGATTCCGAACGGTCACCGTGGTCTATTGACATCTTTGTTGAAACGGAAGATAGGCACTCTACTTCACTGTTGATATCCGCTTCTTGACTTTCTTCTTCCAAAATGTAATCCCTATGATGATCTGATCTTTCAACCTTGTGTCGAAGTCGGGCAGAATGAATTAAGTCGTCCCGAGAAAAATCAGAACTAGATTGGATCGATCGCGCACTGGTGCGTTCCGACGCAGTGTCCCATTGCTTCTCATCTCGAACCGTCAGACTGGGAATATACTTGTACGACATTGCCGAATGGCCCAGATCGTTGGTATATTCTCTTGAAATGTGTCTAGTGGAATGTAATGTATCGTCGAGAACAGTCCCCGAATCGGTACAATCTAAAATTGCATGCATGGAGGGTTCAATGTGATTCGATTTGCTGTTGGTGGGTTTAAGAATGTCCATCCGACGGATTCCGTTATCACCACCCAAACAAGAAGTCGAATCTACACAATTCAAGATATCATGCATCGAGCCGTCAAGCTGATTCTTGTTCGTTCTTGAAGTTGCCTCACCAGGGATCGTTTGGGTCGTCATGCTTGATCGACGTTGACCAAAGGTCTCTGGAAACGATTTCGATTCAGTACAATCCAAGATGGCATGCATAGAGTTTTCAACCTTATTGTTCTTTTCACTCGAGCCTTTTGCTCCATTGGAGCCATGGACATTTATGGGGTTCCCAAAAGAAGATCCACTGCCAGCAGCTTCTTTATACGATGGTGGTCGGTAGTAGGGAAGATAGGATTCATTTTCTGCTGGACTAGCGCTTTTTTTATTGACATCCCTGGCGACTTCGGCGAATATTTTTTCTGCTCGATTCTGATACTTCTCGTCAAGTGGACTGGGTTTGATGGGACTCATTTTGGGTACCTTCCCTTCACGTTTCGGTGGTTCAGACATTGAAATACGAGAATCCGAAATCAGTTTTTGAGAATTCGGCGTAATGGATCGGACAACACCCTTCTCAAGTGACCCACCTTCGGATTTGATGTTGATTTTTTGTGCATCACGTCTACTTCTCTGATTGATGGTGGCCTTAGCAGGAATATTTGCTTGATTGTGAACCTGAGAAGTTTCAATCAAAATTCCGTCGGTACGATCATTGGTTCTACTCGGAGTCCGGACATTTTCCCCTCTCGTTCTTCCTTGTACCCTGGCGGAGGGTGTGGTTGAAACGATGGTACTGTCAAAACTAGAATACTGCCGCTGTGATAGATACATGTCATTTACTCTTGTGTTTCATGAATGGAGAAGAAGTCAATCGTCACTACAGAGTGATCAGTGTGTCTGTTGGTTCTATTCTTTTGGCGACAAGAATGATACTTGATGAGGCGCAAGCGAGTCCGCTTGCTTTACACATGGCAACTGAACGGGCGTGCGCGCTTGCATTCCTTGTTGGTTCGGCCTTTCCGCGCGACCGCGCGAATCACAATGGGAACCACCGATAGGACTCGTTTCAGTCAAGTCTCGGGTCTACTGCCACTATCATATTCTTTCATCTCTTAAGCGATCAACGAGCCTCATTCATCTACAACTAACAGTAACTACATCCATTGCATTACCATACAAGGGAACAGTGTAACCATGGCGAAATCTATCCGATCAAAATGTAAAAGAAAGGCAAGAGCAGAATTCCGCCGAACTGTAGGAACGGTACGTGGCCAAATCCAACCTCACGATGAGTCGGAACTCGAGATATCGGAACCGAAGAACAACTTGCACCGAACCGTCTGTGAACGGTGGTGACGAAACTCTCTGTCTCTAACGGCATATTCTCATCTATTCTTTCGGAACCTGGGTCTTTGTAGGAATTCCATCAAAAGAAAATGGCAGAAATCCAAGAAAAACTCAAGGATTCGGTTGAAAAGCAGACACTGAAATCACTGGATAAGCTGGCAGGGATTTTTGATGCAGCTCAAGATCATCCAACTCTACCAGACAGTATGGACATGACGACGGATATTGGTATTGATGCTGTCGACGATCAACTTATGAATGCTAAGGAACTTAAGGGTGAAAATAGAGCACCTCCAGCCCGAAAAGCAAAGAGAAATCGGAAGCATTCCATCAAGGCAGCCAAGACGAAGATGGAAGAAGAACGACCGAAACGACGACCAAAGTATTTCGTACAATTTTAAAGAGTGGGGATATGGGTGAGATTAGGCATGCATCATATAATACGCGTTGATTATCAAGGCCGGTTCCCCTCCCCCCATTTTCGGGTGTAGATTGGAGTTGAATTTCCATGATGGTTCGGGGTCAAGGTCAACGAGACTCGTTTGGAGGTCATTCTTTTCGTCGAAAACAGATCAACCATATATAGTCATGTCCTCGTTGTTTATACTCTCTCGGATTTTGTTTTCTGTGGTACCTGGAAATATCTAGTATCAACGCGATTTACGTACCTGTTCCGTCAATCAGTCATCCAAATAGTCACGATAGCTCTTACTTTCCTTCTTTCGACCCTTCTTCCCCCGTGGACCAACACCACCCGTCTCTTGTGTCTTTACCTTGGTGAGTGGGAATGCCGCTTCAAACAGGGCAACGGCAGGTTTCGATTTCTTCAAGATGTCTGGAGGGATTGCCATAGGATCGTCTCGTACAGTTCGGACAGATACTACCGGACAGGATGGATCTAGGATACGTTGGACAACTGTTTGATGAAAACTTCGTAGATACGGATTCGGAATCTTCCTATGATCCAGGACATCGTTGGGAAGTATCATGGAATCAATCAAATTATCAGCCGCTTTCCGTCTCTCCGATAATGGATCATTTTCAGGGATTGGTAATGGATCCAAATCGAGATTGATGACATCACCCCGAAAGGGAAGTTGTGTCATACATAAATGTCGTGGTGACGATTCATCTTTGTGATCCTTGTGAGGGAATAATCCGACCAAAATCGGATCGGCATCCTTCATTTTGACCAGGGTCGCAATAGCTACCTGTGACATCCTTTCTAGGCCGATTGCTATTGCCGCAATAGCCGCACATGCCTTGAGGGAATCTGCTCCTGCCAAGGCATACGGTGGACCGATCCGTAAATGTATCGGAACGGAACTTTCTGGTAGATATCCCAAGATTGTTAACTTTACTGGTGAGGTATGAAGAAGTCCAGTCATATCGTACCCACTCATCGGTACTATGTCGGATCCATATCGGAAGCCCTGTGCAATACTGTCATTAACAGTAAACCATGAAACGTTGAGACTCACTCTTTGTCGTCACAATCGTCCCACTACACACAGCGTCCTTCTTTTTTCCGATAACTTACTCTTCAATTTCTTTCGTTTCTTGTTCTGGATCCCAATGTGTAATTAATGTAGTGAAATCATGTACGACTTCCTTCCCATTCTCATCCTTTACGATCTTCCCATTAGGATTATCCGCACGTTCACCAGGTTCTAATTCGACAATTCGTTTTTTCAATGTCGGTGTCGATGCCTTCGATAGGAGTAAGGAAAATCGTGCCTCTAAGATGAAACCTGGAGCGATTTGAAATTGGACCTTCCGTCGTGTTGATTTTGTATTCCGTTGACCAAGAATTTTTTGGAATATTGGTCGTAACTCTTTCGCAGCCATTACAAAGCCGCCAGTCTTTTCTGTCAGACTCAGTAGTAGCTTTTCGTTCTGACGTTTGATCAATTCTTTATCATCTTCATCATTTTCTTCCATCTCATCATCATCATCGTTGTCGTCGTTATTGGAGAGATCCGTCGCACTGTCGTCATCATTCTCATTCGCAACAGCAGATTGCTTATTTTTCAGAACAGGAGCCTTTATCGACGTAGAGGTAACTTGAGCTGATGACGATGCCGTAGCTGCCTTTTCATATTCTGCTTGTGATTCAAAATGGATCCCAATCACTTCTAATCGACAGTCCATTGCACGTAATGAATCCAAGACGACTAATAATTGTTGTGGATCGACTTGGACCTTATGTTCTGCATCTGTCAACAACACAATCTTCCGTTGACATTGTTTCGTCGCTGTACGTTTATATAATGCATCTGCGGCGACAATAATCCCATCACAAAAGTCTCCCCGTAATCGGGTACTACTACACGACGACGATACCTGTAATTTTTGGATTCGTCGTAACAGATTTGGATGTGGTCGATTAATACCTGGTCCTATACCATCACCACCTAATTCCAAAATATTCGGAAAGGGAATATTCTTCGTATCTTTCTCATCATCTTCGTCATCCGTAGTCTCATCATGTCCTTCACCACTACTAGGACCTTCCCAAAAATGATGATTCGTGATGGGTGACTTCAGGACTAATACAGCAACTTCATTTGTCTTACTTCGGATCATCAAATCACTAATCATATCAAGACATACATTCTTTGCACACTCAAATCGTGAATGTGGATCATCGTACATCGCTGCCATACTTTCATTCGCGTCGAGAATCAAGACGACTGCCTCCTTCATCTTGTCGTCTTTTTTTGGCAATGGTCCTATCTATAGATGAAACCTTCAGTACGGTATAAGGTTGGGAGGAATCGAGTTGGGATGCTCTTCAGACGAGAGTTTTAACAGTAAATGGCAGATCCAGATCATGTTCGCGCATCACAAAAGCCATGGCCACAAAAATGACTTATTCGATCACCAAAGGTAGACGACCAGCCAACCCACTATTGATACACAACAATAGAGAACACAAAGACTTGGATGAAGGTGGCACGTCGTCCATGGGCCATGACAATGCTGGTCTCTCGGTTACATATTTCTATACTTCGTGTCGAATCTTCGATCTTTGTTCGTGTTTCGTTCGTTTCAGCTCGGCTTTGGCCTTGCGTAGCTTTTGGGCTAACTCGTCAGTATAGCGAACCGAGCTTATACTGCTAGCGTCGTCCTCGTTGTCATCAGCATTGTGCACGCCCCCCCGTGTACCGCAGTTGGCCCATCCCCGGACTGCGTTCGTCAGATTTTCCCACGGCTCCCAGGCGTTGCACCCAACATCGCGCTTGTTGCGCTTTTTCGGGCGCCTGGGCTGCGTAGATTGTGTCATGTAATTGGTGGCGTTGGTTGATTGATCATCATGCAATGTCGGTACTCCAATGCTTGGCAATGGGAAATTTCCACGGGGATTCGTCGCTGTATTGTTTGCGCTGGCTTGTCGAAGTAACTGATCAATAAACTTTTGCGATAAACCGACCTTTTCTGCGGCAGCTCGGACTCGCTGCTCTGATTCTGGACTTAGCCTTTTCCCGTCGAAATTAATGGATGCAACCTCGACAAAACGATTCAGGAGCATCAAGTCTTCGTCATAAATTTCTGCTGGTGCCATTTCCTGGTATCCAGGATTTCTGCCCATCAATGTCCCTGGAGCTTGGTATGAGCATGGATCGAGTCCGTGTAAGGCGGTCATAACGGCAAAAACCTGTCGAGGGGACGGATCGGTTCGAGGACATTCCGGATCTTCTTTGAGTCTTTCATGGTCCTGCAGAGCTCCCCATGAGGTGTACGGATTATTTCCATCTGGCCCATATTCCTTTTGAAGATATCGAGCCGAAGCGGGAAGGCATGTGTCCGAGTCGATAGGAGCTTCGTAGTCATAGTTAATCACTGGAAGAGTCCCATGTGATCCATTCAGCGGAGCCCTACGTATTTTGCTGCTGCTTTTGTCCAGGACTGTGTCCACTAGCTCTTGCGAAAATCCTCGCCGTTCAGCAGCTCTTCGCAGATCTTCTTCGTCGATTGTAGACTCGCTGTCGGTGGATCGAAGCTGTGTTGGAGAGGTTGGGTCTCTAGGGCCCTGTTCAAAGCCGGGATAATCGAGATAGCTCTGTCGAGCCGAGTCATCGTTTCGATGGCGTTTAGATTCTTCTCCGATATCACTAGACAACGTAGGTTGATGGTGACTATACACGACTTGGACGTCGGCATGAGAGGCAGATGATTCATTTGATGCAAGTCTGGGGACGGAACTACCGGGTCGTGGACGCGAGTGATGGTGGGGGGCCGAATAGCCAGGCTGGGCATGTTCTCGACTCATATACCCATCCCGGACCCCATTCGCAGCGTAGGGTATCTTCTGTCTGAGAGCCTGAGCGTCTGATTCATCATATACTCGGGATCGGTTGACATGGAGTGAGGGTTGATTTGACTGCTCCCGCGACAAAATTGAATGGTATGTCTCACCCTCCGACTCAGTGTCGTCTACCATGGAATGCTCGTCTCCAGAGGGCGAGCTTAGGCCTGATTGTGAACCCCTGACAAATGCGTTCGTTGGGGGGCCGCCATTCATGGGCAGGAAGGATGATTCGATTATGGGAATACCACCCACTCGAATCGCCTTCTTCGCATCTAAGTTGCATGGCTGATGACATTCGAGAAGGGAGGCATTCGATCGATCGACTTCTTCGAGAAACGACCCACCGCCTTCGACCGTCGACTCTAAGCTTGATATGATTGTCGCTGTACGATTCAATATTGAATTCGATTGTAAATCGACATCGATGGGTGGACCTACTTGAGAATGGTTCCCTGGCGTAAAGTCTGTTGTAGTACCAAACAGTGTTGACGCCCTTGAACCGCGTTGGCTGAGCAGGGGGGCCTCGGGTTGCTTAGAGCCTTCTGGTCGGTAGAATGAATTGCGATCTGGAGTTGTGACGGCAGGATTGGTGTTGACAGAATGGAGCGTTTGAAGACGCCGGATGTCGGATTCATCGTAGGAGTTGAAACCAGTGAAATCGCTTTCCGATGACATTGATGTTGCTTGGTCCATCCAACGGTATGGACCGCTCGAAGGTGGACCCGTCATGTTTTGCTTAGGTCTTGATGGTTGCCGATAAATTCCGGTTTCATGAGCTTTCTGGTCTATAGGAGCCCGCGGTGCTTCGGCTTTCGTGGGAAACCCACCGGCCTGGTGACCGTGGCTCGGAATTTCATTTTCTCGCTTTTGAAGGGGCTCCAACTCTTCCCTGCTATCAGCTGACCAGACGACGACATTGATCACATCGTCATGGACGTAATCGTGGCTTTTTCCTTCTAGTCGCCTGCTCGATAAAACAGGGCCTGTCCCATACTGTGTCGTGCCCAGAGGGATCGCCTCATCCGATAGCTGACTACGGTTGCTTCCTCCATTCACGGCGTTATATACACTTCTTAGATTCCCGGATACGTGTCGTGGAAGAGGCTTTGAAGTTCCTGGGACTTCGGGAGCAGCCGATGCCATTCTTTGTTGTCCTCCGAGATGGTTGAAAGGGCTGTTTTGGAAGGTTGTCCAACCGCCATCAGTTATATGAGAATCTCTGGCGTTTTCTTTGTCATCAGGTACGGAGCTAAAATCTGTTGGTTGAGGAGGTCTTTCGCTTCCTCGGTATTGGGCCGCATGTCGTGCTTTTGTTTCCTTCAAAGGATCACTTCGACTGTTTTCATTCTGGATGTTCTGACCAAACTCTTCTCGGACGCGTAAAGGAGCTGTTGAGTCTGGCGAAGGCAACGAACTTCGTGGGGGACTCGAATATGTGTCGGCTTCCGGGAGGCCTCGCCCTGATCGGTTGTCGTAATTTCTATGTTGAGGGGGTCCCGCAAACCCAGCACCAAAGTCCACCCAACCATTCTGAGCATGCAAGTCAAATTCCCTTTCTTCATGTTTCCGTATCTTGGCATCAGTTGTCGAAGGCTGACGACTTTTTGGCAACAACGTAGTTTCGGGTTGTTTGCTGTCATTGCTTGTTTTTTGGGGGGCCAACGATCCCGGAGATCTTGTTGTATTGTGTTTTTCCGATTTTGTACCATAAGATTGGCCTAGATTGCGGGAAGCCTCAGCGTATAACGTTTTCGGACCGTTCTGGCCCAGACCATGTTGCTCGTGTGGAACCAGTTTCGAGTCTGGTGAAGGCGAGGCGCCAGGTCGGGGACTTGGATCTTTGTCAGCATCCGGAAGACCTCGCCGTGATCGAGTATCGGAGGTACTATGTCGCTGTGGTCCGACAAGTCCAGCTCCAAAGTCTACCCATCCGTGCTTGGCATCAAGCTCAAAGTCTTCGTGTTTGCTCTGATGTTGTAGCTTTTCATTCGCCGATCGCGAGGGTATTGTCGACGTAGATGTATGTGCTCTCATACCTTTATGCAGTCCTAGTTCCTCAGAGGCACCCGGACGATTCTCTTGTGAACGAGATTTCTCAGACTTTGCAACCCATCGATGCTTAGTGTCCTGTTCGAAGTAATTTTCTTCGTTTGTCCGCATCCGACTATCACTGATCGTGGCAGAACGACTTTGGAGATCCGATATGGTTTCGGCTGGTCTGTTCTGATGTTGTGTTTTCTCTTTATTCGTCGTTCGAGAGGATTGTGTTGAAATAGGTAGACCCTTATGCCGTGATGGTTCCTGAGAAAAATCTTTAGTCTTCTCCTTTGGACGTGACTCTGCGGACGTTATGATTGGATGCAATCGAGATCGACTTTCTTGGACGCTGGAAGAACGACTGTGGGCTGACGACGTGCTCTGCGTCACGTCGCTGAGTTGAGCAAACGAGTCCTCGCTGCCAGTAGTAGCCAATATAGCTTGAGGTGGCTGCGATGTGATCGTGTTTAGGGTTGATGCAGATTGGTTGGTACCACGTTGAACGTCATTGCTTGCGCCAAAACGAGGTTGTTTTGGTTTCGCGGATGCATCCTGTTCTTCTTGGCTTAATCTCTGTACGCTTCCGCCATGCGCGTCGTTACGCCTTATCTCGAATTTGAGTCTGGCCTCCTGAACAACGTGTCCACTAGAATGTACTCTAGCGACAATGTCCGCACCCTGACTGTTTGCGAGCTTATGGCTGTCATCAGGCCCCTCAAATTTTCGTTTGACATCTGGATTTAGCTTCTTGACAGTCGGCGTCGATCTCTTGTTTGCTTTCGTTGTGTCTAGGGCTTCTTCCGCAGAAATGGATACGTTGTGCATCCCCCTTTCGAACAGAGCCTTTGACTTCGAGACGCGCATTTCAGACTCCTGAATAGCCACGAGTGACCTCCTTGGCTGTGGGGGAGGTTGGACGTCGTCCGTCTCGTCTAGATCAACCTCATCTTCCCGAACTGTTCGGCTTGCCACGACTTTTGACTCGCGAAGTGCGTCCAACGATTTCCTTCTTTCCCGTCTGACCTCATCACGTCCCGGCGCTTTAGGCAAAGTAAACTCTGCAAGGACACGTTTCACAGTCGATACTTCTGGCAGCGTAGTTTCAGGCGGGACTTGTTGTTGCGGAGAGAGCATCGTTTGACTTCCCGGAGGCGTAACCGAAACGCTTGGTTGCCTAGTCTGCTGGAAGGCTTCGGGACCGACGCGATTCCGCGTGCGGTCATCCAATGGATACATACCAGGCCTAAGACTCAAAATATCATCGGTGGCGATGGATCGATCATCTGTGGCGTAGTACTCCTCTCCTGAACCCGGAGCGAACGACGCATGTAGAGCAAACGACATATTCGCGTCAGCGTCCTGTCGGGCCCGTTGCGCTTCTTCCTGGGAGATAATCAAGTTTTGTCGCTCCATGGTATAGTTTCGCCCCATCCTCTTGTCACCATTTTGATCGTGGCCAAAGTCCACCCTAGATGATTTCGTTTCATTTCTCAAGGCCTCCTTGTACAAACGGGATGTAAGGGATTCCTTGCTCATGACATCACTTAGGTTCATTCCGTGATCTTTGAGAAATTGTTGTACAATCTTGTGCATAAAAATCCGCCATACCGAGGACGCAACGTCGAATCCTGTCTTATTTTCTCTCTTCGCCCCTACTGCCAAGAGTCGCGATAACTGAGGATCGTTCTTTATCCTCCTCGCGAAGGCGTCATCGGATGCCATGCAATACTTGAAAATTGCGTTTGGATCCGACGTCTGCTCCACCAGAACATCCACAACATCTAACGATAACCCAACCTGTTTGGCTGCTTGATGGAGACGTTGCTCCTCTTTGCCCGTAAGTCTTCCCCCCTTAAAGGTGCAACCAGCAACGAAGATAAAGTGATTCAGTGCATCGATTGCAGCGCTCGCCTCTTCGCGTTCGTCCTGAAATCTCGAAGGTTGCGACAGTCTATTTCCATCCTTGTCATAGGGAGCTACGCGATCACTTCTATTGAGCGTTTGGTCTGTACCATCTGAGAATCGGCCCGATACTACTTCCATATCGCCAGCTTCTTCGTGCCTACGCTTTCGAGATGACGTCGAGATTCCCTCCGCACTATCCGAACGAGCAGTCCTCGTCTGCCCAGGGAAAGCTTTCATATTATAACCTGTAGATGTCCATGCGGCTTTCCAAAGGTTGAATCGGTCGTCGTGAGTCTGTGTGGTAAAGAGATGGTTTCAGCATCTCCCATGGGAGAGGAGAAAAAACCGAAAAAACGAGAAGCAAAAAATTCGCGCTGAAATTGGAGTCACGAACTTGTTCAACAAATCCCGTCGGTTGGCGTCGTCCCGTGACTGCGAGCCTGGCGGCAAGCAAACGGCTATGTCCGACCCGCGCGCGATCCATGGTGAGGTACATATGATATCATATCTATCAACCTTACATAACAGTAACATCATTCACAGTCACAGACACTGTTACTGTCACTCCAGCATAGCCCTGTGAAGCTATCATAGATCATGGCTACGCTACTCTTCCCACCAACGTCCTGACAGTGAAGACGCGACGAGAACATGGTATGAGTACGGGTGAGAACGTGTCGGCCCTATACTGATTTGCATGTCCCGCAGACCAACACCGCTATTGGATCGGTGGGAGCCGATGTTTTCTCGGGCTCTTTTGCGCCTGAGAGGCCATGCTCCTTCCTATGACAACATTAAATTTTGTGACTTGATCATTGTAACAAGAAATATTCACAACTAGAGGATGTCGTAGCTTATGGTCTATTAATGTTGTTCAAAGCTTCGAGAGCTCTCAGTATGGAAATGTTCCTCGTGGAAAATACTTCTTTCGCCATCGGCTTCGTCGAAGTGAACTTGTGTAATCAGGGTGGACACGAGTTACCCTTTCTCCAATTCTCTGCCTTACATTGATGATCACGCCGCATTCGGGAGCTTCCTCCCATACAGTGGTTGTTCCATGGGAGGAATCAGATGATGAAACAGATTCGCCGTCAAGCTCCCCATCAGCTCCTGAAACGAACGAATGCTCGTCGCGTCTACTTTCATGGTCGCTCATAGGCCGCCATGGGTCACTTCCAACGTCCGTGTTATCAGCGAAGGCTGATCCGTCGGCAACGCTACCGCCATACTCCGTGAAAGAACCGCGCTCTGTATTCGTGCCATACGTTCGATTGTCTGCACCCGTGTCAACGGTGCGCGTGTAGCTACCGTCGGAGCTGGAGCCATCATCTGAACTAGAGTACCTTCGTGATCTACGCGTCACGGAAGGTGACTTCCATTGTGTGTACCACTCCTCTGTCCACTCTCCAGGATCAGGGACAAGTTCCATAGGCATCTCCATAGATTTCGGCTTACAGACGGGAGCCTTCAGTTTTTGGTTGCCACGCTTTTGGATCAGGTCACCGAACCAGTTTCGTGAGAATGTGACACTCGTTTCCTGCAAGAAGCGTTGTCGCACTTCGCGGTGTTCCCAAGGGATGTATTCTTCTTCAGTTTCGTACGGCTCAACTAATGTCGACTCGAGGATGGAATAGACGTCAACTTTGCTGTATCCATCGTGCGACTGAGTACGCTCGCCATATAGACGCCTCCACGGCCGGTGATTCTTGAATAGTGATTTGCTGTAGACAAACAGATGGATGTGTTCAGCGGCAGCCACGCCGTTAATTGTTAGTGGTTTGGAAAGCTTAGAGATAGCAGTCGGAGATAACCACTTGGAATGGCCCTCCCATGCCAGGGTCGCCATTTTGTTCCGACGATCAAAAATGTAGTTACGATCTCCCTCGTGGTCGTATGCTGTGTTCAGAACCAGTTTCTGGCCTCTTCTACGTCTAGAGCTCTTGTTGGCGGGCGATGAGGCCCCATCGGCGTCGGGATGACATTCATTGGACTCCGTCGAAACACTTGTCTTGATTTGACTCTGTGCCTCCATTCTTTCTTTTTCGATCGAATCCCACGATGCGCCGTTTCCTCCATGTCTGACTTCCTCTCGTTGAGCTGCCATTTCTTTGGTGACAAAGCCATATTCTGCGTCAATCTCCACAGGCGTCTCCCCTGCCTCTTCATAAGGTTCCATAAACTCACGAATGGCGTCCGCATTTCCGTCGGGGAAATGGCCACCCTTGTGTAGAGTTCCGAAGCGCGTCAAAAATGCCATGATCGCTTCATTTTCATTCAAATCTTCCATCTCATCGAATTTAGCGTCCCATTCTAGATCACCAGAGGAAGATGCGTCGTCTTCTGCGACAACAGCAGTTGGTTCGCCGTTCTTGACAAGGTCGAGCAAGCGATCAACAATATCGATGGATATACCTCCCCTCGTCGCGGCTTGACGAATCTGCGCACATTCGATAGCGGAGGGTTTTGCCCCAGTAAGCAACGGAGCAACAAGACGTTGAAAGAACCTCACGTTGTGTTTCATGTCATCACTCATCATTTCCACTTCCCCCTCGACAATGGCGAAGTATGAATTGATTTCCGACATAGTCATGATGCATTCTTTTTGAGTGGGGGCTACTGTCATGTCCGGAAGATACGTATCTGCAACAACCACATCATTTGTCGCAGGTGCATCATTCGCTGCAGATGCACCGTCCGCATCGTCCGCATCCATCTCAAGGGAATAGAATCGTTGAAGAAAACCAATATTCTCAGATTTGTCCTTGTCCCACGCTGTAGGTGATGCGATGGCGAGGTATTTGTCGGTACGAACAATCACGTCTCCGATGCTTTCTTGATCATTTCCTTTGTGAACCGTTGGATTCCCGTCTAGTGCATCTGCTGACATGCTAATCGAGCCCTGACGGAGAAACTCCTCGACGAAATCTTCTCGATCTCCATTTACCATCTCTTCTTCGTGGACGACGCCGTTGAGATTTGTTTCGAGGATCTGGACTCCACCTCCTCCTTCTTGCAATGAAACTTCGACCTCCCCTTCCTCAGCGGTTTGTGTCGCCAGCTCAACATATTCATCAGCTGCTGACTCCTCAAAGGAAGCATTCGCCTTACCATCATCATCAGCTTCGTCAACCGTTTCCGCCGACAGCTCAACAGAGGCATTGACTAGTAGTGCCTCGAAGGAGTAATTCATCTCAGCTTCATCAACACCTTGGGTACTTAGCTCAGGCGCACCTTCTGTTACATCTTCAACGGAAGCTTGCACCCCAGTTTCCTCAATCGGCAGCGTCGGCATCATAACAGATGTACCCACTGCTTCTTCCTTCAGTGAAAAATTCGCCTGAATTGCTTCAACGGATTGCGTTCCCATCTTGGCAAATGATGCATCTACAGGCGCATCAGTTCTAATGGCTATCTCGTCATCGCTTTCTCCCTCTTTCCCGAAGCAAACTGCATCCTCGGCTTCTGTAGTAGCCAGCGCTGTTGATGCATCTACAACGATCACATCAGTAGAGACAGCAGCTACCTCTTCTACGCTGTCTCTTCCTTTGCCAAGTGAAGCCTCGAACACAGCTTCGTCAGCGGCTTCTGTCGCAAGCCCATATCGGTCAACAATAAGCTCACGAGTAGCAGTTGCGTCGTTGAAATCGTCGACACATTCTCCTCCGTTTTCATCTTCGAATGAATCCTTAACAAGACTTCCGCCTGCCATTACTGTTGCCGATTTAGGTGAGATCATGCTACCGGTAGCGGAGCTATCATCTGAAATGATGCTCGTCAAATTTCGAGCGCGTGATCGAATCGCAGGGTCCAAGGTTTCCATTCGTGTACGCCCCGCAGCCCTGATGGTGTCTTCGCTTTCAATATTCTTCAGGTCCGAAGTTGGAATGAAATCATCATCCTGGATACTCGGTGAATTCGGGAGATCCTCGGATTCGAGCATTCGCAATTGCATAATATCGTCATCTGGGTCGGGGATTGATTCTGCGGATTCATTTGCTTCAACCATATCGTATCGGGCAGTCAGCAATGATCCTCGAACCTCGTTGACATCCGAGGCATCCACCGAAAGTTGCTGACGAACGGGTACTCCAGCATCATCAACGAAATCACTCATGTCACTTTCAGAGTGTACGGAAGGTGAGGTGGGCACTGCGTATGAAGCCAGCGGGTCAAGAACTTCGTGCCCTTCAGCTCCCGCATCAGGACCCTCATCTTCCAAAATTACATCAGCCTCGATCACGTCATACCTGCCGGTAAGCAACGACCCTCGTATCTCATTAACATCAACTTCGTCTTCACGAACTGATACTAGTTGATGCCGAACAGGTACCCCTGCATCGTCCATTAAGTCACTCGCGACACTAGTTCCACTTCGGCATTGCTCTAATGGTGTATCTGGGGGAAAGGAGACTGAGCCCGCTTCTTCAATAACATCTTCGGCTGACTCACTGACACTGACGCTTCGGAAATTGAAAATTTCATCATCAATCTCCGTACTCATACTCTCGTGCTTCTTCTCTTCTCCCATGTACTCGTCCTCATTGTGTAGGTGGGGTGGAATGAAGGCTCCTGATTCCAAGGATTCTATGGAATATGATGGGGCTACTGCTTCGGATTCGTGTAGACGCATGACGGCATCATTCATGTTCATAATCGCCCCCTTGGGAGATGGGCCAGGGGGGTCCACATGAGCCGCATTGTTTGTTGTGAGGGCTGCAGGAGGATCGGCATGGGCACCACGAGGGAGGCCCATTGCTTCCAGCTGGTCGAAAATGGTCGACGCCTTTGGCATGGGTGTACGTTCAATCACCGGCAAATCCACCTTACGACTAAATGGGATTGTACCGGGTGGCATGACAAAACTGCTACTCCCGTCGTCCCGAGGATCACGTCT
>Ga0194115_10003941_pt1 | contig 16346 bp, 13 predicted proteins | sample TA2MahsurfametaG_3_FD_148656 | JGI IMG/M metagenome (GOLD analysis project Ga0194115, IMG submission 148656) | Freshwater microbial communities from Lake Tanganyika, Tanzania - TA2015002 Mahale S4 surface | ecosystem: Environmental > Aquatic > Freshwater > Lake | place: Tanzania: Lake...
CTCTTACTTTCCATTATATTTAATTGACCTGTACTGCTTTTACTAAAATTTAGTTTGAGAAGTGTTTACTAAATCGGACCATTTCTTATTTTTGGATGACTATAATGATATTTTTGAACCAACTCTGCCTGTTACAAGGTTTATTTGCTGGCTAACTTCATTTTGTTTTGGCTTTCTTGTGTTCGATCATGTACTAATTCCAGGAGTTATCTTGTTGATTTTCAAAGGACAACTTTGTATAGAGAGACTTAATTTAGATGGAGGGGTGGTGTTGGCTATGAGCTTTGATCTATACATCGATAAGTATATAATATAAGTTTAAGTCAATTTGCGCAAAATTATATAACTGCTTTTTTATTCCTAGAGTAAATATCATATTTGAAATAATTTTAAAATATAATATTATCATATCTTACTAAATTATTGCGAATTATTTTTATTATTTGCTTGATCTTTTCTTTTAATATTTCTGTTGAATGTTTATAAAGTAGATTTATAATATCTAAATAGATTTAAAATAAAGTGAGCCCACCAATCCTATTGATCATAGTTTCACCGCTTTTAGTAGCACTGGCTAAAAATTAGTATAGAGTAGCAAGTGAGAATATCACTTAAAGTCGATTCACATTCGACTTAGTGTATACAGGTAGCTAATAGTTCTACATCAAATAAAAACGTCCGATCATCAAAAATCTGAGATTTGTACTCCAGGTTTAAAGCTATTCAGATTTTTTCTTCAAGATTATCGACAGAGATAACGCCAGGTTCGAAGTCCCTCAGACTGGAAATTTCCCGACGGATCACAAGATGAATTTCTTGTTCCTAATCAATAAGTCAATGATTGATTTTTCATACAGGAAGGACCCTTTTGAATTTAAGATCACAAAAAAGCAAGACGGAACGATAAACTTTTCTTCAGAAGGGCAAGATTTTATCTATAGTGAACACTATTTATACATCGGAACTGAGATAGCAAGCAATTATGTGTACGGGATCGGATAGAGATTCCAATAAAGTTTTAGAAAGAAAGATGGAAAATGAACTATTTTCAACAGAGATCACTATCGCCACATCGACCACGGAGAAGGTTACCAGGCATAGATATTTCCCGTTTTATTTGCTCAGGGACAACAGCAACTCTTTCCACGTCAACTATTTCAGAAGTTCCAGCGCAATCGATTTCATAAAATCAACGAAAAATTAGAAGAACTATATAACGTGGAAAATTATAGGTGGAGTGATAGACTTCAGATTCATTCTTATTGATCAAAAAGATCCTTAGATGGCGATTTAGTATTTGCATTCAATCACTGGATATTCAACAATACCACCTTTTTGGAGTCTCGGCTTCCACCAATGCCGTTGGGGACATAAAAATATAACGTATCTCTAGAACATGGTAGCTTAATACAAAAGAACTGGACTTCCTCTTGACGTCGTATGGACTGACATAGATTACATGAAAGACTACGAAGTATTCACAATCGATGAATAAAAGTTTCCTCTAGATCGTCTCAAAAAAGTTATCTAAGGCTTCCATTACGTTTTAATTATTGACGCAGGATTTAAAAAGAGTGGAGCAGCTTATGACTTTTCTTCAGATTTCCCACTGATGATAATTGCTACATCGATAGTAGTGCTGACACCCAGCTGTTGCTAGGAAACGATTTAATGGCAGTTCCAATTTTAAAACCTGAAGCAACATCAAGAATGGCGTACTTCCCTGGAAATAAGAACTGGTACGATCTTCACACTGGTGTGATTCATCGACCTGGTAACCATTCGATTGAAAGGATTCAGTTGACTGATAAAGTTCCCTTATTTATAGTCTAGGGCTCAGTTTTGTTGAGACAGAACTCATAAGAAATTACCAAGACTTCTCAGCTTGATAATCATTTCGTCTTTGTTGAGGCTATGAATTTTATCGAATAATCTTCTAATCAAACACATCAGGCGTATAATGCTAGTGGCTTTATTGCATCAGTTGCTAATTACTCAGATGAGTTCAAAGTAAAGAGATGTACTATTTCATCCTGTGATTATGAAATAATCTTCAATCTCAAGTTAAGTCCTTCATCAAGATAATTAAACGTGCCAATCAAATATTTTGGAAATGCTAACTTAATTTAAGCTATGTACATGGATTCACAGCTCTTCTCTACCTACCCAGTGAAAGAATCGAAGTTTCTTTAAGCTAATCAATTAAGATCACGGGCTCGACCGCAATTAATATTGGCATGCCAAAGAAAGAGAATTCGTTAACCAGGATGTAGATCCAATGATCCATCGACAAAATATATTTTAGATCTTTTATTGAATCAATATGTATTGTACATAAAATCAATTAATCTTACTTTTGAATTTTTCCATTTCAGTAAAAAATATTCCTTTGAGAACTTTCAACAAATAAACTGATTTTCTACCACAAAACTTAATAAATTGATTGAGTATTTATCTAAATAATTACATAATTACATGTATAGTTGATTTTAGTAAAGCTAATTGCCATTTTAGGCTCGCTTACAACAATACATCACAAACTCATGGAAACATGATTTCAAAATGCCGATCATCATCCTTTACTTATTTGGAATTTTCTATCGGATTATCTTCACAATAAATGGGTAGAACTTTTCAAGAGACATTTCTGTGTAAACTCTAACAACATCAATCTGATGTAAGAAAGGGAAAACCTTGGGCTGAAAGTAGAAGTCGAAATTGTTTGTGAGCAAAGATTTCAACTTGTTCTTTAAAAACTTTTTCAGCATTTTTTTATTCAAATTAACGTTCATAGCATACGCTATTTTGCTACTCATTTAAAAATTCGGTACGATCTCAAGGGTCTCAATATTGATCTTTTTTCCAATCCAAATTATTTACTTATTGTTGGTCGTTTTCTTCAATTTTTAATGCTAAAAATTTTTAGATATTTTTTATTCACTAAAGGCAAAATTATTTTATTAAGCGCACCTCAATAGATTATCTAAGACACTGACTGCTTAAGCCTCAGGACCTATATAAAGATAGTCATCAGTGAATCTCATAAGAAGTCCTTATTTCACTTCAACATAATACTTCTACAACTACGCAAAATATAAGGAGCATAGGATTCCAGATACGTTAAGGCCTTGAGGAATTCCTAATTTTTGATGCCAGAAATCATTTCGATAGGAAATGATTATACCTTAACATATATTCTTCAATTTTTCTAAAATTTTATCCTTGGTGATTATCTTTTGTCGGCCTGGGAAGACGTGAATGGCTGGAACTTTGATAGCTTATCTTATTTATATAGGATCCTAATTCATTGACACTGCTATACTTCGTTCCTTAAAGTTGAAATATTTTGTAAACAAACCATTATGTTTCAAAGGTTTCTTGTTTCTGTAAAATCTATTGTATTTTACAATCAGATACTGATCCTTAATATATTCGGCGTTCTCTATAAAATTCTTAAGTTGGGCTAAGTCGATAGAGTCGTAGCACTTTGAGATATCAAGTGTAAAATATTTTAAAGTCTGGCGTTTTTCTTTTTTTATCCACTTTTACACAAAAGCTTCGTACTTTCTCATTATTTGATTGTTGTCAAATATACAATATCCAAATTTCTGACCTAATATATCTTTCAGATTCCTCAAGACCAGCTGAGTATCTGATAGGATTTGATTCGAAGTTGCCTTCATATTAGAACGATAGTCAGAAGTGTAACTCACTTTTCTATTAAATGTAATTATAGGTCTAAATGTACCTTTCTTAGGCAATATTCTCAATTTCCCCTCAAACTTTGCTAAAGGAAGATCTTTTCTCAATTTTTCAACATCTTTCCTATTAATTTATCTTAAGTTATCATCACTAAACTTTTTAATAGCCATTTTACTCAAATATGTCCAAATTGGCTTTCTGAAGTAAAAGAGTTTGTTGGCCTATTTATGTTTCTCTGTCACGTAAAAATTGCACTTTATCACAGGAATAATTATTTAATTCAAGATGAAAGCTATTATTAAAGCAAGCAGTTTTCTTTTTCTTGTAATAATTTATTTATGAAACTTTTTGTTGTACTTATCATTTTGCCATTTGAAATTAAACACATCCATTTTGTACAAAACATCGTTCATTTTATAATTCTAGTATCTCTTCATCGACACAAAATCATACATCAAGCTCATTAGTATTTATTTGTTGTTCGGGCCGATAAACTCATCGGGCAATATTTTTCTTATGATTTACTTCAGTAACCTGGAGACATTTTAGTATGGAGTGAAATTGGAATATAATTAGTCAAATAGAGGGGTTGGGTCTTCGATGTTTCCAGCTTGATATTTTAAGACTTGTTTTTTAAGATCATTATAATTTGGAGGTAAATGACAATATTTTTTAAGCAAATCTCCAAATTTATTATATACTGTTCCTCCTTTGGTCCTTTGGCATAAAATTTATCTGAATTTTTAAGTCAATATTTTTATAAATTGAAAGATTTTGTCTTGTGTTTATTGATTAAAATTGACTTTATTCATAAAACTATTCCTCATAATATTATCGATTAGATGCTTAGTTTAATCAATAGATTTAGTATTTTTTACTTTATTATCAAAAAATATATCTAAATATATCGAATTTTACTCTTTGCAAAGAGACCTGGATTCTTATTCATGTGGGAACAATATAACATCTGAAGCCTGTTTATTGGTAGCTCTGAAAATCTAAAATATTTTGCTTTGGTTTGTCCTTAGTTATCACGACTTTTGCTGCTTTTATTACTCTCCACAGATGAAGATTTTTTTCTTCGTTCTTTTTAAGTATCTTTTTGACTCTCTTTCTGACTACCTTTGTATTAAAACTTCTTTGGATATCCAGTTACTTATTTTGTTTTTTTGATCATACCATAGGCATTCATATTATGAGCTTAGTTGAGCAATCTACCAGCGATTTGAACATACTAACCATTGTATGGCACAATGATGGTATGGTTCAATAGCAAACAATACAGCTATTTGTAGTGCATTTTGGCAAATAAAGTTTTAAAGGCTTTTGAGTTCTATACTATAGTTTTGCCAAAGTTGAATGCAGTCATTTTCAAAGTATAGTTTTAAAAATTTTGTCCAACTGATTGAGCATATAATGCTTTCGAAGATTATTTTTTCATGGCCATAATTATAGTTTTTACAACTTCTTCGAGAAGCTTTTCAAAGGTTTCTGGTTAATCTATTATCAAGGACTCAATCTATTCTTAGTTTTTTAGGATGAAAGAATTGTCAAAGTAAGCTTTTTATGAGGGATTGAGCTGATCAACGATTTCTTTGAGAAGATATTGCAAGACAGTGCTGTAAGAAGGGTTTAGAGAGAGCAGGATGTCTTTAAGGGTTTACTATTGCATTTTTGCCTGCGACTATAAAATAAAATATATCTTAAGGAATTTAATAAAATATTAAAATGAGCCTTAATACTGAATTATATTGATTTGGCAAAATTATTATTGAAAATCTTAATTTTGAACGAGCTTTTCAAGTATTATCCTTTGAAAAGAATAAAAAACGATTTATTTTCAATAAATTTTGGATAATTTCTTTAAATAATAAAACTCATGCCTCATTTATTTATCTTTTCAAGGCCTCTTAATAATGTAAACTAATTTAATTTTAATCCTCAATCAATATTAGTAATCAGAAGGCCTAATATTTTCAATCATTATTCCATCAAATGTTTGTAAGGAGTGTCCTGAGCTGATTTTTCATAATAATTTTTATCCAGTTTTGAAATTCATTGAACTCGATATTTCTCAAAGCTTTTAACTCCTTAGGATCTGAATCTTGTGGATCATTCAAATCCATCGTATGACCACAATCCTTGCAGTCGATCAATTTCACTATGATGTTTGGATTATCTGATTTCTGCAGAGAAGCCCGTTTCCAAGGATCTATATCATTTGAGACTTACCTTAAATACCGTTTGTAAATATCAAGTTTGATCCTTTGAAATCATTTATTTCTGCCCTTCGTTACAACATCAAAGGCTATATCAGCTTTCCGAAAGACTCCACGCATAAATTTTTGAAAAAAGCCAGGTCTAGTTTTAGAGATCTCATGGGGTGTTTGTTGAAATAGGTCGGATAATAGCCAAATTCAGTGCAGAGCTGATACAACCATGGTCTATCTGGACTCCTCAAAGCACTATAAATAACATATAAATTTGCTATGTAAACTTTTCGTTGCTCAGATAATAAGTACCATATGAATACACATCGAAGAATCCAGCGTATCGGACCAAAGACTAAAATTGTTGAGTGGCTGACTGGCCCTTCACCAAATCATCACAAAGAAAGCTTCTTCCACTGAAAGATATCGTTTCGGAGATCATGTCCGTCCAAAAATACGCAAATTCTTTATTACTAAGCATTTCTCCACCTGAAAATTGAGTTTTGAAGTCTAAAGCTGATTTCTAGCTCTTGTAAAGGATCGATTCAACCTTTTGGATTGAGTTGTTTAGAGCTGTCGGGCAAAAGGTACCATTTCCACTCCTTAGGGTCGAGTTGTAGACTTGCTCGTCATAAATATGAAAGTCTTCGATGTAAGTCACTGGAGAACTTGAAGCCAGGGCGCCTTCCAACAATTTCGGATAGTTTTCTCTCAACTTTGCCACTAAAAGACCTGCATAAAACCCTCCGAAGCCAATCCAAGGGTTATTTCCGACCTCATACAAATTGTCTTTTCTTAAACTTTCGATAAAATAAGCTGCGTCTCGAATAGCTTGTTCTGAAGTCAAATACTTCATGTTGGCAACACTAAAAGACTTCTCATCGAAAGGCAATGATTCTCCATAGTATTGGTGTTCCTGAACTATGATTAGTCAATTTAACTTTTAGGCTACGACCAAGATAAATTATTGAAATCATGGGATTCCGTCGCATTAGTCATTTCCACAGTGTAAGAAAAATATGCTGCCACCTTTCTTATTGTAGAAGTCATCAGTTACCCAGTATCTCTGTTCGAAGGTGCGACTGTCTGACTCATTCAAATGGTCTAGTTTTCGGATGAAGATGTATTCCTATTATTCGTGGAGCTTTTGGCGTGTTTTTTAAGACTTTTTATTCAGGATTTTATGAAGTTTCGAGTGTTTCAATACCTTCAGGATGGACAAAAGGAGCACGAGCAAGATTATTATCTTCATAATTAAGATATAAAATAAATTTATATAATTTACAAGATCTAAGATGAGAGTTGATACATTTAAGAAAGTTCGTGACTTATCGATGGTTGCTGCTTTTGGGGTAATCGACCGTAAAGATATTCAAAAAGGGTGTAACTTGTTTGGCCTCGTTTCCTTCTAATTTGATTTTTACAATGCTCTCAAAAAGGCATGGGCTGCCAAATTATTTATTACTGTTGTCTGACACTAATCTTCAAAACTTAACTTTACCCAAGCAAGCCATGCGACCAAGTTTGTTATCTTCAAACAGACTTAAAAATAATATATTTTTTAACTTTGATTTAAGCATTTTATATCACTTTTTCATAGATATTTAATTCTTTTACATTAATTGCTAATTCGATAATACTTTTTACAGTCATAATTATTAAATGGAGATGAAGCCAAACTACGAAATAAAACAAAACAAAAGAGGCAGAATGGATCTATTTGCTCAAAGGATGGACGACAATGGATTCCAATACATTGTCTAAAACGAAGAGAAGACAAGGAAAGTGACCTTCTTACTTCTAAGTAAATATTTTAATATTGAGGTTCCTGCCAACTCACTTCGATCTCTATGATCCAAATGAAATAAGCCAACTGGAGCTCTCTGTGCATAATCGAATTAGGTAAATATAATTTAAAAAAGGCCGCAATAAAATTGGAGACAAGGGATGCAAGTACATCACAAGAGTTTAACTTCCTGCCTTGGAGGGAATAAGTTTAAGTAAATAAATAATTTAAAATAGACAAGAACCAAATATCTTCAATTGGAGTCAGTCATCTGTCCAAGGCTGACTGGAAGAAACTCAATTGGATAGACTTAAGTATTTAATTTTGTAATTAAGGTGAGAATAAGATAGGATTCGATAGCATCGAAATGATAACGAAGTCAAACTGGATGAAAAAATGCAGCAAAAGTGTAAATATTCGTTTATCAATTAATGTAAGTTCAGATGAATTGTTTGTGGATTAGGTTTATCGAATGACTCTGTATTCTTTCCCAAAAAAGTTGCTATATCTTTCCGCTTGTAATTTATATTGTAAGACTAGATGGCAATAAGATTGAAAAATGCTACCATGCCAAACTCAGATTTTAATTGGAACAAAAAAAAATAGACTTAAGCATTTGGTGAATAAACTTGAATGATGATCCATATCTTAATTACTTCAATTCACATTATAATAATCAAATCATTCATATCTGAATCTGAAAGATAAAACTATTCAATTATTTGATATTTGTACCAAAAACTATTTTCAATGCAAAAAAGGCATTTGAAATGAAATTCTTTCTCATCCTTTAAACTTCTCAAAAGTAATTACTTTTTTCAACTTGATTTCTTTTACTCCAATAACTTATTAAAAAGTATTAAGATTGAGATTGTTGCTAATGAAAACAATAAAGTAAATTGAATCCTAGTACGATCATAGGCAGATTCGGATGAAAAGGTAATAAAAAAAGTAATATAAAGCATTAATCAAAATCCTTACAAACATGGGCAAACTTCTTTTAGTACAGATGGAATGTGATAAAACAAAACGAAATACTAAAAACTAAAATATTTATAGCAACTTCAGATGAGAGTAAGATGGAATTAACTATTCAAAAACAAGAATTTGTTTTATCATATTGTTTTAGACTGTTTGTTTATATTGAATAAATTCTTATTGATAAATTTTATTAAAAAATAGTTAAAAGCAAACTCTATTCTTGTTCAGACATCCCCCTGCCTTTCCTTTTACTTTTCTTACTCCTACTCAAGCTAGTCATGACGTTCCTCTGGAGAATGTTCCTCTTCAGAAGGACCGTACATCATCTAAGACTCTGAATTCTCCACCATCATATGGTCCTCGTTATCCTCCTACTCATTTTCCACTGAAAACTATTCCTACTTGACATCTCTGTCGTAGAGCCTCAAAAAGATCCCAATAGCCTCTTCATGCAAGGCCTTGTCACTGACTCTCGAAAAGTTAATCCATTGTTTGGCCTCTTCAGTCAAAAACAATCGAAACAAACTGCCTAAGGTTTTGTTGTAAATAATTGCTTTGATGAGCGTATTGTTGTATTTCTTTTCTTCGAGCAGTGTGTTATACATTTTTATCGCTTCTTTTATCTGTTTTCGGTCGAAATTTGCCATCTTCTAAGAATGGATGTACAGCATGAAGGCCTTGCAGAAGTTTTTAGCGATGTTCTTTGTGTTTCTGCTGTCCTTTTCCTTTTTGCTGCGTTCCTTTGTGCCTTTGGTCCTGTTGATATTTTTAAAAATGTAAACCTTTTTCTCGTAGCCTTCATTCTTATCATTCTTGTTGTCGGAACTGTTAGTATTGGCACTATCCTTGTTGCTCTTGCTGTGATTCATATGGCTGATACTACTACTGGCATGAGTCCCCTTAGCAGTCTTGCCCAATAAATTTTGTATCTCAGTGTCCATGTGCAGGTGATAGATGTCCTCGATTTGGTAGATCTTGTTGTGATACAGTATCTCGATGACTTTTGTTATCTTGTTCTGGTTCATCTCGCACAGGTGATTTTTTATCTTGAGGTTGGTCAGATACTTCTTTTATCGACAGGCTAAAGTTGTTTTCGTACTTCCACTTCATGTCCTGGAGACTAAACTTTTTTTAAGTGATGATTGACTTGTGCTGAACACCCTGAGAGCCTACTCCGTCAAATTCTTTTGAGGAATTCATAAAAATAATGCTATAAACAATGTTATTTTATAAATATTGACTGATATTTGATCATAAGATAATTTGATCATAGCAGGTTGTCATAATCCCGCAAAAATGTTATAATTTCATCTTAGGCATATTGAGTTTCGTTTTATTGAATATTTTTCATCAACTTTTTCACATTGTTAGGTTTTATGTTCAAAAACTACTTGACATTATCGTTGAATTATTTTCGATTACTTTTATCAAAATTTTCAACAACAATTAGTTTATGCAAATGGATAATAAAAATGTTTCTCAATTTATATTATTTTGAATATTAAGCAATCCTTTGATCGTCAGGTCTCCATATTTATTGAAAACGTGCTGGGTTCGAGTTGAAAAAGTGATCGATTTGGTTGAAAAGATTCGCTGATTTATCGATGCGGTATTGCACTAGGAAACTATGGCGAAGATCATCGCCAGCTTGAGGATCTTTCATTATCAAAAATAGTAAAATTTATACTCTATTTAGTAACATTTTAGAATAATATAAAAAAGCTTACAAAGTAATGATTTCATGTATTTCTGTAATGGTCTTATATTGTTTGGAATTCCTCATCCTTGTTCCCTCCGTCACACAAACTAAATAAATTTTTATTTTAACACTTTCCTTTGTAAAAATCAGGGTTCTCCTTGAAGATCTTCTACCTTTGGTGTTTTTTCATATTGTTTTTCTCATCTTTTTCTTCATAGTTGTTCAAAGGTCCATTGTAATCTTAAACTTCATGGGTTCTATCACTCACCTGCTCAGCACAGCAGTAAAAAAAATTAATTTTTGGTACATTGTTTGCAGTGTTTTAAACATATTTATATTTTTCAGCTTTTGAATCTAAAGAATCTAATCTATATTTTTCTTATACTAGATTTGAGAGATATTCTTAATTTTAGGTCGTAGGAGTATACCTTTCATTTCTATTTTTGTTTTGGTTCTATCGATTGTGGGTATTCAGATGGGCAAATTACTATTGATTGTAAAACTCTAGCTAACCCAGATACCTAGGATTTTGTGTGTAATAAATGTCTACAAATAATTTTGCTCCGTTTTGAAAAATCAGGCATTCTAATTAGATGTTGATTTACCGCTGATCTATCTTTAAATGAGATGCCTGAAGGTACTGAAATACAAAAATGCTCTACTTTTCTATTTTTTATTATTTTTTTCGTCTTCATATTTTTTGGATCCTTGGTCGCCATCTCTCTATCCATGATGTTTACCAGCTTTTTCTTGCTGTTTGTTTTCATTATCTTTTGTTGGGTCTCCACCAGAGTCGAATGATGCGATGAGCTGAAACTGTATTTTGTTTTAAGAAATAGAAGAAATGACGTTGACGTTCCACTCCATCATCGAAAAATCTTCATTTATGCTCCCTTTGGCCTCGAGCTACGACTATTCAGCTTTTATTAAGAGCATAGCACTTTTGGGATTTCTCTAAGAAAAGTGTTAGATTTATCGATTTCTTTAGTATTCCTACTGGAATAGCTTGGCCAATTAAGGTGGAAGGATGCAGCATTTAATTATGATGTAGACCGTCATGCTCTTATCGATTTTTGTGTATTGCTGAAATATAAATTTAATTATTGAGACCGGGGTAATATAATTATAATGTTAAATTATATAAAAAACAGGTAGAGCGTTGAGAAAACTCCCTCTAAAAAATCTCTAAACAGGACCAACATCAACAAATCCAACATCTCTTCTCTCAACATCAAACTCAATCTCAAATCCCAGCTCGAAAACCACAAACTGACATCCATCAAATCTATCTTCAAATAAAAATTTCAGCCTTCGCCTCAGCCCAGCAAACTTTGCGCGATCATTCCCAAAAACTCGATTAAACTAAGTCAATTAAACGAGAAGGAGAAAACTCCTTTCAAAAAGGAGGTGCAAGGTGTCGGTGGGAAGGACAAAGATACTCCTTTGAAGAAGTATTGGCACCACAAATAAAACAGTCAGGCTTGCTTACAGACTGGATCGCATGATGAATGATCGGTCTCTCCACCAATACCATCCGAATCATCATCAGAATCTTTTCAATAATTGTATGAATGGCAGCTCTGCGAACAGCAATTTGAGTAATTTGAGTAATAATAATAATCATAATGACGCTAAGAAGAAAGGGCTGAAGATCCGTCTGTAAAGCAGCTAAATCAACATAAAAACTTAGTACTTCGATAAAAATTATAAAAATAACTTTTTCCCGTAAAGAATATCGTGCGAAATGGATAGAGAAGCTGAAAAAGATAAGAAAATGGTGAAAGTACCGATTTGTGAGCTGTAGAGCTTGATTTCGTAGATACATACTAACAAAAGTGAGATTGAGTAGCTGGAGCGAGAGCTAAAGTTTTACGAAAAACACGCGAAGTGTAACAAAATGGCTTTGAATATTCTTAGATTGTGAGACAGATAATCAATTGATATTTACTTAGGGTTTCAATTCTAATATTTTCGTATATGATTTATTTAAACGTGTTTTGTCAAATCATTATACTTTATTTTTCTAAAAGTTGTTATTTATTTTTATAGATTTCCCAATATATCGTGTTGGTCATTTTGATTAAACTTGCAATCAATAACAGAATGTCGTAAATGGCTGAAAGTAACCTCACAGTCAAATGCAGAACCCTGAACCTTATCATGTCAATATCCGAACAGACATCAAAGAAAATGCTGAGATACCTGATCCGCAACTATAAAGCCTACCGTCCTAAAAAGCACATTCGTTTTGTCCTATACCAACAGATCCTGATTCTAAAGGTCTTCAGTCGTGAGTAAAATGTACATAAAAATTTGAATAACGAAACCACGCGACGTATAATAAGAGAGTTGTATGAGCTTACCAAGACATGATACTTCTATCAAGTATCAAATAGAACAGTATCTGAGCTACACAAACGAAGAAGAAGTCCTAAAGAATATGGAAGTTCAGACTCAAAGGTATCACTGTCGAAAGGCTCTGGAAGTAAAAAGGGAAAGAAACGAAAAGTGAATGAAATGTCTAGAAATAAGACAGATATAGTTCTTGAGATTGATAAGGTTTTTAAAGATTTTGAGCAGCAGAGGATTATGAAGAGTGGCAATCAAATAAAAGACTGACGAAAGTATGAAAGAAAGTGACAAAATATTGAATTCTATTTATGTTAACATAAAAGATAAATAATTTTTGTATATCCTAAACAACAAGTTAATCTGTTGGCATACCTTCAAAAATATCAATTATTTGTATTCTTTTTCAAAAAGATGATTTATTTGTATTCTTTTTAAAGATAAATATTAATTTTTCTAACTTGAACTCATTTGGTTGATTGCTATAAACATTAGTTGAAGCTTAGGCTAAAGATCTTAATAGTGAATGTTAGGGTATTGTTAAGAAATCAAACAAACGATCACGACTAAATCTCTTATTCTTTGGACAAGTTCTCGCCTTATAGCTAAGCACCCTACTCACCTTGCACTTATTCTTATTTTTCCTAACTTTTCAAAGAAACTGCCGGTGTAAATCTCTAAGCATCGTGCAACTCCTACTGTTCCGACAAAATACATCTACATAAAATTATTCATTACGCTGTACCGTTGACGCCCCAGAAGTTCTCAAAAGGATTTTTGATACCAAGACTAGCAACAAGGTGCTCATTGATTTTGGCGTAGAATAGTTAGGATTAGCACAGTTAGCTGAATTTTGGTGGACGATAGTTTTCCCTAGGCTATCCCTATCGATTTTATAATGAGGCTTGATATTCAGCATCGTTGGAGTATTATTTGTTCATTTATTCAATCCTTTATCTTTCTAATTATTTTTCTCTGGTCTCCCGTTGTTTCTCGATAGATTCCATCAAAGATCGTATCTTCCAACTTTATTTTTAAATGAGATAATCAGTGGCCCCTGGGTAATACTGGTAAATATCGTAATACTTCACATCATTTTTACTTATATCGGGTTTGCATATGATCTTAAACACTCCAATGGTTCTGTTGATGGTTCGGTTGATGACCTTCTAAAATTTAGAGACGTCTCGCAGGTGTAACATAAATGCTTCAGTGGCGGTCATCTTCACGATTTTTGAAGCGATCTCATCTTTCACCTAAACCTGTAAGGTCTCATCATCCTCCGAACAATAGAGCTAACCTCTGATGGCCCACTGAACTCGAGGTTCTTTTTGACAAGTCGTACATATTACGATATCCCTTTGATCTCTTTTTTATATGGCCAAACCGTGATTATCCTTGATGTTGTATCTGCAACTACATTTCGTGTAGAAAAACTTCTTCCTATGCTCAGATAGTGATTTTTCATTCTTTGCGTAGTATGGGTGCTAGATGTAAAGAATACCATTGCAGTAGACTGCTTTGTTGATTGTGATGTATTTGCAGATTTACTTAGTCTCTGCGACTGATTTAATCTATAAGTGATTTTGTATTTTGAGGGTTTCGAAGCCTCTAAAATCTGGTTGTTCACCTTGCATGGCGCGTAATATATTAATAGGATTATATGTTGAGGTTTAATCAAACTTGATATATATGTATTATTTATTTAGTAGCTGATTTTGATAAAAATTAATAAAGAAACAGATAATAAAAATTTAATGAATATTTTTTCAAGAAAGAACTATTGAAAATCAAGTGAAATTGACGTAATAGGTGAGAAAATTCAAACTGAAGCAATCAAGGCCAAATAATAATATCGTTTTTAACCAAAAGCATAACCAAATCTAATTTAACTCATGTATAAAGATCAAAAGGCATTCATTGGTAGGGTATTTGTTTACTCTTTTTTCTTGCTAATCTTTCCCATCAATTCTATTCTACCATGTACATTCTAATAAATACTTCTTTGATTTCAGTCATATCTTCTTCAAATGCTCTGCTTTCTCAGAACTAGACGATCAAAGGCCCCCACAGCTCCACCTCCATCTCTTTCCCCACCATCACGTCCTCCTTCTGCTCCATCAACTCGTAAACCGCCTTCACGATCTCTCTGTCCTCTGCAAAAATTTCGTAAAAGTCTTCCAGACGAACTGAGCCCAGTCTCACTGCCTCTCTGATCATGCTTTATTTCATGCTCAGGAACTGCTTGAAAGTCATGTTCAGCCTCTAACAGAGCTTGTCTTCTTCCTTGCCCACCAGCGCTATCTTCTTCTTCCCGGTCTTTTCGTGGCAGATGTCTTTTCTCACTCTTCTCGCCTGAATATTATGCAGTAACTACCTTTTCGACGTAATACAGCTCCCGCTTTCTGTTTTTTCCTTCTAGTCTTTCTTCTTCTTGCCGTCCAACTCGTCCTCAACCTCGCCCCAACTGGTCAGTCCCTTTTCTTCAAAGCCTTTAACTCTTCAATCCTTTATCTGATCTGTTTCTCCTTAATGATGTCGTGGACTATCCTTTGGTGTCGCCCGCTGGTGCTGAATCTGGCAACAACTTTCATCACATTATGTATTTCTTTTTCCTCCCGAGTTCTCGTCTTATCCAGCCGCATCTGTTCTCTAGATTGATAGTTTGGTACTTGACATCGAGAAGTTTTCGTTCTTTCACGATCTATTTTCGGGCGATGCGTTGGGAGAGCCTGTGATTGTAGATGTTCAGGAGTCGCATTTTGGACTGTTTTTACTCGAGAGTGTCTTCGTCGTGGAATTCGAGCTCGGCCAGCAGCAACTAGGCCTCGTTGTCGTACTCAATCTCGAAATCTCCACGTTTGGGTAATTAGCCTAGGATTTCACTAGGCAGTTTCTGTAAGTTGCCATTTGGGTTGAATTTACTATTGCTGCTGCTAATATTATTATTGATTGATGCAGTGATATTTTTATTATTGTTTGACGCAGTGTATGATATAGTTTTATATTTAGTATTGTCGTTACTATTCTGACTAAAAGAAATATTGGTTGCATTATTATGATTGGTGAGAGTTGGACGATTCTGCATTCCTATGGGCTGCTCTAAAGATAATACTATATTATACTGCTGACATTAGCTCCTTTTGTTGGATTTAGACCATTATGATTAATATTTATCTTTTAGGGTGCATCATTTATCACTAATATTAACATTATTTTGTTGGTTGACGGCAGGCCCAAAAGACTTTTCTTTCTTATTAAGCCTTTTCTGTTGTCTTGCCTACGATATTGGCTGGTATATCAACATCCTACCTCCTTTTAGGTGAGCATCTGCTCTATTTCTATACAATAACCCCATCTGTACTGGTCTAAACACATCATCACAATTGTTTACGCTAAGATTGCTATTATCATCACTTTTAACATCTTTATTAACATTCTTGTCATAATTGTTATTAGTGTTATTAGTGTTATTAGTGTTATTGTTGCAAATCTAGTCTGCGTTGATTTTGAAAGGAGTGTAGTAACAGTGGAGAGAGTAGAAGGAGGTGTACTTTTTGTAGGAAAGAAGAGAGGGATTAGGATGTTTAGTCAATCATTTATGATATTGTTTTTTTAT
>Ga0194115_10003942_pt1 | contig 16345 bp, 5 predicted proteins | sample TA2MahsurfametaG_3_FD_148656 | JGI IMG/M metagenome (GOLD analysis project Ga0194115, IMG submission 148656) | Freshwater microbial communities from Lake Tanganyika, Tanzania - TA2015002 Mahale S4 surface | ecosystem: Environmental > Aquatic > Freshwater > Lake | place: Tanzania: Lake Tanganyika...
CCCATGTAATAGAGGCATTCAATATTGATTTATTTCTATTTTCGAATATAAATTAGATTTAGAACAATCAAATCACATCCATGAAAATAACTTAAATAGTCTTAACATTAATTCTGTTCTTTTTGACCATGCTTATTCACTATGGCTATCAGTAAAGAACACACAAAAAACCTTCTGATCAGTATCATCAGCCTTAGATATTGAAAGTTCAATCGGCCATATGGGAAAACGTAAACTCAACCCATCATGTATACAACTATAGGCTAGAATATATAAATCAATTGTTGCATCCAAAGCCAATTAAACTCAAAAGTATCTGCTTTGTTATATAGACTTCAAATTAACCCACATTAATGGCACTTTGATAAATAAAGATAAATTTAGTTAGGGTAAAGTTTTCTCATTCGATGAATCATCACAGAAAAATATAACTTCAGAAAATCCTAATAGTCTAATAAAATGGACTACTGAATAAATTGTCAATCAAATATCAATTAAAAATACTTAAAAGATATGTTCTATTAATAAAATGAATAATAATCAAACTTTGAATCACACAGGTTCATCTGTTTCATTATGTCCAGCCATCGATAACTTTTACTATAAATTAATCTGAAAGAAATGATTTTAACTATATTTTATTTATCTTATTGTAAAAAAAACGATAAAAATATAATGAATAGGTCCTCAGTCTTTCCCAAATCAGTCGGTCGATCTTATCAGATGTATTTCAAGTAATTAATCAAAATGATGATTCTTTCTGTTGAAACCTAATAAATATCGTTCAATGAATTGATGCTTGTGATGACTCGGTTCAATGTAAAATTTTATTCCCCGAATTAATTCAAAAAAATATGTAAGTTATTTAGCAATGGATACTAAACCATCCCCAAACACATTCCTTTTTCTTCAATGCAGCCGCATAGTACTTATATGGAAAATCACAAAGAATGCTAGTACAAAATTATTGATTTAGTCTTATAAAGATAGCCTCTTAAAAAATATAATTATAAAGGAAAGGACAATTGTAAGCTAATTAAGGTTAGTGTTCAGAGTGTCTTAGAGATTTCATACTGATAATGAAGAAACGCTACGGAAAGTAGACGAATTGGTTTAAAGTAATTGGAGGTATGACAATATCTGTATCGATACAAATCAATACTTTCAAATCAAATTTAAAACTTATCTTGAAAAACTCCAAACATCTAAAATGCATAGATAAATTGACATAATTTTTTATTGAGGTATCAAAATCATAATATAGCCAAATACCAAATAAATTTATTGGGACAAATTTATGAGTATCATTAGAAAAAATATAAAAATCTTATAAGAATAGTAAAATGCACGGAACGATTCTAGAATATTTGACGAGAGAAAATAGAGCAGACTAATATTAAGCAAACAAAAACATAAGACTTCTTAATAGATAAATTAATCAATTTAATCATAAAGAAAACCTTCGAAAAGGTTTAGTGTTTCATCTGTAATCAAGAAAATATTTAGAGAGTTAAAACGCAAACTCTAAACTCATTTTATAGGACCAGTTGCTAAAAATAAAGAAAATAGGAGTCTTTTGATAGTCAATCTAGAAGTTTGACAGAGACTAAACAGAAGTTAAATGATTTTATCGTGATGAAAAGTACATGTTGTGTTAAAGTAGAGTGTTCGATCCATAGTAAATTAGACTAATCAAGACATCTAAACAAAGATCTGATTCAATTTAGAAACACAACAAAAACATCAGAATATATACCGAGTTAATTTAGTCTTTCCACCAAAAGAAATAGAAAAAATACATTTTTTTGGAACTATCTGAAGAAGAAACTCAATAATAAAATTTGTTGATTGCTTCCATTTTTCATATTTATTTTCATTCAATTCTGCGGGGATAGTTTTTTTATCAGTTATTTAACGATTAATATAATTCATGAATGTTAGTAATAGAATTACTTTTGGAAGACCAAAAAAATAATCAGAAACATAAATAAATCATATCAAAAAGACTTCAATTTAACATTCTGAAAGCAGCAATCCAAAAAGACAGTTTGTCGAATATCATTAATAGTCAAGTATGAAATAATTGACGGCGAAAGTGCAGTTGGTAGAACAAAGGTTCACCAAAAAACATATCTTTTAACAGCTCAATAATGTTTACTAATCTATTTACGATGTAATTTTCTTGAAATAAGCTATCATGTCTTTGCTTAATTAACAAAAATTAAAAATGAGTGATTTCTTTAGGGACATAAAGAAGTATATTTTTCAAATATAAATCAAACTGTAAAGAACAGGAATGGATCGATAGTCAAAAATAATGACAGAAATGAATTAATCTAAAGTATTATATGAATCTTGTTATAAAAGTTTTGGCCAAAATAAAGATTCAATGATGCAAGCAGTTGATTTCAAAACTCAGGGATAAAGGAGTGAAATATAAAGATAGAACTTTTAGCTACAAACAAAATGTTAATAATTAATAGCTGAAAATGAGTTTTTGAAGCAACAATATCAAATCGCTATTTCTAAATATCAATAATAAATAAATTATCTAATGTAAAATGTTCAAAACTAACATAATAAAAACAATCTTGTCGACAGTCTCAACGGATAAATATCCTTTTTGAAACAAGTCATCTAGGAAAACAATCAGATTTTAAAAAATTAGCAGTTGAAGTATAAGGAAAAGATCAAACATTTAGAAAATTAGATCATTTGCCTTTAAGAAGAGTACATCAAAGAGAAGTAAGCTAATGACAGGTAGCTGATGAGATGTAGAGAAAAATAAAAAATGTATATGTTTCAGGAAAGTTAGCTATAAAGAAAAAATATATTGCTGATTTAAAGGTAGAGGTCTTTGTTTGAAAGATAGACTTTGGTCAGGCAAGAACTTCACTCTATATAAAGAAGATAGAATAAAGTTTCAGACTATTAGCATAACCAGATGAGACGATAAAAACAACTGAAGGAACTTTAAAGGAATAATTTGAGAAACTAATATTACGGAACTATGAGTAACATACCCATCTCAAAACAATAAAACGCAGGCAGACGCATTTATACTGAACAAAATACCGAAAGAGAACGTTCCACCAGCTCAAGACACATCAGCAACGGCTTAAATATTAACGCAAGATTAAAGGAAATTTAGCAGTAAAAACGAAAGCTAGGGTTCAATGGAGTAAAAGCCAGTCGAACAACTTAGATAAATAGAAGGACGTCTGAAAACCGTAGTGTAAGTCGAGATAATTACTATTCAAAACCTACGCAGCATCTAAACAATCGCCAAACCATAGGTATGGACAACGTAGGCACGAAACTGACAGATATGTTATCGAGTTTGTAAAAATAATTAAATGATATAAAATGAATTTATGTGATATTGCAAATCATTTTAGCAAACCCTCTTTTCTAATTTTTCTTTGATACATCTCAATCACCGTCTTCATCTACTTCTCCTTCTAAATTGTCAGCGCTATTTATTACTCTATTTTTATTATGTTTTGGGCTCTTTTCTTGAAGTCTACCACCAGCTATTGACTATTCACAATCTCAGTCTACTGCTTGGCATCTTGGATCTAAAGTCTTAGCTTCTCGCATGCCTCTTTTGATGTATTAATATGAGATCTCAGGCCTTGGATGTTCGTGTCTAAGCCTGAAACTTATGCCATCAGACTTTACTTCTTTTTTTCCACAAAAACTAACTTTTATCTTGTATGGGTGAGAATCTGCACCATAGTGGTGGTCTTTTTCTTGAGCTTGTGAAGGTCTTAGTTTCTCTCTTCTATTTTTTAGTTCAAAGTCTATATAAGCTAAATGATACTTGATTCTATATTTTTAGCTGCTCAAAATCTATCAAGTGAAGTCCTTCAGCCAACTACTATTTCTTTTTCAAAATCTTTTGATTTTTGGCCAATGTGTTTCTTGCTCTCAGGATCTCAAGTCTCAAATTCTGCAGTTCTTCAGTAACTCTACCTTATCTGTCTTACCATTATTAAATCTTATTAGCTTTGATGGGCTGCTATGATCGACTGTAAGTTGCCTTTTTGGAAACTTATCTTTTGAGCTCTTGAAAAGCTGTTCTAATATCATTGCACTTAGATTGTTTCTAGTTGAGTTTGTTTTGTAGTTCTAGAGACATCTTATTATATCTGGTTTGAGTTTCTTGAAGCTCGACTCTAGTCTGATGCACCTGAGCTAAAATATTCAAATATTTGTGCTAATTCATGGAAGCCTAATTAGTTTTATCAATAAAAATGTGATTTTTTTATCGAATTTCTTTGATTTTAGCCTGCATCATCTTGTTGTGGTCGAAAAGCTGATCATATGTATTTTTCGCTTAGCTAATGGCTAACTGAAGTTCTTCTTTTATTTATTTCTGGATTAAGTATATTTTTTACATTAGATGTCATGTTTTCTTTTAAGATTTGATCTTTGGCATCTTCAGCTTATTCATCAAGTTCTTCTTAGCTTTAGTCGTCCCCCGATTTCTATTATTATACTTATGATTTTCTTTATTACTCATGTTCTTCTTATTTTTGAGATGCCTCCAGCAACATGTTCGACAAGTTCAAATTTCTATTCCTAAATAAATCGAGTATTACTGTTCGGCCTATACCTCGTCGTGATAGCATTGAAGATATTTTTTTTATGGATAGGGGACAAAAAGAGACCTCATTTTCATTTTCAAATGTCTGAAACTTCCACCTTTATCTTTTTCCTTTCTGGGCTTTCTGTATCCAATAGTGTCAGGATTTTACCTGGTCCACAGCTCAATCCACCTTCTTTATTTCCAGTTAGGCTCGATGTCAAGGTACACACAAAACTATTTAGTCTGCCTGTTGAAATCGATTTTGTCATAGAGGGCATTAGCAATTTACATATAATCTCCTCCTTGAGCATTATTGATTTTGACTCCGCAAATACCAACAGAATATTCTAACATTTTTCCCTTGACTTAAATCTGATTTGAGTGTGGATTTTAACTTATCTCCAGGATAGTCAACTATCTTTGAGTGACCAAAATGACTATAGAAATAGTTGTTTAGTTTCCTGCCAAACCGATTCCGATATTGGTGTTAGAACTATCCATCAGAAGTTCCCTCTCTTTATCCATCTAGAAGAATAAGTAGCTCGATTCTATGAAAAACCTTTCTTGATAGGCCTTATTGATCTGGATATCTTCTTCATATTGGGCTATCATTTCGCATATTTTGTAGTCAGCGTCGTTTCTTGCTTACTAGGATAGCTTCTTTAAATATGTTTCGTTGGTTTATCCGCTTTTGATGCTGGCGGCATACTGCATGGCTATGCTGGAAAGTGTAATATCTTCGTAGATCACTGGTAATTATTACAGCTGTCTTTCTTTGTTGATATTGAACATGATCTTGGCTTTAACCTTGGTCATTAAGTTGACATCTCTTTCGAAACTAAGATCGAGGTCTTCAGGCTATTGGGGAGATTAGTCATAATGATCGAAGTGATTCTCTTAATGCTAATGTTAATGTTATATATTTTAATCAGTATTTCCTCCGATAAAGTCCTATTCTTAGTCGAATTAAGAATCTTGCTACTAAAACTATATGTCACTGTCTTCTTATGACATTGTAAGTTATAATTATTCAAAAATAGTTAATATCTTTATCGCTATCAAATAATAAATAATATATAGACACAATTCACTATATATTATCAAGATGGATCATTATCTTCTACGGTAGAACAAAACATATCCTGCCTTCGAAATAACCTATTTCTCAGGGTCGTGCACAGAACTTACAGAACTATCGTCAAATTAAAACCAATCACCAGACTATAAATCTCTATGTTAAATCAGATTAATACCTGCAGTAGGCTGTATAATGACCGCCTCCTGTGCTGCCCATATGGTTGCAAACAGAAATCAAGTCGTAAATAACTTTTCCATCATGAGACTTCAATTGATTGGACGAGTTTGGTAACTAAGTGTCCAGCATGTACTGGCTCATATCCAGATTTTCTAGCGGGTAATTGACAAATCTATCATATAACAGTTTTTACGTTGATAATTTTTCAGAATGATACTATTTTCTTTTGAATCTTTTGAGGCAAAGGATGAGAATCTTAGGAGCCTTGTAAATCAGCATTTGTTTTTGAGCTAATACAAAATCTTTGCATTTTGGACAGTACCAAGCATTATCTTCAGTCAATGTTTAAGGCTAAGCAGACAATCTGAAACAATCCTCAAGGCTCAAAACATCTTTTTTATCATCTTTTTGTTTGTCATCGTCTGCCTGCAGCTTTTACATTCTTTATTTAATCTACTATGCATTTTTAATCCAAAAAATCTACATTTCTATCTGACTTGGTGTTTGCACGTCTTTCATAAACTTTTAGTCACTAAACTTTAACATACATCCTTAACAGTCCCTTTATCCGCAATAAATACAAGGCCTATAACGATACTACGGCTTGCATAAAAATTTGAAAGGCCTCTCCTTATCATTTTCTAAAATGACTTCCTGCTAGAGACTAGCTACTTCGTAGAGCTTTTTGTAGTATGAATAAAGCTTGAAATATACTTTTTTGTATGTGTCTTCTTTACTGAAAAAATATAGCTTTTGACTGGATATTTTTTTATTGTAGTGATAACTGCTTTTTACAACGTTAGTTAATGCAATTTGATAATCCTACTCAGGATTTTAGCCTTTTAGCAACTCTCTGATAAATATCTTCGGTGAATAATATTATTTTTCATGATCTTCAATTTCCTCATCAGCAGAAATCAACTTTATTTAGGAGTATGTTGTTTTAAAGCACACTAAAGGTGAGTTTTTCTAAAGGTTCATTTTTTCTCTGACTGCTTAGAAAAGACTAGAAAACTTTTATTTAGCATTTACTGAATAAGTTATCGATAATGGAATTTACTAAATATGATCCTTGATAAAAATAATTGAAAACTGCTTTTTGCTGCTATTGATCAAAGGAAGGGAGAACATCAGGAATGGGTCGAATTGTATTGAGCTAAATTTACAGTTAGGACAGTCAACTTTAGACTTATACTGACCATACATGAGATCCGTGATAATAGAGTTATTTCTCATTTTGAAGTTTTACCAAGATTCTTTAGCAATTATTTTATCAGGTCTTCCGTCATAATCTTTTTGCTAGACATAAGGCTTATCCTTAATTCGATTCAGGTCCTCGTGGAGACCATCAAGGACATAATTTATTAATTATCCAGCATCGTGCTGATTATAACCTTCAAATATTGGCTGGAACTTGGCAATAGACCTTTTGAGTTTTGTCGGAGAAAAAGATGAATCGCTTCCAAACCATAGGTTTTATAACATTTTTGCAAATGAAGTAGAAAGCTACCCTTGCGTTCCTAGTTTGTTTACCTTGTTTATCTCAGCAATATATTTATTTTCGGTGAAGTATTATAGAACTTACTGTACATGAGAAATACATTGCAGCCCTGAATTCATAAAACATGTGTTTCCAAGGTTTCTCAATCCAACTCTACCTTTTTTTGATGATGAAGAAAGCGTCAGAATTTAATCTTAGACATCTGACTAAGCTTGATTGGGACAACGATTTCTGTGACTACTCTTGTCTCTTATTTTGCAGGGCTGGCTGCAATATGCAGCAAATTTGCACGAACATAAAACTTTTAATAATTATTTGCTCTTGCAGTAGTTACAAGTACCTTAATAAATGTGTGTCTTATTGAAAAACATCCAGCTTTTGCTCAATTATCTCAGTTCAGCCACAACGAAAGAATTGGGTGTGATATCATAATCTTTGATTTGTTTTTAATTTTCCATGAGTTGAGCGTTGACAAAGATCTTATAGTCAAAGGTGTTGTTGGCTTTGAACCCTTCCTTCAAGGTATTAAAAAAGATATTTTTTTATATGCCTTCGTTCAATAACCAACTTTTCATATTGTCATTTGATAAGTCTGCCATGGGTTGTTCTTCCATAAATTTTTTGATGTATCTTGTGATTTAAGTGTTGAATTATTCAATAGTAGAATATCTGGAATATTGAAATTTAGCCTCATTGAACTTATTTAATCGTTACTGCTCAATATCTTTGCACAAGCTATTGAATAACACTATTAGGTTTATCTATTTTAAAATTTAAATACTTTTTGGTAGTACATTTATACTATTTTTCCCTAGCTTGAGCTCACCACCTGTCGAGGGATTCTTATCATCTCGTAGTCTTAGCAATCTTTCAAGCAATAGTGCATCTCTTTTGTTATGAACACGTAGTCTTTTCCCTCACATAGGTTCGGCTTCAGGCTGATATTCAAATGGTAAGAAGAGTCTTAAAACTCTAGAGTTGGCGATTTAAATGATTAAACAATATCTTAATTAGCTGTAGGTAGAGTTCCACATCCTAGAAACTTTATAAGTCCATAGATACTTTATTAGGAGGTACGGCACTGTTGATTTATGTATATCCAACATATAATTTCCATCGTTGGAGCCTTTTGTAAAATATATGGGTACCACTTGGATGATAAAACATAGTATTCTTTTCTACTAAAGAAAGATTCTCCCTTGAACTTGTTTTCCAGTCCATAGTATTTCTTAGCTAGTTGAGCCAACAAGGCTATCTTTTACTGGGAGACATAAGATGGTTCTGGATTAAGCGAATATGGGTCCATCTGCTTATTTTATTATTATTCCATCTTTTCTTATTTTGAATTCATTCTTGCAAGAATATGATATATAAGGCTAAATATTATAAAAAATATATATCAATTATCAATTTTTAGGCAGAGTTTTCAATATACTTTAGTAGAACATAATCTGATCGATCAGATGCCAGTAACCAATCATATGAGCTCCTAGTATCTATAAAATTCCTGCCTTATTCACTCCATTATTGACAGCATTGTAGGCCCTTAAATATTTGTTACCGCCCAAAGCTGTCTCACACCTATGCTTCAACAATTTAATCTTATCTAGAAGAATGTAATAATTTTTGTTATACCCCTCAGGAGGCTCTTAATCTTCAGAAGATTCTCCACAATTTTACTAAGAATCAGTTTAAGTAATTGTTTTTATTTAGTCGTCATCATCCATGTCATTATTTATGAAATTTTACTCTTACATAGTGTACTAAACCTGCACTTTGAAATTTCTCTAATTGATGTTTCGAGGCATGTTGATTTTTTTCATGTCGAAAGACCCTCTTTTTTGCTATTTCTCCATCATGTTAATCTTTTTGTGATCCACAAATGCTTATTTTTCATCATTTATATTTATATCGTAGCCCAATCCCAAAGTCTTAAACGAAGAAGAAGACTACTCTATCTTTTTGGAATTTTTATCTCCATGAGTACTTTCAAAAGTACTTTTTCTTTTAGAGTGATACTGAGATATCAACTAATTGTCTTATTACTAGGATCTTCGCGTCATGTAAGATTTATTTGTTGAATTTTGCCTTTTCTACATGAGATCCTTGGAGCTCGGATACTTTCTCATCTATTAGCTTTATTCGCTTGCTATATTTAGCAGAATAGCCTGTTCCTTAAGAGTGTCCAGATACAAATCGTCAAAGTCGTTGGGTGAAAATGGCTTCAATAGCAAATCATTAATATACTTTTAAGTTCTTACCCTTATGAAAGGCTTATTAAGGATATCAATTATACTTGGTCTGTCTTGAGGTTTTTTAGAAAGCATTTATATTATCAGATCTCTTAGTTGTTTTGAATAAGTCGGCATGATCGATGGAAAGCTGCCTTTTAAAATTTTCATTGCAATCGCATTATAATGCTGAGCTTCGAATGGCAATCTTAGATTACACAGTTCATACAAAATGATGCCAAGAGACCATATATCGCTTTATCGATTAATGAATACCTTTTGTACGAATATGGCTTATATTTGAATATTTACGGGGCCATGTAGTAAGGAGTCCCAATACATGTCCTTGCCAAGTCTTGTGTAGAGTCTAAAACCTTAGCTATGCCGAAGTCTCCTAATTTTATTCGATCGTAATTTATCCTATCATCTTTCTTCAAGAAAAGATTTTGAGATTTTAAATCTCGATGCAATATTTTTTGATTATGAAGATAATAGATCGCCAGTGCAATTTGGGTCAGCCAGTCTAAAATTTGAGGCTAAGTAAAATTTTTACCTTTTTCTTTCATTTGCTTGATCCTGGTGTGCATGTCTCCCAACTAGCAATGCACCATCACGATGCACAGATTTCCTTACTTGTCGGTAAAAGAATCTTTATAAGATACAATGTTGATGTGTCGCAATTTTTGCAATATTTTTAATTAGTTTTAAATGTTTTATCTTTATTTTTCGTTGACTTCGAATGTCTTGATTCTTTTCAAAGCGTAACTGTTGGTTTTATCTGAGACATGCTTGCATAAAAACACATCTCCGGAAGATCTTTATAATGTTACTATTACCCTGTTCCCACTAGCTTACCAATTTCATACAGTTACATTCTGTAATTTACTTCTATATTGATAATATAAACTCATTGAATAGCATTTAAATTAACTCCATTTTTAAAATATTAAATATCCAATCGGTACTATAAAGTTTTATTTTATTCTTCTTTTGAATCTATCGATGAGATTGAGGTTAAATATAGTCAGATCTATTTTTAAATTACGAAAAGATATTGATCTAATGTAAGGTAAATTTTGAAGAAAAAACATTTAATCAATTAATGACATCATTTTTATTTTGTCTATGAATATAAATATCTATATTTATATTTTCTGATGTTAATTCTAATATATTTATTAAAATATTTAATCTGTGAATATTATTAAATAAAATTATAAGGTAAAAATCCCCATGATCTCTTCATATATTTTTATGTGCAATCAATAATCTTTACTGACTCCATAGAAAAAGTAACTTTATATTGTCAAAATTATGACATTTAAGGCCTTGTGACAATAAAACTTTGTTTTTAATATAAAAATTAGTAATATCTATTTTTATGCTGCTTATTGGCAAGACCAATCATAATTTTTGAGATTTGTCTTGATTAGTGGTTTTTGAAATCATTTCTTTGAAATTTTATTATTTTATTTGAGTAATTTAGTACAATCCTGAATGATGTAAATCAATATAATAATTTTCATATCAGCATAATCTAGCCCCAGAAACAGTAAAAATGAACCAAAAATCGACAAGAAAAGCTATTTCTTAATACGTTTACGTTCTTTAAGACAAAATAGGTTAAGGTGCCTATTCCTAAGTTTTTAAAGGAAATCACCAAAAAACAGGTACAGTTACACACTATTTAGAATAGAATGTAGCCATAAAAGTAGTTTCATTGGAACGAGCCATCAAAAGTCGAACTTTTAAGAACGTTTAGCTTGAAATCAATTCCCTTTATGCACTTAAGGGAGTTTCAAATATTATCGAAGTCAAATCTGCCGTACAAACAAAAAATAACATATACATTGTCACCTAATTTTGTGACTCAGGCAATTTACGACAATGGATCAAAAAGTAAAAAAGATTTTCTTAAAAAACCTCAGTGGATGTAATTCAACAAATTATCAATGGGTACAGGTCCATCTCTAAAGCAGGTTTCGTTCATAGGGACCTAAAGCCTGACAATATTTTTATAAATGGATCTGAAATCAAAATAGGAGACTTTGGTTTTGCAATGAATTCTAAAGAATCTTAAAAGCATGTCAGCGAAAATATCGGTTCTCCGATGTATATGGCTCCAGAAGCTCTCAGTTCTTGTAAGTACAGCTACAAGAGTGACATATGGGCAATCGGATTAATATTTTTAGAAATGTTGAATGGAAAATGTCCATGGAAATCAAAAACTGAGAGTTAACTTAAAACAGAGTTATTATAATTCAAAATTGAAAAAGTGATTCAGAAAAATTTAAGTCAAAAGTCTATAGAATTTTTGAGCAAGACTATCAAGCCTAATATCGCTGAAAGAATGTCAATAGATTAACTCTTATCATTTTAATTTACTGTCTTAAGCACTTAGTAAAAAATCAAGGCTACGATATATAAGGAAAAGAGTATATCTGAGGGAAGAAGTACTATAGCCTAATCGCCAAAATAAAAATTAGGTGAATAAATTTTGATCCCAAGAATTCAGTCAGCTTCTTAAATCCCTGAAAACAAGAAAAGCACTCCAAACTTAAACCAAGTAAAATGCAAAAAGATATAGAAGAAAAATACCTTTTCCTATAATAGTTAACATTTCTAAGAAGTTTAAATAAAAAAAAGCTAAAAAATATTTAGCTAGATATATGTTTAAAAGAATATTATCAATAATACCACATAGCCTTCAATATCAAATGCTGTTTCTTAAAAATTAATTAGAAATAAAAATTATAGTCAACCTTTGACAATTCTATCTTAAAAAATCATATAAGCCTCAACTGCTTCTAAATTTTTGAGACGTTCAGATAGTGTTGTCATTCTTTAAAATGTATCAGAAAAGTCAGAGAAAAATATTTCTGTCCCTTTTGTTTCTTCTATTGATCTATAATAGCTACCTGAACTTTACGAAAACTAGAACTAATCTGAGGACGAATAGGCTTTGAAGAAAATATAATAAAACAAACTGAACCGACAGAATCAAAAATTGATAAAAGCTCAGTAACTTTAGACCCGACTGAGGCAGACAAGCATCGTTTAAAGTGCATTTATGGAGAAAAATCAAGATCAAAAGCCATAAAACAAGTAGCCTCAAGAAGAAAAATGTTTATTTATTGAATAACTTAAGCAAATCGGCGCTCAAATAAGTTATTTCAAATTTCTCAATATGATCATGAAGTATTTTCAATCATGTTTGAAAATATAAAATGAAAAAATATAAACCTTTAAGAAAAATATAGTCTTTTTGATTAAATCAAAATTTCAACAGCTCAGTGACCTTAAAAATTTGAAAATGCCTTCGAAAGATTATTAGATTTTTTTAAAAACCAAATAATTCAATAATTATAAAAATATATTGATGAAGATGTAATAAAAATACATGGGCAAATATAGTGAGATTGTAGCCTAGAGCCGAAACCATAAAGATTTTATATCTATCCTCAGCTATATTTTGATTTTGCTTTACAAAAAGCTCCAGAAATATCAGTACGATTTCGAATAGATGAAAAACAAAAAGATGGTTTTCATAATAGTTGATTCGCTCATAAGTCTTAGTTCTCTGTATTTTCTTGATAAATAAGACGACTGGGCGAAGTTTTAAAAAAAGAGCAGTATATAATATCTTTTGTCTAGAGGAAAACCTACTGTTATTGATAGATAGTACTTCGAAACAGTGTTCAAAAGATATGACTAAATTGCATCTAAATGATTTTCTTTTAACTTTCATATTGTCTAAATCAGCTGAAGTATAAATGAATCATATATTTTTAAGTTTTTCAATTATCTTAGTCTTCTGATTATTATTTGTACTCGACTTATCTTTACATTTCTTATCTCCAGCCACCAAACATATAATTCTGCATTTTTTCCTGCCTTTTTTTTTATTTTATCCCCAGTCCATACTACATAAATGGAATATAAGGGTCCTAAATAGTTTTATAATAATCATTTATTTCATCTTTTTTCACTTCAATTGATTTTTCTCCATCTCTGAATCTATAAGTTACTTAAACTTTCTTTCTGTTGTGATCTATGATTACTTTTGCAGTATTCACTAGTTACCGACACTACTACATTTTGAATTTAGCGTATTCTATTAGAATTTCAGCTTATTTCAGATACATCAAGTCGCTTTCTGCAAGCTATTCATTACACTAAGCAATCGGGCAAGTGTATAGGTTTTTCTATGGATTATAGGATAAGTAGTAGGATCTTAAATCTGCAAACGCTAAATGTTGACAGTTTCTTCCTCGTGCAGGATCCATTATCAAAAACTATTTGTTATAAAGTTTACAAACTAACGAAAATTATTATAATTTATTTTTTGTCATAAATTTCTGCCTTTTTTTATTTGTCATTTGCTTTAGATTTGTCTTTAAATGATAATAATTCAAGTAATCGATGATAGTTTTTTATTATTTTTTTTCTTATTCTTGTACTTAATTTTATTCATTTTTTTAAGCTTAGATTGACACTTTGCTGTACAATTTAAACCTGTTATATTATGGACAATATATTATATCTTTTCTTTAAGGGTTGAGAATGTTGTCCCGCAAAATCATCAATAGTTAGAATTATTGCAGTTATTCAATCGGCATCATACAACTTTGGCAGTAGCTACCCTCGAGTTATTTTGTGGTATTGGCATTGTACCCGAAGAAATGTCCATACATGCACTAAGGATCAGCGTTTGCAAAGATGGGCCCAGTCAGTGGTTCGTTTGTGATTCGATCATTGAACCTTATGGGTACATAGTTCTTGAGTCTCAGAAGGGGAAAGTTTTGATAAACTTGTAATTGAAGATGATACTAATCCACCTGAAAGCTTACTTTATCATAGAAATTGGTATATATGCTATTTATTTCATTATTGATCTCTATACTCTTAACTAATTGCAGAAGCTGTTTTAATTTAGAATTTAAAACCTCTTTAACTGGTTCATTTTATATTACGTATCTATTAGGTCTATCGATTTTCTAGGTCTTTTAATATATTTCCAGCTAATAATTGAAATTTGTGATATGTGCCTTTATAACATAATCTTAGCTGTCTTTATAGATATTAAAAGAAAGAAAGGGAGTCTTGTTGTACTTAATATAATTTTGGTTGAATTTATTATCGAGATATTTCGTAGCCATCTTCTCAAATAGTTTGATCTTCTAGACTTCTTTGTTAAAATCGATACGATCCATATGTTCGTCTAGTATTTGGTATAAATCTTGCAAAGATATAATTTACTTTTATGTAATTACTTGGCATCTTCTTCTTATTATACCCTCTTTCTTTTACTATGAAACTTTAAACACAAACATTTTTGACATCAAATGCTTATTTTGGTATGTTAGAGATCGAAAGAATGGCAAAAATTTTTATTTTTACTTGAATTTAAGCCATCTATGAGTTTATATTTTGAAGATGGGTAGCTATTTGAGTTAAAAAATATTTAAAGCTACAGTACTTACGCAGGATTATTTTTTCATCAATTATATAATTTTATAAACAAAACAAAAAATATTATATTCTTTATATTTATCATGAAAATCAGATTAGTTCTAATTTAAGATTATTAGGAATGATATGATACAGAATGGATGCTGATTTTAAATAATAGTTGGCACTTTTAAATTTATAATAGAATCATATATATCCAAATCAACATTTATAATGTCTAGAAGAGTCAGAAACCCCGAGGTCTATGTCAAGGGGTATGGAAAAAATACTACAAAAGATGATTTGAAATCATGGTTCAAAGAATATGGCAAAATCATATGCATTCAGTACAAAGGCCCATACTCTTTCATTGTAAGATTCATCCATATACAGGAGTTTTAAGACTACTATGATGCTGAAGCAGCTGTCAAAGAAATGAATGACAAAAAAGTATAAGGCTATCGGCTCATTGTTTAGCCCTCAGGAAAAAAGAGATATGGCAGCAGCGGAAGGTCCAGGAGCAGAAGCAGAGACAAAAAAAGTAGACATAGAAGAAGAAGGTAAAAATTGTTTTAAAATAGTTCATCTTCATCGAGTTCTTCGTCTTCTTCCTCATCGTCCTCTTCATCAGACTCAGACTCGTCTTCTTCCGTGAACAACAAGTAGAAGTAGAGTGAAAACTAGGATAAGAAGAAGAAAGGCAAGAAGGATTAGGAAAAATGATTGCGAATATTCGAAAATGAAATCGATTCGACGGAAGTACGTCTTCCTTTTATACGACGAGGGTATTGCCTCATTTTTAATATTTCAATCTGCCACAACAGCTTAATATATTTATATCGATTCGTCATAACCCGATGAAATCAAGCCTTCGCTATGTGAATTTATTTTATACTTAAACGCTAGGATCTGTATTGTCGAATAATAAATTTATTCAATATTATGTCCCAAATGAAGGAACACTCTTCAGCGAATAGTCAATTCAATAGAACTTTCAACAACTCCTTCCACAAAACCAACCTCTGGAAGGACTCATAAGCAACTATCCCCTTTGTTTCCCCAGAGCTCTCCTTCTATAATTAAAAACGATTCAAGTGGTCAAGCATATATTGGCCTGAGGTCGATAACACTGGAACCTCCGTCAAGAAAAAATACAGGTCATAGATAAATGAAGAGGCTGTCAAAGTGTCCAAGCTCATCGACGAGGAACAAAAAAATGAAGAAAGGATAAAAAAGCTTAAGAAAACTTTTTCGATGGCAAAATCTCAAAGAAATAGTGCAAGAAAGTAAATGAACGCAATAGTATCGATGAAAAA
>Ga0194115_10003943_pt1 | contig 16344 bp, 18 predicted proteins | sample TA2MahsurfametaG_3_FD_148656 | JGI IMG/M metagenome (GOLD analysis project Ga0194115, IMG submission 148656) | Freshwater microbial communities from Lake Tanganyika, Tanzania - TA2015002 Mahale S4 surface | ecosystem: Environmental > Aquatic > Freshwater > Lake | place: Tanzania: Lake...
GCTCAACGCATCTACGCCGACGCCATTCGAAACACGTCTGGTTTGATCCGTACCGTGCGTGGACCGTCGATGTCGTGCACCCCTGGAAAGGTTGAAGTGACGGGTGTTGAAGAAATCATGGGCCAGAAGGTATTTGTGCTGCGATTCCTACAGTGCCGTGATGAATCTTGGATTGGTCGACCGTTCTTTGCGAAGTACGATCCCGAAGCTGTTTGGTTTGATCAGTTGAAGCCCCTCGACGGCATGGAGCTTCCATGGGACGAAAGTGGTCTCCCGAAACCAGTGTGGCCGGCGTTGAACTAAAGGCACTCTTTTTTGGAATAGGACTTCATTTGCAGACGGAGCAAAAACAGCCTGATTGTGTTTCATAGCCTCGCTTGTTCTATACCGAAACATTCTAATTTAGAGCTACTTGTTTGATTGAATCTTGTTTGGCGTATTCCAGATATCTTCTAGGTGAGCGAAAAGTGATTCGCAAAGAGTTTGACTGGGCACTCCCAAGTGGGATGAATGGAGCGGGTCGGTTTTCGTAGGCTTAAGAAATTGGCTCTATGGTACATTCAGTAAATTTAGGGCGTCTATCTGAACTTGGGTTAACTTGCCAACGTGATTCATTTACCGGCAGTGACATCACGCACCTGTCTTCACCTTCTCAATGGATTCGTTGGTAGTGATTTTCGTATTGGATTTAGCAAGGACATCAGCCGGTGCCATTCCAGGGACGAGAAAGCCTAATGATTTCTTGAGTACAGCCAAAAACGCGTATGCTGCTACGGTGGCCATTACCACAGTCGAAGTCTTTCGGCCGATAGACTTGGCAATTGCCATGATGACCATACGAGTCGCTGTTACGATACCTGTGAGTCCCCCCCCTAGAATCGCGACCTGAAGAAGGCGGTCGATTCTTTTCCGACGAGCGACCTGCTGAAAGGTCATATCATCTCTTTGGAGCATAGTGATAATGTTGGGTGCAAATATTTTCGGTGCAATCTTACTGAAAATGGAATCCAAAATGATCGGGATGATAAAGGTCACGGCACCTAACGCTCCTGGACGATCAAGTTCCCGAGAAATCGTGACAAGTTTCATGGAGTCGACGGCTCTCCGTCTCGAGAATTCACGGACGGCGGCTTTCATCGATTCGGTTTCATCGATGCAGTTGGAGAAGATTTTGACATCCTCCAATGCACTATTGGCACCAAGTCCAAAATATGGCTTGACTGTATGAGCCTGAGAAAGAAAATCAATCCACGCAGACGAGGTAGACCACGACCGTGAGGGAATACCTGAAAATGATCAGCGTCATCCGCTTACAACAGAGAAACGAAAGCCATGCTCGTACTTACACAATCCCCAAGAATAATCGTATGATCACCCTGATGAAGTCGGGGACCTACAAATCGGAATGATGGTAGGTATGCAGGAGGTTTCTTCGCGACTTGTGCCACAACGTCATCATCCATTATCTCACTAAACATGGGTAACAGACTGTCTAATTCTGACCGTAACTTCTGGGGGTCAGAATCTGGTTGTGCAAGTTCATCATCCTTACGGAGTAATAGGACACCACAATATTCTCCATTCCCATTCGCAGGTAGGGCATCTAATGTGATCCGTCCCCCCGCTGATCGGGCAGAATAATTCAAATCAGGACGCCAACCAGGTGGTAATTTGATAGGGATCGTCTTATAGATTCTTTGATTGTCATCTTCATATCGTTTCACACGAAAGGGTCTCCCCGCGAAGAATAGACGGTAGAATGGATTTAATTTTTGTCGTTCTCTTTGATCCAATTCTTCAATCGCATTCGCGACCGTCCTTGCCGTCCCGTCTGCCGCAATCACTAAACCAGCTGCAATCCGTTTCTTCGAATCAACATCACACATCAAATTCTCTTCCGTCTTCCCCTCACATTTTCCAATTTCTACAATGGCCGATTTACCCGATTCATCATTACCAAAGTCTATAGGGATGACTTCATATCCATAATTCATTTCGACTTGCTTCGAATAGTTGTCGACGATGTATTTATACAGCACACTGACCAATTTATCACGAGGAAGGACTTGTGTCTTAAATTTCCTACCTTCAAATATCCGTTCCACAGGTTCCTTCGATCCTGGTGCCCAATCTCGTCGTCCTACCACAGCAGTACATGCAGCCTCGACAACGTCCGTCCAGACGCCGAATGTATCGAGTGTCGTCTGACCACGTCCTCCTAATCCAATCAAGTAGAATTTTGAAAAATCACGCCATACAGTATCATCTGTAGGTGATGGTGGCTGAGATAAACGATCGTAGACTTTGATTTTATACTAGAAGCACGAGAAAACCATGTCCGATGCGTGAGTTTCCATAAAAAAAAATAAACGGTGAAAAGGGAAATCCGATCCCCTCTGGCCCCTATTTACCTCTGGAAACTTTTGCGCTAACATGATAGCACTAAGGAGACCTGCCGGTCCACCTCCACAAATGACTGCATCTGCTGATTCAGTCGTTTGAATGTCTGGAAATGGTGAGGCCGTATCTGTTGAAACAACGGCTGATCCAGAAAAGACTTTGCTCCTTGAGGGAGAAGCTCTGTCGAGACGAACCGACGAAGAAGCAAATCCTGACGACGGGCTGAGAAAGGCTTGGCAGTGCCCTGCCATACCAACCAAAAGGATGACATGCTTCATCATCCTGAGATGGACAACAAGAGATTGAGACGACTTGTTGTCAATCCACTGCTACGGAAATGATAATGAGGTGAATGGGATCCCTCGTTCGCGCGACAACATTCCCTCTTGAACCTATTGATACGTCATTCCCGCCGAAGCGATCGCTTTCATACGTAGTACTCTTATATACATCATGGTTGATCGATTTGTAGGTTTGTCGAACTAGTCAACAAAGCATACGGTACGCAGGCGGGTATGTTACGAAAGTACTCATGGACGTGGGTAGGCAAATGCCAAACACGTCACACACTGCCCATGTCGACAAATAAAAGACAATTTGTTCAACATATTGGTGGAAAATCCATTGTGACGGGAATCCATTCCGAAACAATTCGGGCAACCAGAACGGAATAGTACAAAAACCAAACACAACAAGAACCATGAATCTGTTTTTCGTATTCCTTTCGAGTCTTTCCTTTTGGACAACGACGACGACGGCCTTTACGACGCCATCGGTCGTCGTCATCCCATCTTCGTCGTCGTCGTCTTTGGAAATGGCCCCTCGATTTGACAAGAAACTCAATAAATGGATTCCAACATCTTCCGCAGAAGGTCCTGAAGCTGGATATGACATTTGGGGTACTGTACTCCGTCATGGGCCTGTACCATTCTTTAATCGTATTTTTAAGGCGGATGATTATGAACAGGGGGTACTCAAATTCATGGCGGGTACGTTTATTTTGGTGTGTTGATTGGGCATGGACGATGCAGGGATGCGAGGATGGAGAGGAATGGGATACTGCTCGGGACTCTGGGAAATCCATGAGCCAGCTAGTCTTGTATAATATGGACCTCCATCCTCACACGAAATTTGTTTCTTTTTTTTGCATTTCCCTTTACAATCATTATAGGAGATAAGGTTGATCGAATGAGAGCACAAGCTGAAATGGATGCCTACCTATCTAATCCGAATGATTGGGCATACAATCGTTTACAGGGGTATAACGTCGATTACCTTTCTCTCGACAAGAAGCAACTTACGTTGACACTTACATGGGCAACTCTCATTCTATCACTTCTTGGACGGGGTGCCTATTGTCTCGCGACGCATGATTACTTTTTTAGTTTCTTTCCTGGTTTCCATGGCCATCAAAGCCTGATGTGAGGCTAACAAATAATTGTCACGATAGAGAAAGAATGACGGGTGTATCGCCCCTATCAGATTCCCAGGCACGAACTTTGCTCTTCCTTTGATCGTCGTACCCAACGGAGATGCAGGATAGGAGTGATTTGTGTGCACACCCATCAGTCTACGACGAAGTGACGGTGAATACTGATTAATAAACTCCATCAGGATGATTTACATATATGTTTTGTTAAGGTGTCGAAGAATTCACAAGTGGGACGGGTGTCCGGAGAGATTTTAGCTAGTATCCTGCTGCCAACGTGGATTGTAGGTATAGGAATACTGTGGTAGGATCGAATGATTGAGGCTTAGCCAGATAACTCAGGGGTACCCTATAATTGGATTTGCCCCAAGTTCAAACAGACGATCCAATTCCTTCCAGGCATCGATTTTGTCAATCTTACTTGCCTTGGCTTTTTCAGCAAAGTAATGTAGGACTGTCCGACCTAAATTGTCTTGGACATTCACATCGACTCCAGCTTCAAAGAGGAGGGTTAATAATTGTAACGATGCCTCTTGATGAGGATCATCTGTATGGGCCTTACCGACTAGGTGATGCAAGGTCGTCCGACCAGACTTGTCTTGTGTCCCGGGGGAACCTCCACGTTCCAAGAACACTCGGACCATTCCCAAACATGATTGATGATTATTCTTATGGAAGCCCATGACCAATCGGTGTAGGGGGGTACATCCATGGTTATCTTGTATTGCTGGATCTGCATGATACTCCAGTAGTAACCGGATCACTTCTACCCTCGATTCGAGATTATCGTAGCTAAGTCCCTGGACTAGACTATGGAGGGGGGCAGAACCAGACTTGTCCTGCTCACCTGCATTCCCACCATGTTCCAGTAACAATCGGATCATTCGCAATCTCGCTGCATTATCAAAATTACGATACCAGGAAACCAACAGGTGTAGAGGGGTATACCCGTCAGCGTCTTTCGCATTCGGATCGGCTCCATAACTTAGCAGTAGCTTGAACACTGCGACTGTTGCTGTTTGATTCGCCCTCTCTACCCTACAAACCAAACGATGGAGGGCAGTCGACCCGTACTGATTTCGAACTCCTGGCTCAAGCCCATTTTTCAAAAGCCTTTCGACTCTTTTGAGTGTGCTTTCTTCGTTGCTGTTCCTAAGGTTCGTGAGTAGAGTAAACAGTTGTTTTGTCGTGGAAGCCTTCGAAAACAACATATTCTGATGATCAAGAAACGAAAGTCAGCAACGACGAACAGCTTTTGAGCATTGACTCCACATGGACAAAAGAATAGGAAAGCACACGCGTCCGCCGAAGGTTGTGATCATTCTTTGGCCAAAATGAAATCCAAGCATAAAAAAATTCCCAATTTTCGTCAACACTGTCCAGTGCCATGTCAAACTTTCTTCATCCAAGAGCGTCACCTTACCTGCAGTCCTTTTCCCGGGTACTATGGGAACCAGGAACAAAGGTAGGAAGCGAAAGCATAAAGGTAGAGGTAGAAACTTGTGCTCCCGTCCCCGCTGACCTGGTCTACATACCCGGACGGCAAGTGTTTTTGCGGGTACGGAGGGGAAGATCACGTATCCACTACATTCTAGAATGGTGATAGGTGAGGGTCAAAGGAAGATTCTCCAATATGACACCTTTAACCCCTTCAGACTCTTGCATCTCAGGGATCATAATACTGCTTACTCATTGCACAGGTGGGACCGCAGAGTCCAAACGAACTACTGTACTGCAGCGGTGATCTCAACCTCCGGGTCCTTCCCCACTGCTTCCGCGAGATTCAATAGCTTACCTAGTTGGTGGCAAAAATATCCCCAATGATCACGACCACAGGTACAGCGTTTCCTTCTACAGTACGGGGACAAATTGTGTGATGAATACTTTTCTTGAGGTTTCCTAGGTAGTATCCTGGTGCAGGAACATTGAGAGCCCTGCGTTACCCTTGTGTAATGACTATGTTGGCTACTAGATTCCATCACCGAAGGGGTGTCATAGTGATCAATGGTATCGCGGGTTCGGATGCCCTTTTTCGATGCGACCCTATCCCTCTTCCATCGGTTCTCCGGCTGGAGGCTTTTGGTCAGTACTGTCGTCCTCACCTTCATTGTCTTCATCATCATCGTCGTCATCATTATCACTACTATTCGCAAGCTTCAACAAAAACTTGTCTGATTTCCCACTGGCATGAGCGAGGATTTGATCCCAAAAATGCCCGACTCCCTTGGCACGGAGGACCTTGGCAGCTTCCATTCCACCCTCAAAAGCTTGAAAGACGAATCCCTTAAAGTAACGTTTAGTCGCCATCCCTGTCCATACAAGTTCACAAGTATTATCAGGATTGAACTTATGTCGGATTTCACCATCATTGGCTGCTTCATCATCGTCTAGGTCGCCGTCATCATCATCACCTCCCCCATCAACTCCCTTCCATTTCATCCGTACCGTCATGAGGCGGGTATATCGTTTGATCGCCTTGGGACCACCCTCGCAAATGACACAGGCCAGTTTCGGTGTTTCACATTCAATGACAGCACCAGTAATATTATTCTGTTGTGCATTCAAATCGACCTTTGTCCGATGATAGGGATGAGATAAATCCTTGACATAAAAGAGAGCGACGTGGACCCCAGTCTCTGATGTATTTTCATATAATTTCCTTGCAAGTTTCGCAGCTCTTTGTTCCTTTGTTAATTTCGCAGCCTCATTCCGTTCCATATGGGCACGTTGTCTTGCCTCCATCTGAGCCATGACCTTTTGTTCCATTTGAGACGGGTCTAAATAGGCTTGATCACCCAATACACGGATAAAGTTCGATAATGTGAGACGAGGTTCTGGTGCAGGGACTAGACCTGCTGCTTGTAAATCTTGTAATTCACGTTGCTTTTCCTGTCGACGTAATTTCCGTTGTCGTTTCTGTTCCTTCTTGGTTAGGTACAAAGTCGGTACTGCTTCTGGACCATCGTTCGCCCCGGGTGGGATAATCGGTACGATATGTTGTATGAGGCCCGCCGTCTTACTATAGGACAGTGCTGCCTGTTCAAAACATTGCGTTTGTAATTCATGTCCATCATGATCTTGTAAAATTTCCATTTGTCGGAGAGCCTGTTTGGATTCTAACATCATATGATTCTTCAATTGTGATTGAGTATCATCCTGTAAAATCTTTCCCTCATAGGTTGCTACCTGTTTCCGTAGTCGATTCGGAAGGAGGTCCATATCCCACCATTCGACGACATAGGGCATACTACTTGATTTCATATTCCCCTCTGGTCGGACCTCTAGGAAGGATTCATCTTCTATGACTTCTGTCGTCCCATATATATTCGTCATAATCGTTTGTTGTGTGACATATTGTCCCACCTTCCGTCCAGATACAAATCCAGATTGTTCTGCATTCATTGCCTTCCGACGTTTCCGTTCTGCAATTTCTGTAAAGGTACCAGGTTCAACAAAATTCAATGTCCTACCCCGTCGTCGGACTTTCGCAGCTTGGACACGATCATCCAATCCTCCTTCTTCTTCGTCATCATCATTTTTGATTGTTTCGTCATTGATCCCCTGTAACGTCTTTGAATCCGTGGGTAAATCGTCCTCCTTACGTTGTTGTTGTTGCTGTTGATGAAGTAGGTAAGGATTGATTTTTGGTTTCGGTTGTTCTATCGGTTGTTTAAATGTCGGACCTGTCACACTCATATCTAGATCATAATGTTTGGCACGTTTCGTCGTCATGGATTCACGAATCGATGTTGGTGAAGCTGGTCGTTTGGCATTTGTAGTCGTCGTAGTAGTAGTTGTTGTTTGTGTTGTTGTGCTGACGGACATTGCAGTGACAGGAATAGAAGCGGCCGTCGCCGTCGTTTTCGTCGTGGCTGCAGTTTGGGCCTTTAATGCTTCCAATCGTGCTCGAATGCTCTGCTGCAATGCCAATGCCTTGGCTTTGGGATCCAGTGGAGCAGTTGGGGTAGGTACGATGGTCGTTGTCGCTGCAGTATTAGCAGAGACAGCGGGTACAGGGACTGCAGTAGCTGTAGTTGTTGCTATTCCTGCAGGTGGTACTACTCCGCCGTTTTCCGTCGATGAAGAGGTGGCATCCCCCCATCGTCTCTTACGCCGACGTGGCTCTCCTTGGAGATTATCATCTGGTCCCGACATGGGGAAGGGAGAAAATAAACCGGAAAGGGAGGGGGGATCAGGTCCTGTTGTTGTTGCTATCGCAATAATGAGGTACACGAGCAGGTAATGTGAAAGATAGCTTGATAGAGTAAGGCGACGGATGACAACGGCCTTGATCGAATGGATCAAGGAAGTTAAGTTAACGAACCGGACGACGGTTGAGCGATTCAGACGTGAGACCTGAGACCCATATCAACACCACATACATAGGTATATACATTATGATTCCATGCTCGATACCGGCATAACTGTAATACGATAGTTTCTTGAGGAAGAGTCTCCTCCCTGCAGTAATAGTACGGTACTAAGGCGACCTATCGTCCCACTTCACAACGGGGCTCTCTCTCTCTACGTCTTTTTTTGAAGCCTAATTGAACCGATCATCTTCTTCTTGGTCTTCCATGATGAATTTACAGTTCTCCGTGCTTGAGAATCCAGGAACATACCCGACCCCCTGCAGCAGGGACGATTTCCATGTCCAAACAGCATCTACTTTGTAACCCTGATCCGGGGGGGATCCGCCCTACCCAAAAAACATGACTAGGATAGAAGGTATACATTTACATGCACCGGTCTACAATGTGACTACCAAAATAGAGACTTTCTTTGGGGCAAGTACTAGTATCTATTTTATTTTACGTGCAAATGCCGCTCGCCTGTGTCTGGGGAACGAGACTTGTGAAGATTCGCTTGTTGGCTATTACCACCCAACGATCACCATCGACTGTATGAGCAGGAATACAGTAGTCGGATCGAAGGAATCGCGATCCGCAAAGCAGTCCAAGGGGACTTTGCCAGATTTGTCTGGCATGGTTGGGTCTGCTCCGCGTGACAGCAAAGTATGAAATACCTTCCAGGTATCACCCTGACGTCGATTTCCACACCAGGCATGGAACCAACCAATCATCCTTGCAATATTCCTAGCCTCCTCGGCAAAGAAATGCAAGACTGTCCGATTCGATTGGTCTTGGACATTGATATCAGCTCCCGCCTCAACGAGTTCGATCAAAAATGGGACAGTTGCCTTGACATTCTCAATCCGTTCCCAAATTTCCTTATCAATCCGTTCACAGACTTCAAAGCCATCACGGTGACGGTCGGGTAGATTTGGTTCTCCCTCGAATCTCGTGACGACTAGGACGTGGAGAGGCGTCTGGCCTTCCTTGTCTTGTGTCGCTGCGACGGTGACGGCACCGTGCTTCAATATCAATTTGACCATTGCAAGCCTCGACTCTTGATTATGATAATTGAGCTTCGTGACTAGATCATGTAACAGCGTACAGCCAGAATGGTCTTGGGCACCTGCATCGGCTCCATGCTTGAGCAGTAACCTTGCCATTGCCTGTCTTGGTTCTCTATCATGTTTATTGCAAGCCGCGACGAGACCATGCAGAGGCGTCCGGCCTTGGTTGTTTTGGACTCCAGTGTCGGCACCATTCTTCAGTAATAATTTTGCCATCGCCAGATACGGTTCTTCATGAGGGCAAAAGAGAGGGACGACTAAACTGTGCAACGGCGTGGACCTGGAGGAGTCTTGGGCACCTGCATCGGCGCCATGCTTCAGTAGTAATCCACCCATGGCTAGACTCATTTCTTCACTACAGCTATTGAGCCGGAAGATTAATGCCTGCAGAGGGGGTTGTCCGTACTTCTTGCCTTGCGCTGCGACGTCGGCGCCGTGCTTCAGTAGTAGTCTCGCTAGTCGTGCTAGACTCATCTGTTCATTCGAGCTATTGAGCCGGGTGATTAATTCATGCAGGGGAAGGTGCCCTTGCTTGTCTTGTGCTCCGGCGTCCGCGCCATGCTTCAGTAATAGTTTAGCCATTGCTAGACTCATTTCTTGATTTGAGCTATTGAGCCGTTTGATTAAAGCGTGTAGGGGGCGTTGCCCGTGTTTGTCTCTTCTTACTCCGGGGTTGGCACCTTTCTCCAGGAGTAATTTAGCCATTGCTAGAGTCACTTCGTCATTGCAGCTACTAAGCCGTTCCATTACGGCGTGCAGGGGGGGTTGCCCCTGCTTCTCCTTTACTCTGGTGTTGGCGCCACTCTCCAGGAGTAGTCTAGTCGTTGATAGCGTCACTTCTTCATTGGAACTATCGAGTTGTGCAATCAAGTCTTGAAGGAGGAGCTGGACGTACTTGTCTTTTGACCCTATCTTGGCGCCATGCTCCAGCAGTAATCTGACCATTGCGAACCTTGATTCTCTATCATCGTTATCGCCGGGGGTGACTAGGTAGGCTCTGCAGAGGCGTGCGTCCCTCGTTGTTTTGTACTCCTGTGTTGGCGCCATTCTTCAGCAACAATTTCGCCATCGCCAGCCTTGTTTCCTGATTATCACTGTTGAGACCATTCCCTAGAGCGTGCAGGAGAGTGGATCCCAACTGGTTTCTAGCACTTGCATCGGCGCCAGTTCCCAAGAGTTCTTTGACTTTTTCCAGTGTCCTTTCTTTATCAGCCACAGTCAGCTTGGTGAAGAGAGCAAATAATCGTTTTTTTCATTTAGTGCTTCCGACATTTCAAATACGTATCATGGAAGTTAAGGATCAAGGTAGCAACAACGAACGCTTGAGGATTGCGAAAAATGTAACAGATCATGATGAACGCGAAGGCAGTCACCATTCCACCAACGAAACTTGTTCTCCTTCTTCTTCTTCTCCTCCGTATTCCAAAAGAAACAGATATCGATGATCCCCTTCATCCAATACCGTCACCTACCTGTATCATTTTAACGGAGGATATACAAGTACCAAGAACAGAGGTTGAGATCTATATAGCACAAGCACAATACGATCAGGTCCCATCTTCGCTCAACCACCCCATGAAGGGGTTGCCCGAAAGGTTTCGCTGACACATAAGAATTGGGCCTTGTGGTGTCACACGGGGAAAACATTTAGTGCCATATTCCACGAACAGTTTATCAATATGATAAATTCACTCTATATCGATCTGTCCGTCCACCATATTCCACGAGCAGTTTTTATCAATAGGATGAAATCACTATGTCCATCTGTCCGTCCGTCTTCCACTGGGTCATCCGACGAGGTCGAAGAACAGTGACGAAATCATACGTACATATCATACTGTATACCGATCTCTCCTCTACTTCCAACTTCCACACACCAATGCAACCCCAACTTATCATAGGTTCTTCGCTTGTTAGTTCCCTATGGTGACAAAAGGGATACCACCGCCATGTAACCGTGACCAACAATCTTACAAATGGCCCCATGGTTCCTGGATAGTGTCATCATGTTTCTTGGCAATGGAAAGTTATCCCTTGATTGTAAAGGGAGCGTTTCTTCTGAACGAGCTGGCAACCCAAGTTGAGCGGGCGTCGGTTTGTGATCACAGCAATCCATGAACCCATAAGGAAGATCACAAATGGAAACTAGAAGTCAACGGATCAGATCACCGGGCATGTATGACGTCGTGTGCAGAGTACATATCATGTTTGCTCTGGTTCTTCTCAATCTTACTCAGTAGAAGTTCCACTTGGGAGTTTGTTGCCTTGTATTTCCTCAGATCGTTGGGTCTCCCACTCTGATTCATGTAACGATTTTGAAAGTGTCATTGCTTCCGGTCGATGAGGTGTGTATGGAGGGGACTTTCAACCTACTTGTATGGAGGGGTCTTTCAACCTACTTAAAAGGCAAAATTCATGGGTGGTTTCCCGTATCCCCGAAACTGAATTGTCCGACGGTTTCGGTATCCACCGGAATTTCGTGTTTTTTTCTCTACCACCTGGAAACTCCGAATGTCAGAAGCGAGACTCGTTTATCCCTTTTTTCGGCGCGACAGCTTCGAGTGTCCGTTCATCCACCGTCGTTGGTTTTCAGACGACACGACATACACTCAAGTATGAGGTTTACCTCTCTCACTGGAGGAGCTTGTAAGACCGACACTTGGAATTGAAGCATACTGTGTTCGCGATGGGATTCGGTGGAGAAGATTTGTCATTGAATTCTGGGGGAATCTTTATTGAGTTTACGCTGAAGGTTGCTAATGTCATGGGTTGAGGTGATCCCACGTAAGTATTTTCTGCCGAATCAAAGGAAGAATCGGTCATTCCTACATCAAATTCTTCTTTTTTTAGGTCCAGAAAATAGGCTACCACAGACCACTGGTAGGGACCATATGAACGCAAGATAATGTCTAGCGACAGGGGTGCCATCCGCTAAAGACATTTAGGAAAACAAAAGATCCTATCCATTTACGTGTAATAGTCTACAAACGTGCTCACTGATAAGAAACTCCGAAAGAAGCACCTTGGGGCTGTAATTCATGTGCAGCCGATGCCGCCGTGACGGCCTTGAAGGTCAAGGTCCGTATGAGAAGGAAGAATACGGTGGTGGAATCGACAAACTCGAGATCGGCGATAATATTCCGATAGCAGCTTGCCACAGTCGTCTTAAATGGTCGTATCATCTACTCCGTGTTGAAGCAAAAGTATGAACTACTCCCCAGACATGGATCTTTTGGATCTTCTCGTGCGGGGGGGCGCGGGGGGGGGGGGGGGGGGGGGGGGTGACATTGAAGACTCGCTAGCTAGTACTACCCGCCTGCTGCCACCATAGATTGCAAGAGTAGGAATACGGTGGTCGAGTCGAATGACTCGCGATCACTCAAGTAGTCCAAGGGGAGCTTGCCAAACTCGTCTTGCACAGTCGGATCTGCTCCGTGTAGCAGCAAAGTATGAAATGGTTTCCAGATACTCCAGATACTAGTACACTGGCGTCCATTTCGATTCCAGTCATAGAACTGGCGCATAATCCTCGCATTCTTCATAGCTTCCTCGGCGCAAAGATGCAACACTGTCCGATTTGATACGTCTAGTGCGTTGAGATCAGCCCCAGCTCCAACGAGCTCGATCAGAAATGGTTGGGTCACTTTGAAATTGTTCATACGCTCCCAGATTCCCGTATCAATACTCAACCATACGTCAAGGCTATCGCCGAGGAACGGGAGGGCGACTGACTTTCCCTTGACCCCGGCGAATAGAACATGCAGCGGTGTCCGCCCGTATTTGTCTTGAGCTCCTGCGACGGCACCATGCTTTAGTATCCATCAAGCCATTGCTATCCTCGACTCTATATCATGTATATTGCAGCCAGCGACTAGATCGTGTAAAGGCGTACGCCCGTCATTGCATGGTGCTCCTGCGTCGGCGCCATTCTTGCAAAGCAATTTCGTCACCGCCAGATACGGTTCTTGATTATCGCAATAGGGACGGGGTAAGACTAAACTATGCAGGGGCGTGCACCCGTAGGTGTCTCGGGCTCCTGCATCGGCTCCATGGTCCAATAGCAATCTGACCATCTCAAGCAAAGGTTCTTGATTATGGTTTTTGACCCGGCAACATAGAACATGCAAGGGCGTGCATCCGTAGGAGTCTTGGGCGCATACGTCGGCACCATGATCCAATAGCAATCTGACTAGTGCCAGTGTTGGTTTTTGATTATTGTTTTCGATCCGGAGGCATAGGAGATGCAGGGGGGTGCGTCCGAGGTTATTTGGTACTCCACTGTCGGCGCCATGCTCTAATAGCAATCTGACCATCGCCAGCCTTGGTTCGTGACTGTCAAATTGAGCCCGACCGAAGCAGAGAAGGTGCAGGAGTGTGGCACCTCCCTGGTTTCTAGCACTTGGATCGGCGCCACTTCCCAAGAGACCTTAAACTTTTGACAGTGTCCTTTCTTTGTTTTCCTTAGTCAATTGGATGACGAGAGCCAACAAACATTTTTTCATGTAATACTTCTGGCATTTCAAGAACATATTCTGGTAGTCAAGGATAAAGAGAGCGACGACGAACGTTTGAGGATTGAGAGAAAAATGACAAATCACGAAGCCACGATGCAAGGACGGGTGATCACACAACAAGGATCGAAACCGACCATCATTGCATTCCAAAACCATGATAGCGACGATTCCTTTCATCCAAGGCCCATGGCGTACCTGTATCATCATGAAGGGTTATCATACCTAAGAACCATGAAATAGACAGAGCATATGCAGAAGGTTGTCTTTCGATCTTTCACGCGAAATTGTTGCTGGGAGCAGCGGGTATGGAGATGTGAGAATTCACAAGGCTTCGCAACGCTGTTGCTACGTCACGTTTCGATCGGCCATCGAGAGCAAGCTATCTGCATCCGTCCTCCCACCCGGCGACCTTACCCAGAACTACGCCCTGTTTGGCGCTACCGTACATACCTCCTACCCCTTTTCACAGTTACAGCAAGCCATCAATAACAAGAACGACCTCCGCTGCAAGGCCTGAGCTTCCCCCTTTTTCCTCCCGATCTTTTTTTTCGTGGTGGAAGTAGAAGGAAACCATGGCGGTGGAATGACAGACGATGACGTTCTCGACTGTATGGGATTTTTTTGGACATCGGATTGTTTTTTCAGGACGAAAAACAGACAGATGTTGGACCGTGACAAGGCCACTTCAACCAACGACACCCCAACCACCGAACCGATACTACCCTTGTCCTCCTTGGTCGGATTACAATTGGTCTCTGACGGTGTCCCCCCTCCTCTTGTTCCTACTGTGTATGCTTTCTGGGAAAACATTATCAATCATGAAAAAGAGTATTCTTCCATTCGTCGTCATCGTCTATGTTGTCACTACTCTTCTAGTTGTGACATCGGTATCGGCCTTTGCTCCTTCCAGCAAGGTAAGCCATGCATATGAAATGCATTGATTGTTTCTGTTTTTTTCTACTATGTATGCTCAACAGCAAACCTTTCGAACTCCACTTCTCTTGAACTTATCCCATTTTCCTGTACGATATTCACACGGTACCCACTACGAATACATCATTGTTTATCTATCTATCAACCATATAGGTCGCCTCGACAAAATCTCAATCTGCACTTTATGGGGAACCTCTTCAGATTGGCCTCTTTGGAGGTGGTACCGTCGGTGGAGGAATTGTGGGAATCCTAGACAAGAAAAAGGCCTACTTTGAAAAAATGACTGGACGAGAACTTAAGATCAAAACGATTTGCGTCCGAGATGTGAACAAGCCACGAGACTTTGAGCTACCAGAGGGATGTTCCATTACAGAAAACTATGATGATATCCTCAACGATGATTCCCTAGAGATGGTCGTTGAAGTGATAGGCGGAACTACAAAGGCAAAGGATGTCATTTACTCGGCACTGAAAAGTGGTAAACATGTCGTCACTGCGAATAAGGCCTTGATTGCTGCCTACATGCCTGAAATTAGTGCCCTCTTAAATGAAATCAATGCAAAGGCGAGTGGCAAGTCAGTCGAATTCCGTTATGAGGCAGCCGTCTGTGGGGGGATTCCGATCATCCGGACATTGCAAACCGATTTCGTCGGCGATTCCATCAATATGGTTAGTGGCATCATCAATGGTTGTACCAACTTTATGTTAACCGCCATGGATCGAGATGGGAAGTCCTACGAGGAAGCATTGGCAGAAGCTGCCCAACTTGGATATGCGGAAGAAGATCCGACCCTAGATGTGGGAGGGTTCGATGCTCGGTCCAAACTAAAGATTTTGATGCGATTGGCCTACGGCGTACAAGTTTCGGAAGACGATATCTCCTGTAAGGGAATTACAGAACTAAGCAAGTTGGACTTTGAATATGCCAAGATGATGGGTGGTAGTATCAAACTCATCGGATTCGCAAAGCGTGTCAGTGATGATAAGGTTGCTGCCTTTGTCTCTCCGTGCTATGTTTCCGCGGAAGATTCCTTGTATGCTGTCAGCGGGGCAACCAACGCTGTTGAAATCATATCGGAAAATCTTGTCTCGACGACTCTCATTGGGGAGGGAGCGGGTCGATACCCCACTGCCAATTCTTGTGTGAATGACATGATCGCCCTTGCTAAGGGCGACAAGACACAACTCCCCTTCAATCCATCGACTGAGATGAAGTTTGTCAACAATTATGAATCTGATTTCTACATCCGTCTCAAGTACCGGGATGCACTCGGTATTACTCGACAATGTGGAGAGATTTGTGAGAAGTATGGCGTCTCCATTCATTCGATCCTTCAAAACCCAATCTCCAAACGTGACGATGCCGTTTTCGTCTTGATTACTGAAAAGGTCGAACTCTCCAAGGTGAAACAGGTTTGTGCCGAAATTGAAGCTTTGGACTGGTGTAAGGGGCCCATCTTCTACATGCCGGTACTACGAGAATTGGCTTAACACTCCATAGACCAATGTGGATTGGGGGGTTGTTCGTTGGATCCTAAATCTTGCTAGACGTATTCCCTACTATGCTACTTTCGATCATCTACCGATACTAGTACTCGTCTATCTAGTACTACGACAGAAGCGTTTACACACGTAGAATGAAGGCTGTA
>Ga0194115_10003947_pt1 | contig 16331 bp, 17 predicted proteins | sample TA2MahsurfametaG_3_FD_148656 | JGI IMG/M metagenome (GOLD analysis project Ga0194115, IMG submission 148656) | Freshwater microbial communities from Lake Tanganyika, Tanzania - TA2015002 Mahale S4 surface | ecosystem: Environmental > Aquatic > Freshwater > Lake | place: Tanzania: Lake...
ATCTTCTATAGACATTTCTTTAACGTGAGATGCAATTAAAATAGCATCTCCTAAGTTAATAGCTTCTAATTTGCCGTGTGGCTCTTTTTTTGAGTCAAATTTACTGTAATAGATGTATCGTTTCATAATTAAAAAATTTCATATTCAATTTCAATATCTGAAAAACCCCAGGCATCTTGATTTTGGGTTTGGTTCTGATGAACTATAGCTCTATAAGGGTCATTAGTTTTTTTATTAATCCCATCTAGAAAACCACCACCACCTTTTCCATGTTCAATATGAAATAATGCTGGGTTGTAAAGAGCTTTAAGACCAAATCCATGCATGGCTGCTTTTTTCTGCACATTAGTATCGGCGTATAAAGAATAAATTAAATCTTCTTCCATTCCTCTGATAGAGTTCCAAATATGTCTAGGGGCAATTTGGAAATCTCCACAACAATTAATTATGCTATAGTCATCTCCACTAACAGTAGTTTCTTCAAAATGTCTTTCTTCAGAATTAGAGATTAAATAGTCCCTTAAATTTTTCCATTCATCAAATTTTATTTCACCCTCATGAAATTCTTTAATTTGGGTCCAATCAGTATGACGGCGGCTGATAGTATAGAATGAATTTTGGTCAATTTGATTTAAAGTTTTTTCTAATTCATCTCGTTTTGGGTGAATGATATCTATATTAGTTGAAATTAACCAATCACCTTCTGCTCTTCTTAAACCAATATTACGAGCTAATACTTCACAACAAATTTGAGCATATGGATCAAAATTAGTTAATTGTTTAGCTGCTTCTGGGGGGATTACAAAATGTTTGAAATTACCTTTAAAGTTAATGTTATCTTTAATATCATAAAGTAAACTGTGAGTTGGTGAATTCCAATCAACATAAATTACTTCATCATATGTGTCTATTGCTGAGTTAAAACAATATGTTGCCCTTTCATTTAAATGACCTCCGTAATTGTCATTTCGAGATACTATAACTGCTGATATTTTCATATTTTATTTTTTAGTAAATACAAATCTAGCTATCAACATTGGAAAATCTTGAATTTGTTGAAAAGCATGATAGTCTGGTAAATGTTTTTGTTGAGAGTATTGAGGGTTAAGGCGCTTATGAAAAGGAGAATTTGGTATGGATATAATTCTATTATTATAATTTTTATAAAATTCTTCAACCTCATAATCTCCATTATCTAATGGTATTAAACCTGAATCTGAGTATATTTTATATAAAGATTGGGGGTATGTTACTCCATCATTTCTAAGTAAATTTGGATAGTTTTCTTTAAATTTAGGATTATAAACATCACATGTTGAAATAAAATATCCACCCGGTTTTAGGGTTCTATACATATGATGAGCTACTTCATCAACACCATCATGAAAACTATGATCAGAACATGGGCCAACATGTATTAACGAGCAACCATCAACAAACAAATCTATAGAATTATCAGGTACATCTTTTATATATTTTATGAAATCAGAATTGATATATTCTATATTTTCTTTAACATAATCAAACCCAGGAGATTCTTCATAAAATACTTCTTCTTTAATTGGGAACCATCCTGAAAATTTTCCTCCTGTGTGAGAACAATCATCGACATTTTTTACTTTTCCATAGTTAGACATTATAAGATGAATGGGAGACAAACCTCCACCTATATCTACACATGTATCAAGTTTAGGATCATTTCCATATAACTTAAAAAAAGCGTCTAATATTCCTGACCATTTCCAAATGGCATCATAATTTAAATCACCATATTTAAGTTGATTAAAATAATTAAAATAAGGTTCCATTTCAATTAAATGGGTTGTTTTTACTAAAGTATTAAAATTACTCATATTTTTTTATATTAAAATTGTTTTCTATAAATGTTCCAAAATTCTTTTGCTTTTTCAGGTAAAAATGAGATATAATTTTCTAAATCACCTAATAATTTATATGTATTTCTATACCCAACTACTTCATTTTCTAAGTTAGTAACCAAATCTTGCACATTTCGATCTTGATAAACTGTTGCTTGATTATAGATTACTGAGTTAGGGAAATAATGTTGTAAAATATAGGCTCCCCAAATATCATCCATTCTACCAGTATGAGGTAATACAGTGTAATAAGGGATTACTTCTCGAGCCAAAAATGTATTTTGAGAATTAAATGGTGCTAATTGATTAGAACAAAAAGGTTCAAATTTATCAAATTTAACAATTGGTTTTTTACTTAATCTACAAATAGCATCGATATCAGGATCTCCATCCCAAAAATCAGCTTGAACTAATACTTTACGTTTTGTTTTACCTTTATATTCAATATTATTTTTAAAAGGTAAATCTTCAATTGGATAACCTCGATGCCATAAATCACTATGATTAGTAGGTGAAATAGGATCAAAATATAAAGATGAAATATTTTCATATAAATCTATTTCGATTTCTTGACCCACATAAACATTATCACCCCAATTATCATAAGGAATATTATCATCATCTACGGTTGCTATAATATCAGCTCCCGCGTTATAAGCAAATACAAATCCAATATTTCTTCTTTGAATAGATTTCCATCCAATAACATCAGACAATTTTTTAAAATGGAGTTCTTGTGATTCCGGGGAAAGATAAACTACATTATCAAATTCTTTTTCTAATTTTCTATATTCATCATGAGGTGTTTTTGTATCTCCTACAATAAGAAATGTCCAATTTTTTTTATCTGCTATTTCACAAAATTTTAATGTTGCTTTAGTAGGGGAATTAATAGTTGTTGTTACAATAAATTTTTTCATATTATTTGTTTATTTTTTAGTTGTTGGATTCCTTTTTGCAAATATTCATTCATTTTAGATTCAAACTCTTTTCTTTGGTTTGGAATTTTATTTAAAGTTAGCATGTCTTTATAATAATTAGAAAATCCTCCATCTTTAAGTGGCCCAACAGAATATTCAAATATTGTTTGTCCTCTTAAAACATATTGTTGAAAATCAACTCCTAAAGATTTTACATGTTCTGTTATAATCAATGAATACCAATCATGAGGTCCATATCCTGTCCATTCTTCTTGAATGGGGCATAATTCTTCCCACATTTTTTTATTATATAAATCAAACCATCCTGCCCATTTATGTTTTTGAACATTTGAAATAAAAATATCAGGTGAATTAATTTTTAATTTATTTCGAATATCAAATACGTCCACTTCATTCCATTGATCATATGAAATATTTAAATATTCTGGATTGGTTATTTCATCCCAGGTAAAATCCCATAATTTGGAAATTTCAGGGGTTATTACAAAATATTTATTATTTACCTGTTGACTAGATTGTATTAAGAGGGATAATAAGTGTTCACTAAAATACATATCAGGACATATATTAATATAAAAATCTATGTTATCTGAAGTGCATTCTTTTTGGAGGTCTAGGTGACCATATATTTTTTCACCGTCATAAATTTTTTTAATATGGGAGTAATCTATTAATAACTTAGATATCTGGTTATATTTTTCAATGAAAAATTCTTTAGGTAATTTACTCTTGTCCCAATCAATAATATAAGAAGAAAGATTTAGAACTGTTTCAATTTCAATATTTACATCTTCGGGAATATAATATTTTGATTTTTTTAGTTGGGAAAAAGAAAGTAGTGCATAATCTATTTCCCAAGGCATTATATGATATGTAATTTTATAATTCATTTTTTAATATTTGGTACATATTTTTAATTCCTTGTTCTAATCCAATAAACTCTAAATTTAACGGATGATAATAACCAACGTATGAAGATGCGTTTTTTCCACTTAAAATTGGAACTTCATAATCATCTAATTTATTTATAATTCCAGCTATATCAGAAAGATATGATTTTTTATCAGGATATATGCAATCTATTTCTTTAGGTAGATCATCATTGTTAATATAATGTTCTACTAGGACGATTAGATCTTTCATATAAATGAAATCCATCATTTTATCTTCAAATATTTGAATAGCTTCTTTATTAATATAGCGTTTAATATTTGCTTTAATAAAACGCGTATCTAATTCATTTTCATCAAATACACCAAATACTCGCAAATTATAAAAACTTGGTTTATCTTTTATTGATTGGTTAATAATAAGTTTACTTAAACCATAAGGCGTAAAATGTAAGAATTCAGCCCCTGATCCAAAATGGATAAATTTAGTATATCTATGATTTTGGTCTAATAGATTATAATACATTTTTAAATTTTGATCAATAATAGAACTGTCTTCTTTTGTAAGGCGACTTCCTCCCACCACAGCAGTATGAATAACTACATCAAATTGCTTTCCTTCAAACCATTTATTGGTTTCATTCCAATCAGTTAAATCAAAATCTTGTCTACCAACAATAGTTACATCATGTTTAGAATATAAGTAAGAATGTAAACTTCTTCCAACATAACCATTTTTACCGGTAATTAATATTTTCATTTATTTAGTTTTAGCGTAATCTGCAAATTCAACTAAAATTGTACTTTTTCCATCTGTTCTATTTAATGCCTTTTCATATGCAGGAACTATATCTTCAGGTTCAATAAGTTCAATCAATTCAATACTTTGCAACATTGATCTAAATGCGTCTGAGAAATTTCCTTTATGTTGGCATTGTGGGTCAACGGGGTGTTCACTTCCAACTGCTACTCTAAGTATTACTTTAGTATCTAGTCTGCCATTAGACATTGTGGAGAATTTATCTAAGTGATTTACAATTTGATCAACTCCCATAAGTAAAAAATTCCATCTTGGATAAGTTGATACAGGGATCATTCCGTTGATAGCCATTCCATTAGCTAAACCTGTTTGGAAATATTCAGCTACAGGTAATTCAAGTCGTTTTTCTGATGGGATATGAGATAATGAATCGTAAAGTCCTGTTCCTTCATATTCTACAGCTTGTCCTATAAATAATGTATGAGGATTCTCACTTAGCAAACTCATTGCTTTTTGTAATTCTTCGAAATATTTCATATAATTTTATTAAAATTGAACTCGTTTACCAGCACCTGCGTGTGGGTATTTAGTATTTGAATATTGGTAGTAATATAAATGTGGTTGTTTTAAAATACCTCCATTATACTCTTTACTTTCTAAATAATAAGGTAAATCTCTTCCCCAAACATCAGGGGTTGGAGTACAAACTGATTTTTTATTATCTTCAACAACAAATGTGATTGGAAGATCATGTCCTAAGGCATATTTGTATGCTTCATGGAAATGGCCTGTTTCAGCACTCATGTCACCAACCCAACACCATACTCTTCCTTTTTTACCTTGAATTTTATTAGCTAAAGCAATACCTGTTGCTATAGAAGGAATACCCCCTACAATTGAACTACATATAAATTTATATTCAGGTAAATTAGCTACCATAGATTTTCCTAATACAATGTTATCTTCTAATACTTGTTCTGGGATGCCTTTTAATAGGCCTTGGTAATGGTTTCTCCAAGTACAACAAACCCAATCATTTTCAATATCAATTTCTTGAAATATTTCCATGATTAATTCTTCATTTCCTGAGTATAGATGGATTGGGGCTGCAATTTTACCTGCATTGAATAGGTCTCCTATTCTAGTTTCAAATTCTATTAATTTGTCAATGGTTACCATATAAATTTATTTTTGTAATAGTTAACAATACGAGAAATTTCTTGGGAAAACACTCTTTTTGGTTCCCAACCTAAAGCTCTAATTTTAGAGTCATCTAAAGCATATCTAACATCTTCTCCTGGGCGATTGTAGGAAAAATCGACATAATCATTTATGCTATAAAAATCTTCCCAATTAACAACCCCCATATATTCAGTAATAACTTGTTTTACAGTTTCAATATTTTGCTGTTCAAAACCACCTGCTACATTGTAAATTTCTCCGATTTGACCTTTTTCAATTAATGTAATTACTGCTTCAGCTGTATCACTAGCATGTAACCAATTTCGATAAGATAAACCTTGATTATGAAGTGGAATTTTACGTTCTAAACTTAATAATTTTACTGCTTTAGGGATTAATTTTTCTACATATTGTCCAATACCATAATTATTTGTTGGACGAATAATCATATAAGGCACATTATGTGTTCTACTCCAAGCCATAACTAACATATCAGCGGCTGCTTTAGTTGCTGAGTATGGGTTGGAGGGTTTGAGTAAATGGTTTTCATCATGTGCTCCTTCTTCAATATCACCATATACTTCATCTGTACTAAAATGGAGTAGTACAGGTTTTTGAACATTTTCTCCTCTATGGTTTTTGATTAACTCAAGTAAATTATGAACCCCATCAATATTTGATTTAACAAATTCAGTACTACTAGCAATTGAATTACCAACGTGGGTTTCAGCTGCTGTATTGATTACAAAATCACAGTCATATAAAAACTTTAATTCATTGATATCACAATGAACAAATGAAAAATTTGGATACGACTTAAATTCTTCTAATAGATCTTTATTGGCTGCATAAGTCATTTTATCAACTCCTTTTACATACCAACCTTTTTCCAAACATGCCCTAGTTACATAAGATCCAATGAAACCGAGACATCCTGTTACATATACTACTTTTGTCATTTTATAAAAAATTCTTTAATCTTATCGCAAACGTAATCTACATCCTCGATGGTCATTCCGTGGTGGGCACCTAACAAGAATCCATTTTTCATAATAATATCTGAATTAATAAATTCTTGTAGGTACTCTCTGTATACTGGGTGGCGAGTAACATTACCGGCGAATGTAACACGGGTCTGCACATTATTATCTTCTAAGAAGTTAAGTAATTCATAACGGCGTTCTGTCTGTAAGGGAATAGCTAACCAGTTAGGTTGAATAGAATCATCAGGTAATAAAATTTCTTCTATATCTTTAAGATTTTCTAAATATCTTTCAATATTTGCTCTTCTAATTTTTTCAAATTGTTTAAAACGTTCTAATTGTACTAAACCAAAAGCAGCATTCATTTCAGATGATTTCATATTATAACCTAATACTCCATACAAAAACTTATGGTCATAAGGAATACCATCTACACTATGGTTAAAACGATCAGCCATAATTTCTGAATTATCTCCCATTCTACCCCAATCCCTAAATTGTAAAGATACATTACGTAATTTTTCATCATTAAACATTACCATTCCACCTGAACCACCTGCTGTAATAACGTGTGAGGCGTAAAAACTAGTAGTTGCAATATCTGTTTCAGGAGTGTAGGTAACTGTATCTGCTGAGTCTTCAATTAAAATAATATCTTCACGACCCATAGTAACTAAACCTTCTTTAATTGCTGTCCAATTAGGTTTATTACCAATCAAATTAGGTAACATAAGTACCTTAACTTCATTCGTAATAGCAGCTAATACTTCATTAACATTAACTACATAGGTATTCAAATCAACATCCACGAATATAGGAACTAACCCTAGCTGAATAATAGGAGCTAGTGTAGTTGAAAATGTACATGCTGGTGTAATTACTTTAGTACCTTTAGGTAACTGTAAGCTAGCTAATGCTAATAAACAAGCAGATGAACCTGAATTCACTAACACTCCGTATTTTTTACCAAAGTGTTTAGCTATCTTTTCTTCAAACTTGATTGATTTAGGACCAAAACCAGCTAACCAGCCTGATCTTAAACATTCAACAACGGCTTGAATCTCTTCCTCTCCGTAGGATTCAAACTTATTAGGTGCATACCATATTTTTTTCATATTCTATAAAATTAACTAAAAAAATTTAAACATTTACATTCTTCTTTAAAAAACTGAATTGTTTCTTGATTAAACCAGTTAGTTTTAAAATCATTTATCAATTCATAAAACTCATTATCCGGTCTTCCTCCTAATCCTTCTACATAATGCCACACTTTAATCTGTTTATTATCTTCAGTATATAGTTTTTTATCTTTAACATAAAATTTTGTAGTAGGAGCAGGTTGACCATCTAAAGGTCCGTGTTTTGCTAATTTTCCCTTTACTATCATATTAGTCCCAAATACACCTTTAGAACGGGCATTATAAACAACATTACTAGTACTATATGGAAAATCTACTATTTTTAAAGAATATGATTTATCAACCCAAGCTAATTCATTTAATCCTCCTTGTTCGGAAAAGTGAGTATAATGATCTATAGATAATTCTATTACTTTTTTTAAAGCATTTATATTGTTAAAACAAACAACATCTGCATTTATGTTAGCATGTTCATAATTTTTAGGGGAAATTTCTACAACAGGAGTTTTCCAATAATCTGTACTTTCTTGGCAAGGATAATTTAAAGTAGCTAACACATCTGTATCATCATCTAAAAATTCATCTAAATGAGCACAAGTAATAGTATCACATCCTAGTACAATAATTTTGTCATATTCATTTTTAATCATTAAATCATGAGCAAGAATATATTTTACAATTCCTATATTATTTACTAATGGAAAAACATCAAATCCTTTTTCATAGTAGTTTGAAAAATTACCATCATGAATATAATGTACTTCTATTTCTGGGTGGTATTTTTTAAAACTTTCAACAGCACAAGTAGCTAAAGAATTATATCTAGATTGATCTAAATTATTCATTAAAACATCAAAATTCTCTGAGAGAGATATTTGGGTTATAAGACAACCTATTTTCATTTTTTTAATCCTTTTTTAGTTATAATAAAATTAAGAGGAGTAGCATGAACCACTTCATAGTCTGGGTCTAAAAGAAGTTGTTGAGTAAAACTATCATCATACTGTCCCATTTCTGTATGTTCAACAATCATTACTTCGGGTGAGTATTTTTTATAATCAAAACTAGACCATACTTGTTCTTCAAATCCCTCAACATCAATTGATATCAAGTCAATTTTAGTAATATTATGTTTTTCTAATAATTCATCTAAACGAGCACATTTTACCTTAATTGAATCCTGGTCAGGTTCATCAATTAGATTATTTAGTGGTTTGTACCACATTTCTTTTTCTGTAGGGTGAATAGCTACATTCTCAACAATACAATTTCTTCCTTCACTAAATAATTTATAATATGTAGGGTCAGGTTCAATAGCTAATCCGTTCCATCCTTTATATTTTTCAAAATGATAAGTATTAGAAATAATAATAGGGTAACAAGCTCCAATATCTAAAAACATACCTTTTTCAGGTAATCTTAAGTTTTTAACTATCCATTTATCTTCACCTTCTTGAGAAGCAAATTGATCATCTGGTATATTGTTTAATTCACATATTTGGGTTAATATTTCTCTAGTTCGTCCCATTAAATCTGCGTAGTATTTAGCTTTTTTAAAATTATGTTCAATAGATTTTTTTCTATTATAATAATACTCTGGTGTTAAAGAATTAACAGCTGTGATAATTTCATCTTCATTTTTACAATAAATAAAACCTTCTGGGTCATATCCTAGTTCTTCTAAGTTAGGACAACCCCAATACACTGGGATTGTTTTTGATAAGAAAGCATCAATAATTTTTTCAGTATGGTAATTTCTATTTGAAGAATTTTCTACACAAATTGAAAACATACTGTTCCAAAGTTTTTTCTTTTCAGACCCAGGAGTTTGTCCTTCATATTGGACAATAGTATGATTTCCATTATTAAATTGATAGTCTTCTAATGTGTAATACCATTGTTTAGGTATAGTAATTTCATCACCTCTTTTATATAGTCTATGCCTTAAATGGTGGCCTTCAATTTGTTGTTTAGCACCACATAAAAAAGATACTTCATATATTTTTTCTAATTGATCAATATTATCAATATATTCTTTATCTAACCAACTAATCCCCATAGGATGAAACACGGCATTAGGACAATTATCTAAAATTTCCTGCCCCCAAGTTAAAATAGCATCATATTTATGTCCTTCTTGTATAGCATAGTTATGAAGATTAAACAGTTGATTAGGTTCCATTATCATTAGGATGTTAATATCATTTAATGATAATTGATGATCATTAGCGGGATGGTCATTAAATAGTGAAATAGATTTATATTTTAAATCATCATTTCCGTTTCTGTAGAAATCATCACTCTCTGGGGTGTTGTTCATTCCTGTTAAAAAATCAGAAATAGGGATAAAATTGGAAAAAATTTTAAGCATCTATATTATAATTAAATGGTGTTAAGTAATTGTTTAATATTTGAGTTTTTATATTTTTATCTATTTGGTAATATTCAGAAGTATATATCATCTCTAAAATAGATTTTAAACGATATTGAATAAATTCTTCTTCATCTATATTTGGGTTAGAATCTACAAAAGAAATTCTAGATTTCCAAACTAAAGGTAAATCTTCTAAAGTAAATTTATAATCAACTCCTGTTTTATCAAAAGCATAATAATTATGATTTGTTGGATTAATATTAACCCAACCTTCCTTATAATCATTATACCCATATCTTATTTTAATATCCCTTTCAAAAAACCCAGGAGGAATATCAATAGCAGGACATTGGTTATTTGTTATAGCAGGTTGAATATGTTGATAACCATCAAAATGTCTACAAATTTCTTTAAATGGAACTATAGTTTTATGAATAGGAACTGGTTTTATTTCAGCCAAACCAATCCCAAAAAAATCAGGTCTAGGTAATTTTATGTGGTTGAATTCACCTTCAAACCACCATCTTTTGTATAGTTCTTTAGTTATAATTTGTATACTATCAAAATTTGTTGTATTAGCCCAAGCATAATTATTTTCTACTTTGTATGTAGGGTCTGAAATAAAAGGGAATATAGGATGGGGTTTTAAACCTTGTTTGATAGTTCGGATATTTTCAGGCCAATGAGAAAATTGAATAGAGCAAAGTTCTTCTTGTTGGAGATCTTTAGCTAATTTTTCTAAATAAGAAGTATCATTATCAAAAAATATATGATCATGGTTACAATAAAACCAAATTAAGTTATGATCTAATAAATCATATGTTTGTTTCCAATCATTTTGATATTCATTTCTTTGCCACTCTAAAATCAAATCAAAATCTTTAAACTCAATTTTAATAAAATCTTCTAATTCTTGTTGACGATGTTTGTAAATATCATCTAAGGATATTTTAAGTATAACTTTACTCCAAGGATAAGCAATTGCTAAACTTGCTAGTGAATATTTAAAGATATCAAAATTTGAAAATGATTTTAAATTTTCTCTAAATACAAACCCTTTACCAATACTAGGTTTTGTTTCTGTAATAAATGTATTACATAGTAAAATCATAATTCAATATTTTTTATTCCTATATTTCTTTCTAAATTAATAGATGAAGCATACTGGTCTCCATTAGGTTTGCAATCGTTAATTAAAATTCTAGGACCCCCTCCTATACCCATAACCAATTGATCATAAAATATCCCAGCTTCAGCTAATTGTTTTTCAGTTACGTTACGAAGACTTTCTTTTCTTCCTGTTGTAAGAATAATATTATATCCTTTTCTATCCCAATCTAATAAAATTTTAAGAGTACCTTCTAATAATTCCATTTTATAAGTGGGTGATGAGGAAATATGGGGGGGGGCATGTTTAACTAAAGTTCCATCTATATCACAAAATATTGTTTTTGGTCTATAATCCATACAAATTATTTAATTTATTTTTGATATTATCTTTAATTTTCAAATCAATATTAGGAAATTTTGATTTGATATTTTTATTAAATTCTGAGGAGGATAAAACATAATGGCCACAAATTTTAATAAGGTCTATTTTTTGTTTATGGGGGTTAAAATCATCATTAACCCATTTAACCCATTTATTTGATTTATAACAAATATCAAAAAATTCTTTTAATAATTCATTATCTTGGATTTCATCTAAATAAGTTTGAGTCTCAATTAACCCAAATTCAGGGGCAATATTTATTGAATCTAACCCTAAATTAAATTTTTCATGAATAGTTGAAACTGAAATATAATCACCATTATGCTCCTTAGATAACAGGTTATGTTTTTTACAAATCTTAATCATTTCCTGTAATCTTTCTGAATCATAATTTCCAGTTTGATTAGTACCTTTTAATGAGGTACCAGATTGGATTACTAAATATACGATCTGAGAAAATATTTCTGGGGGTAATTGGATTTGAAGTTGGGTGATTAGGGTATCTAATTCATTAGGTTCAAAATATCTAATAGCTTCTTCGGTCCCAACTTCATATTCAATTTCAGGATTGAGAGAATAACAGTAATTTATCATTTTAATAGTTTCTTTTAAACCATCTTCAAATTTAGGGTATTTTTTCCAAGGATCAATATGAATCATATCTAAATACTTACAATCATATTTTAAAGATTCATAACCATCATCATCAATTTGTCCTTGGCCGGGGCCTGAATGGTCTCGTTGGATGAGTAAAGATGAGGCATATTTACTAAATTCTTCTGTAGTCCAATTATTCACATACCCTCCATTAAATTCAACTTGTCTTCGAGAAGGGATTAAACCAATAATTACATTTTTTTTATTACTAAATTCAATGATTGTATCTACTACATTTTTAGACATTGGTCCAATAAAATATTTAATAATATCCATCTGTATAAATTTTAAATTGTTCTTCTGCTTGTAATAAAGCTATTTGTTTTCCATGTTCGGTAAAAGGCCTTCCATCTATTAAAATATTGCTACTTTCTATTTCTAAAGGAGTAGCATTAAATAAAACTCCATTTAAATTAGATAATTCATACCAATTTTTTCTTGTTACAATATAAAAAGGAATATTTAATTTTCCAAGGGCAAATTGAACTGCTTTACTAAAACCCCCATCACCTATAATATTAATAAAATCAACATTTAATTGAGATAAATAAGAATAAACTCCTACCCAATCAGTGTTATATCCTTTTAAATACCCATTTTTATTAACGACAGTATTAACAGCCCCAATACAAGAAGCATTAGGGTCTGTTTCATCGAGATATTGAAGGATTTCTTTTTTAAAGGGCATACTTACTGCAAATCCAGAAATATCTAAGGTTTTAACTGCTTCTATTGATTTTAAAATATTATCTGAATAGAATGATTTATATATAGCATTGATGTTATTTTGTTGGAATTTAGTGTTAAAAAATTCACATCCGTTATTTCCCGGGTTAGAAGAAAAAGAACAAAATATTTTAGTATTTTTATTTATCACCATTAAATAATAATTCAATTGATTTAAACCAAAGCAATTTAGAAAATTTATTATCATGTAAAGGAGACATATTTAAAAATATTAATCCAGTAATAAATTTTACTTTACTCAATTCATACCCATTACGTATAATCCATTTTTCATATTCTGATTTAAATTGGATTAATTGGGAAGAAACTTGATAAGAATAATTAACATATGATGAACCTTCAATAATTTCTAAATATAAAGAATCTTTAACTTTATTATAAGGTATAATACATCCCCCATATAATTTAGCTAAATCATAATAGATGTCTCCTCCTTGAGTATTCCCAGCAAATGATTCTCTCCAATCAATATATGTAAATTTATTAGTTTTAGGATCAAAAAGTATATTATCAAATTGTAAATCTCCATGAAATAAATCATAAATAATCTTATTATTAAAACTAAAATTAGATTGATTTAGTATACTATTTAAAGAAGGATATTTTACTCCATTTATAATATATTCTTGTTCAATATATTGATTTCCAAACTTTTCTAAAAATTTATCTTTACGTTGATTTGTTTTATTAATATAAAAATCTTCAAATTCATTTTTACTACATTTATGTAATTTAGAATGTTTAGTTAAGATGTCATTATAAAAATCTAAAAATTTAAGAAAATATTCTAATTTATCATGTTGATATAAAGTTTCTCCATTTTCCCAATCATAACTAATAAAATATTGAGTATTTTGAAAATTATTAGGAATAAACTGTTTTAAAATTTCTGCACGTTTTGTCTTATTTTGAATAAATTCTTTATTAGGATGAAATTTAATAAATTTATTATCTTTAAATGTAATTTCATCTGTTTCTTTATATAAAGATAAAGGATTATCTCCAAAATGCTCTTTAGTTTTATCTAAATCATCTAAATTTCCAGTATCTAACCACTTTAAATGTTTTACTTTAAAATTAGGGTATTTTGAAATATTTTCAAATGCAGATACTATCTCATTTTGTTTATTACTAGCTTCTAATTCATTCCAAAATACTTCAAAATCCCAAATACTCGCTAACCCAATAAATGCATTATCATATCCATTATTGTTTTTATTAAGAAAATTTAAAATAGAATCTTGATCATTTATATAAACTGTAGAATATTTTTCTGGGTATCCTGTTGGGTAAACTCCTAACCAATTCCCATCTAAATGAGGAATTTTGGAATCTACAATACAATCTGCAGTAATAAAATAAAAAGGACGTTGTAAATATTGTTTACATTGGAGAGCTGAATACCCGGGTCCCGATTTTGGACTATTAATATCATCAATAAAAACAAAAGTAAATTTATGATTTGGGTGAGTTAATAAACAATATTCTTTTAAAGAATCTCCTTTGTAACCCAAGGTAATTATAAATTCATATTCTGAGGGGAACTTATCAATGATATGAGAAATAATAGCTTTATTATTAATAGGAAGTAAAGCTTTATTTATATTTTGAGTTAATTTTTTTAAGCGACTTCCTACCCCCGCGGCTAAAATAAGCACTGCTGGTGTTTTATGTTCGGCTTCTACTTTACCGTCGGTTCTATTAAATTCATCGTTAATCCTAATAACATCATCTACATGAGGGGTAGATACTTCTTGAAGGATTATATCTGTAATAGCAATTACTCTATGTTTTTTAGGAGGAGTAACATCAAAAAAATCACCAGCTTTCATAATTTTTTTTTCAATAACCCCCTTATTATTTTCTAACCAAACTTCAGCGATGCCAGAAATTATGTAGTTTGTTTCATGTTTAAATTGGTGGTATTGGTAGCTGGTTTTATATCCTGCATTAATATAAATTCTTTTATAACAATAAAATTCATTAAGAGCTAACCATTCTTCTTTACCCCAAGGTTTATGAACTACTTTATGCATATTATTTGTTTACTTGTTTATTAATCCACTCAAATGTTGTTTTTATACCTTCATAAAGTGGTTGTGTTGGTTCCCAACCCATTTGTTCTTTATAAAGTTTATTATCAGAGTTTCGTCCTCGTACTCCTACAGGGCATTTAAAACCGTATTTGATTTGAAATTCTTCTCCTTCAATATTTTTAATATAAGAACCTTTATTAGCAATATCAAGAGCCATTTGAGCAAGTTGATTAATTGTTACCATTTCTTCAGATCCGATATTTACAGGGCCTAAAAATTGGTTTTGGTTCATAAAACGTCTTACTGCTTCAATACATTCATCAATGTATAAAAATGAACGTGTTTGTTGACCATCTCCCCATACTTCAATTGCTTCACCTGGGTTGGTTTCAGCTGCTTTTCTACACATAGCTGCAGGGGCTTTTTCTTTACCTCCATTCCAAGTTCCATAGGGTCCAAAAATATTATGGAAACGTGCTACTCGAACATCTAAACCATAATTGCGGTTAAATGCTAAAAACAAACGTTCACTGAATAATTTTTCCCATCCGTACTCTGAATCTGGATTTGCAGGGTAAGCACTTGATTCTTCACAATTTGGGTTATTAGGATCTAATTGGTTATGTTCTGGATACATACAAGCTGATGAAGAATAAAATACTTTTTTAACACCTTTAACAGAACATTCATGAACTACATTTAAGTTGATCAAAGCTGAATTATGCATTACGTTGGCATCATTGTCTCCTGTAAAAATATAACCTGCACCCCCCATATCTGCTGCTAATTGATATACTTCATCTGCATTAGACATTATAACTTTAGCTACAACTTGGGGATCTCTTAAATCACCGATAATAAAATCATCAGCGAATGTTTTCCAGTATTCAGGGTATTTTAAATCCACCCCACGTACCCAATATCCTTCTTTTTTTAATCTTTTTACTAAATGTGAACCAATAAACCCACCAGCACCCAATACAATAGCTACTTTTTGATTGTTTATAGGTAAGGATGATTTATTTCCAACAAATTCTTTATCTGTTTTTCCAAATAAACGTCTAAATAATGTTTTTCCTCCATTTGGAGATTCGTAAATATATTTATTTTTTTCCATAATTTAAATTGTATCGTAATAATTGTTTTGTTTTTCTTGTTTTTCAATTGTTTTTGGATGATATAAAGCAAAGTATTCTACATCTGGCATTGCAGTATACATTTTAAAGCCATCTAAGCGCTCATGTACTTTGTTT
>Ga0194115_10003950_pt1 | contig 16316 bp, 12 predicted proteins | sample TA2MahsurfametaG_3_FD_148656 | JGI IMG/M metagenome (GOLD analysis project Ga0194115, IMG submission 148656) | Freshwater microbial communities from Lake Tanganyika, Tanzania - TA2015002 Mahale S4 surface | ecosystem: Environmental > Aquatic > Freshwater > Lake | place: Tanzania: Lake...
CTATGGGACTTGTTTTCTTTTCTTTTCTACAGTCTGGAGCTAGGAAGGAATCACGACGTCAGATAGTTTCCGACAAGAGTACTGCTGACTGTGACAGTGATATCATCTGCTGAATTTAGCTGCCATATATACGAAGCATACCTAATTCTTCTTCACGACTACCAGACGACAAAGATTTGGAATTGGATCCCATGGGATCGAACGGTATTTCTGGAGAGTCGATAAATTCGAATTAAAGAATTGTAATTGTTTTCGTATCTGGCGAATCCTGTCCAAACGTACTTTTTACGGTAAAATGCGTTGGTATTCCACTGGTTTTTTGAGTCTTGGTACCGTAGTTGAAGGGTTTGAATCGTCCCGCTGTCATCTGTGAAACATTTACGGACTGGGACGGTGGATAGTCCAAAAATCCGGTGGGACGTCCATTCCAAGGCTTGCAACCGAAGATACTTCGTCGGACAAGGTTTTCTCGTCTAAAGATCTTCTCGTAAGTTAGATCTGTGCGAGAGTATCTCACGGTGAAACCCAAAGAGTCTCAAGAAGAATCATGGCTAGCAAGACCACCAGCAACAGGAAATCAGATGCAAATGATGCTTTGGCGGAAGCGACGACTCGCAATCATGGAGCGAGTCATGAGAATCGCTATCGTCTTTCGTCCTTGAGATATTGGGACGTTGGTATCTCCCATACCAAACGTTATATGGTCGCTGGTCACTTTGTTCCTAGTATCCGAGGAGCTGTCCTACCATTCATGTCGAAGAAACGCCGGATCACCATCGAACTGTACGAGCCAGCACCACCAGGAAGTCCAGTGGATGCTCACCATGTTGCAGAGACCAAACAGCTCTTTGGACAACTGTTGAAGGGGATTTCATCTTCCTCGTTGATGCAATTTGTGACAATGGGTGACAACGATTTTGATGCGTTTCGGATCATGAAGCCGGAACGACCAAAGGAGAACGAAGACGACGATGATGATGGAGATGGACACTCTGTCGCTAGCATGAGCGTCTCATCTGTAGACCATAGCGTTGTCGACGATGATTTGGACTTTGAAGATTCTAGTATTCGATGGAAGGAACGCTTCCGATGCAGACTCGATACTGTAGAAGTGTTGAATCCGACAGGAAGATCCTGTGACTTGCAAATGGGTTCCGACGATTCAGCAATCCTCAAGACGATTCATTTTGAATCCAAGAACGACTTTCAGACCTTTATGAAGGTCCTTGAACAGATGAATCGACTGCGAGAAGAAAGAGCCAGGCGACTTGCCAACACGTATCTGACACCGAAAACGACACCGCCGAAACCAGAAGCACGAACACCCTTTTTCGCGTTTTCGAGTCCAAAGAGCCCCAAAGACGCCAACGATGCATCCCATCAAACTCATGATATTACGATCGGAGATAGTCAAGAGGAAACCACAGTCGATTTTCAGCCCGCTCCTGCAATAGTGGGACACAAAAAGACCCCTCGTGTCGACGACTCCAGAGATCCCGAGAATCCAGACAATAGTGCAATTCAAATCCTTGTGGAAATCGTAGCAGCATACAATCTTCCAATCGCAGATATCACAACATCAGACCCATACGTCGAAGTATTTGATGGGACTAGGGAGATTCATGCAACTGACGTAGTACACTCAACGCTAAACCCTGTATGGACTGTGAAGACAAAGTCTCTTTTCGTCATCAAGACGTCTATTGAAAAATATTTCTCTGGGTCGAACTTTGTTTCATTCAGAGTCAAGGACTACGATAAGATCATGCAGAACGATGTCCTAGGGACGGTGGACATCAGCAAGGACAAACTGTTACGCGCTCAGGGTGAAAGGCAGGTCTTCAACATTGTGGGGCCCTCCAAGGGAACCCTTAAACGCAAGGAATCGAACAAACCGGCAACACTGGCGTTGCGATTTCGAAGGGCGACAGATGAAGACCTGCTGTTCATGGAGCGGCTGACCGAAAATCAGCTGCAAAAGAAAGATGCTGTCTACGCTGCAGAGACCTTTGTGCCTCCACGGGACCATCATATGTCGATGATGAAAAAGACTTCGAGAAAAGGTAAGTCGATAACAATTCTATGAAGGGGAACTACCACACACGATAGTCTGACGCTTATTCATTCGTGCACTCGTCGAACTTTGTAGGGCACAAGCCGTACAAAGAGTATCGGGTCAAACCTTTTCCTGATCCGGAATCCAAGCTGGAGACGACATGGCTGACGGAGAAGGAAATTGATTTGGTGGCATTAAAGCCATCAAAATACTGGATAGAGTCGGGGACAGGAACACTCGGGAAGGTGTACATAGAGATTCTTCAGTGCGACAGACTTCCGAATCTCGACTACTCTATTCAAGGCCGTGATAAAACCGATTCTTTTGCCTGCATTGTGTTTGAAGACAGCGCCGTCAATACGGACGTTATCACCGACAGTTTGTCGCCTCGATGGATGCCATGGTGTCAGCGAGCTTTTGTGTTCAATATTATGCACCCGTCGTCCCAGTTGATGGTAGGCTTGTTTGACCACGATTCAGGGATAACGGGACCCTCGCATCAATTTGTCGGCCGCGTCGTAGTCAATCTATGCAATCGGCGCGCGCAGTCGCTGTATACCGAGACCTACGTCCTTCACGATTCTGCTCTTGACGGTAGAGAAACAAGGGGTACAGTGACGCTTCGAATACGACTTGAGATCCCGGATGGAAGAAAGGCGCTTGTTGCTGGAGCAGTCCCGACTTTCAACCACGACGTATCTGTAGCAGAGAGAGAATATTTCACGGTCGTGCATAAAACGATCACCCAAGGGGTATGTCATCACCACTGGTTGTATGTTGTCAATCATTTCTCGCGATTGGCCTTTTCTCACTTCTCTTTGTCCAAAACGAAAGGAACAATCAAATTCGCTACGGTTGAAAACAATCACGGCTCACGTTCAGGAGTTGCAGTCCTACCTTGAAGTCCTCTTCTTTCTCCAACCAGCTCTTGCCACTGTCCTGCTGTGGAGAGGCCATTACCCCATAAGGGTTCGTATTCCTTGTCCTCGACACGGCACTGAAACTACCCCAAACGTAGGGTGCCTGGATCGATGGTCTCGTGTTGTTACGATCCATCTCCCCCTTCATTCGATGACGTTGTTTGTTTGGGGTATAGCTCTTTCTCGAGACTTCGACCTTATCCTGTCATTTCTAGTATTTTCGATTGGTTGGTTCTTTCTGGCTACCATGGAGCACGCACGAACTCGTCCATCTGCTTTGTATCGGCCGCGATCATACTATGAACTTTTGAAGGTCCTAGTATTCAATCGATCCCCTGAGCCCGTGTCTATACAACGGAACGACGAGCTCAGCGAAATCATGGCTTACCAGAAGAAACGCCAGGAACTCAAACGTGCCAGGGAGGAAATTGTGAAGACTATTCAAATGGAGCAGAAGAAATACGAGGCATACATCGAGGAAGAAACCAGCAAAATGGAGGAGGTTGACATCACCACGAGTGCGAGTGGAGGCTTGTCGTCCATTACGCTGGCCCCCTTACAAGGAATCCTTTTACCGCTTCAACGGGCGCTGCATTTTGTCTGTGTTCTTCTTCGAGTCAGCAACAGCATTGTTGTTTGGCGGGACAGCTTTGTGACGTTCTGGTTGACCACAGTTTGTTTCTTGGCCGCATTCATTCTGCTATGGGTACCTTGGGGATTTATAGTAGGTTGGATCTTCAAACTGGCTGTGTGGGTATTCTTGGGACCATGGATGAAATTGGTCGATATTTTCTACGTGAATCAAAAAGTCAGTGGGGAGAAGGACCAACAGAAAGAGGACCTTGCGCAACGCTTTCACAAGAGATACGACATGATCGTTGGAGAGTCACTTGCTCGTAAACTGCGAAAGGAATCGGCACTGAAGATGAAGGACATGAAAAAGTACATGTTTGGACAGTATCTGATGCGAGTTCCTGTCTACAAGGAAGAACGTTTCTTTGATGACCCCCTGCCTGAGTCCTTTGCAGAGCCTTTTGACATTTCCACGTACGGGGACATACGCATCATGGATCGAAAATATGGTCAGTTACTGAAAGGGGACATGATCCCAGAAAGGTAAGCAGACATTTTTTGATCAGTGTCATTGGTTGAGGTATTCTTCTGGCTTTCCTCACCTATCTTTCGAAAGACAAATCCCTTCCGACCGACAGCTCCTCCGCGAAATCGAGGCGAAATCCCCAAACGGTAAACCAGCACATACCATACACTTTCCATCTTCCCCGCGAAAGGAAGAACTTAAACCGCTTTTGTTGCCCGAGATGGATGAAGACTATGGAGCCATTAACACCATCAAGAATGGCAGTTGAGTGTTGGCAATGGCATAAGCACGGAAATCAAGGTGCACCTGCGTCTGCCTATTGAGATACTACATGAAGAAAATAAATATTTGAAGTACTATGTAACACAGTGAGTAGTAAACCGATGGATGCCCCTACTATGGTCATTGATCCATGGTGCCACTAGCTATTTCGGAATCCAGGATCTCCGATCGCTTGGAACTTGGAACGATTCTTGTGCAGACTCGATCGAGCAAACAGTCCGAGGTTCGAGACAGCTACGATGCACTCTGAGAATTGAGGACGATACATGACTCCACCGTTTCACTGCTATTTAGGCTGCTTTACTTTCTCATTTATGGCCATATTCTGGTGACTTCTTTCTATCGGTTTGTCATCGAAGTAGCAGCAGGGGCTAGAGGGCCACATGGAATAGGGAACATTCCCCGGGAGACCTCCCTCTAGACAACCCCCATCCCCTCTCCTAGTGTCATACATACATACCTGGCGGCCGGAAATGACGCATTAGGTATATCTCATATGTATGAACTACGAAACAGGGAGAAGAATGACAGGTGGATTCTCCTTCCCCCGAAATACCGGTTGAAGCCCCGTCCTGTCTTTCTTGATGCTGACGTCGACGTGACGTATTTACCTGGAGGTTCCAAAGAATCCCGTACCGTCAAATGTAATCATCCGTACCGGAGTATTTTCCATCTTCCAGGCATACCCTCCATCCACGTGTGTCGTCGTCAATGCATTTCACTGCCATCGATCCATCACCAAGAAGAAGATATACCACAAGAGACCTTTCGAGAAACGTCGGTTTTCCCCATTGACGCTCGTTCGCTCACCAAAACAACCAAAGAAAGAAATTCACTCCAAAGTGAAAAATCATTCCCGACGACAGCGAGAGCGACAGAAATCGGGGGGGGGAAGCCTGTGAGCGATACTCTGAATATATTGATCGTCGGAAAGAGAAATATTCGACATTCCCGACTTCTTCACGACAAACATACCTTTCTCATCGTTGTTCAATTTCGTGAAAACGATTTACTTCTAAAGAAAAAATGAAATTTTCTGTCATCGTTGTTTCGTCGTTTACCTTTTTCAGTCCTTCATTTGGATTTACACAATCTTGGCGTCAGACGTCGTCACGAGTCTCTGATATCCGATCGACTCGGCTTCATGTCAGTATCGGTTTGGGTCCTGATGAACAGAAAAGTGAAGTGAAAGAATTGGTGGCCGGGGTAGACTATGAAGTTCCTGATCATGAATCATTTCGTACATCAAGACGATCGAAACTTGATGAACAGTGTGATACATGGTTCGAGGCACTCATGGGAGATGAATTAGGCAGTTTAGGATCTCTGGCTGAGGACGCCAAGGCACTTTTGTTGGCACAGGTCCCACTGGTGAATGAGGTACGTTCCCCAAAGCAGCAGAGCATAAAGCTGCCGTGTAAGGTCTAATATCCATATCTAACTTTTCAACTTCCTTTTCTTTCGGGAAAAAAGGAAGAACTTCCCCGCGATAATCAAGAGTGGACACCATACGTCTCTCCGAAGTTACCGTGGACTCCGTTGACACCTTCTTTTGGGTTGGAGCAATTTGGTCTTCCCATTCCAAGACGAAACGCCGAAACATGGAGACAATTTGATGTTGCGGGCATGGTAGGACAAGACTACTCTGGGAAGACCGTAGGTGTGGGAACGGATATCGAACTATCGGACGAGGACGTGGAATCATATAAGGTCAAGATTGAGGAAAAGGGTGGATGGTTACCCGATGATGGATGTCAAGCTCGATTAGTGTACATCAATGGTCGATTTGCGCCACAACTCTCCAAAATTAGTGAGTATACCCAGAACCTACCCAATGTCGACAACGTGTCCGATGAAGTTAAGTCATGGTTGGCACGTCTTCCCGACGGCTTTACGGATACACTGGCGACGCCTGTTCCGGTGGGGGAGAATATGCACTGGGATTCGTACAAGAAGCTAAGTGGACCAGATCATTCCATTGGAGAGCCGACTTCACAATTTGCTATCAATACACAACAGGGTACAGCATGCTTTGCGGCATTGAATACGATGCGAACGGGTGCAGTCGCATATGTTCGTGTACCGAAGGATGGTGATGCGGGGACCGAAAAACCGATGCCCATTTTGGTCGTGAATGCGGTGACGAAGGATGCAGATGTGGCTGGTGAAAGTGAAGGAGTGGCGTTACATCCTAGAACGTTAGTCGTGGCGGAAGAGAATAGTCAACTTTCGTTCGTACAGTCTTGTATCGATCTTGACAACGATGACCTCACACACAAGCCCAAACTATACAATAGCTTTACACAAGTCTTTGTTAAGGAGGGGGCGAATGTGACACATTCCTTCCTGGAAGAATCTGGAGGCTTTGTAACTCCAGGAGTTGAAAAATTAGATAAAGAAATTGAAGAGGGTCAGCCCCTTCCTCGTACGGTGGAATCGGAGCGACCGGCATTGAAGGATACACATTTTGAAACATTTGATGTTCAATTGGTGGGCGATGATGCTAGATATGAGGGAACATTGATTGGTGTTGGTGGAAGTGGACGGATTCGTTTCGGTCATTCCGTCTCTTTATTGCGACCAGGAACACATGCGAAAATCAATGGCTTTGTCCTCAGTGGTGGTGCTCAACGGACCGATTGTAAGACGAATATTCATCATGTCGCACAGGGTACGAGTAGTGAACAAATTCAGAAGAATATGATCGGTGGACGTTCCACGGGTGCCTTTCGGGGAAGGATCCGTGTGGAGCAGAGTGCCCAACAAACGGATAGTGCCCAGATTTCTCGTACCGTCCTATTGAGTGATAAGTCTCGAGCATGGGCAATCCCCTCTCTGGAAATTATTGCCGATGACGTCCAATGTACTCATGGTGCGACGGTATCGGACTTATCGGAAGAAGAACTCTTCTATCTTCGGTCCCGTGGTTTAGACCGTGCGTTGGCACGGAACTTACTGATGTATGGGTTCGCAGGTGATATTTGTGCCTGTGTCGAACCATCGATGTTGGACACCCTGGGGGGGACGAAGGGTCTACAAAAACGTCTCATTGAACGCCTAGACAACGTCGTCCCCCAGGGTGATAGAGCCGTCAAGGGAGAGTTCCAGAGTGTATAAATCCTACGACCCTTATGAGAACTATCTACCCAACAGGACGATCATACGCTCGAGTAATCAATTTAATCCTTAGAATTTGTTAATGATGCGTAAATCCCATTTCCGTCTTCTAGTTTCACCGCCGCATTTTTCAGAATGGTAGGCTGGTTCCTCTCACATACATTTCCTTACAACTTTGCTTTAAGGGACACGTGAGATTGAGAAATGTGCACTATGTGTGGTAGAATGATCGACATGGACGACGACGACGGAATCGCCAGATTTGATATATCCCATCTTCGTCGCTTCCGTAATGGCAGCAGTCGGCTTTTCAGCATCGGAGAGAGATTGTAATCCGACCACTGGATAAATACCCCGATTAAGGATCAATTGACGTGCCATTTTCTTCGTCGGACAAAAGGTCACGATGGGACAATTGGGACGGTATGAGGATACCATCTGGGGGAGTTCTCCATCCTTCGCAATTACCAAGATAGCTTGACAGGGTCCCTTCAGACTAGCAATAACAGCCCCCTTCGCAACAGCGGTATCCATCGGGGTCCCATCCGTTCCCAGGTACAAGGATTTTTCTCCACCATGTTGGACGTACATTGCACCCAGGGCACCAGAGGAACCATATGCCTCAGCACACTGGATGATTTGATTCATAGTTTGGATAGTTTCTTCAGGATATTTCCCCTTGGCAGTTTCTCCACTCGTCATGACAGCATCGGCTCCGTCATAGACAGCATTCGTCACATCGGAAACTTCCGCACGGGTGGGACGAGGATTCTTCGCCATACTCTCCAACATTTGAGTCGCCACAATCACAGGTTTCCCAACAGCATTACAGGCAGCGACCATTTCCTTTTGAGCATTCGTTACTTGCTGAAGGGGGATTTCAACACCTAAATCACCACGTGCTACCATAATACCGTCTGATTCCTTGAGGATCTCGTCAAAGTGAATCAAGGCAGATGCCGATTCGATTTTCGAAATAATTTTCGGTAGTGGACGATCTGGAGCCCATCCCAATTCCTTAGCACAGGCTTGCATATAACTTCGGATTTCTCGGACACCATCTGCAGATTGAATGAACGAGGCCGCTAGGTAGTCAACATCAAAGGTCATCCCATACTTGATATCATTCTTATCCTTTTCGGACATGGCTGGTAAATCCGTCTCCGCCATGGGAAGGTTGACACCAGCACGTGAACGCAATTCTCCACTGTTATCAACGGAACAAGTGACGACACCATAGTCTCCCGAGGCAACCTCTGTCACCGTCAGAATGACGGCACCGTCATCCAACAAAACCTTCATCCCTGGCTTCATGCATTGATTCAATTTGGCATAGTTGATGAACAAATCGGTATCTGTACTACCATCTTTTTCCCATTGGGGTGAAGTCTGGAGACGGAGTACATTCCCCTTCTTGAGTGAGATAGTTTCATGTCCTGAATCATCATGCGCCAATTTCCCACTTCGGATTTCAGGTCCTCGAGTATCCAACAAGGAAGCACGGACATCTTGGACCTTATCGACGACAGGACTGTCGTAATCCAAGATATCCTAAAGAAAAGAATGATCAAGAAATTTTAGTGTAATATATACCCCGTATGCGAGTAGAGAGTCAGGAGGGACCAAAGAAAAAAAGACCGAACGATAGAACAAGATGAACAAAAGATTTTGGGACCTTACCTGAGCTAGTGCCAAATTTTTCATTCGCAATTCGACCTCATCCGTTGTGGCATGACTAAAATTCAAACGCATAATTTTCATACCGGCTTGGACAACTTTCTTCAAGGGTTCTTCCTGTTCCGATGTCGGGCCGATCGTTGCAACGATTTTCGTCAATTGATGATATTTCGTATTATCGTTTGGATCGGGTAAATGAAAAGTCGTTTTGATACCCGACCCTTGTTGATAGACCGTCGACGTAATAGAAAAGGAACGAGTCATCATCCCCGACAAGGAAGAGGTGGTGGAGGAGGAGGAAGTTCCCCATCCGACAGTACCATTGTGAATTCGATTGACATGACGAGTCGAAGTCCGGGCCAAACGTGAAATCATCGTAGCGTAGGTATCTGTGTTGAGAGTTGGCAAGAGAAACCCTTCACTGGAGTATAATGATTTAAATCAAGAGTGCAAAAGTAACGACAAAAGGAAGAAATAGTCTAGAATCCTTCCTTTCCACACTTGCTTTCGTCTACCGATGTTTTGGAGGTTTTTTCTCTCAATCGACATGCACTTCCTTCCCCTTCGTTGCGAACCCTTCACCGACCACAAAAAAAAAAGGTGAAAGATTTGGGACCTTTTTTTGCCGCCGCCGTCGTCTCATCGAAGTGCCAACGAAAGTACCACCGACCTTCGCCTTTCAACACACGCGATACAGCGCAGTCGCGGCACAAAGGGGTACGGCAGGCCCATGAAGAGGTCACGGATCTATATACATACAACATACATATGTACCTATACATATCATATCATATGAATAGCGGGGGTCTCGTATTATACTGTATGTATGAACCAAGTCGTGGTACTGTATGTATGCACCAAGAGTGGCCGCTTCGTCGCCATGACTGTGACGACATGTTAACGTCTCACTATTTCGTTCCTCCCAAATCCTATCAACATATTGACCTAACTGTCCTCCATCCTCCCATCACCTCTACCGGTAGTTTGCCAGCTGTGACACCATCATTCCCGGAGTTACAGTCAACCATTGAAATGAAATCCTCGTGCATATACGCGCACAAACTAGTAGGCTTCACCCCTAGACTTGCTGGCAGACTACGGTAGGCATCTATTGATTTTGCATGTATATGGTATCATGCAATCTGAAAACAAAACACTCCCAGCATACAACCAAGCAAGACAGAATAAATTCCACAAATAACTTAACCTATAGTGTTAGATCCATCGATCGGAATCGCTACAAGAATCCTGATGTAATCATGGATCGATTGAGAAGAAATACAACAGTCGGATCGAAATGTTCAGTGTCTCCGAAATAGTCTACAGGAAGGATACCATCGTCATCTTCAATGGTCGGATCTGCTCCTTGTTCTAGCAACATTTGCAATACGCTCTGAATATTGATCCCAGTCGTGGATGCATTCTGAGAAAGCGAATGAAGGACTGTCCGTCCGTAATTGGATTGGACGTTATAGTTTGTACCAGGACGCTTCAAGAGTAGCGTCATCATCGTAAGACTGGCGTTCTGATTCTGACTGTTCATCATTTCAGACACATAATGTAGGGGAGTCATCCCTTCATTGTCTACTTTCGATGTATCCGCACCATTTTCGAGAAGAAGCGCCACAAACGAGGACAACCTTGCAGTCTCAGTGTCATGATCAATCGTCAGGGAAAGGAAATGCAGGGGTGTCCAACCGTCATCGTCTTGCGCAGAGGCGTCGGCCCCATGATTGAGAAGGAGCTCAGCAAACGACAGTATTACATCCCGACTGCATGTGCCGTTCTTGTTGACATGCTGCACGACAGCATGTAGGGCTGTGCGCCTGTCGTCGGTCTGCCCTGAAGCATCGGCTCCATGATCCAGAAGAAGTCGCGCAAAGGCCAATGCTGCATGTTGATTTTCCTTTGCCAGATTCTGCGCAAGAATGTGAATGGTATTCCAGCCGTCGATGGTTTGCGCTTTAGCATCGGTTCCATTTTCGAGAAGAAGCCTACCAAATGATAATGTTGCATCCTGACACTTATTGTGGAGATTCATGGCAAGACCATGGATAGCCGTCCATCCGTCGCTGTTTTGCACTTTGGCATCGGCTCCATTTTCGAGCAGAAGCGTAGCAAATGCCAGTGTAGCATCTTGACTGTCATTCTTGTTCAGGTTCTGCGCGAGGTAATGGAGGGCAGTACCACCGTTGTTGTCTTGTGCTGAGGCGTCAGCCCCATGATTGAGAAGAAGCCTAACGAAGGGCAGCGTCGTATCTTGAATCTTATTTAGCTCCGCGAGAGAATGTAGGGCCGTCAAACCGTCGATGTCTCGGGCGGCGGCATCGGCTCCATGTTCGAGGAGAAGTCTAGCGAATGCTAGCGCTACATCTTCACTGTCATTCCCATGGAAATTCATCGCAAGGTTCTGCAGAGCAGTCCCCCCATAATTGCCTTGGGCCTTGGCATCGGCCCCATAGCTGAGAAGAAGCCTCACAAATGACAATGTTGCATCTTGACTGTCATTTTGGAGTTTCATGGTGAGAAAATGGATGGCAGTCCATCCATCATTGTTTTGTGCTCTGGCATCGGCTCCATTTTCAAGCAGAAGCCTAGCAAACGCCAGTGTTGCATCTTGACTGTCATTCTCGTTCAGATTCACCGCAAGGCGATGAAGGGTAGAAAGCCCGTCATTGGTCTGCACGGAAGGATTGGCTCCATGTTCGAGCAGAAGGGCAACAAACGACAACGTTGTCTCTTGACTGTTGTTGCTGTGGAGATTCTGGGCTAGAATGTAAATGGTAGTTGATCCGTCATTGGTTTGCGCCTGGTCGTTGGCCTCATGATCAAGAAGTAGCTTAGCAAATGACAACGTTGTGCCTTGATTGTGAATGCGAAGATTCTGGGCTAGAAGATGCAGGGCAGTATACCCCATATTCTCTTGCGCTGTGACATTCGCTCCAAGTTCGAGAAGAAGCCTAGTAAACGACAATGTCGCATCTTGACTATCATCGTGAAGATCCTGCGCAAGAGCATGTAGGACAGTCCACCCAAGGTTTGTCTGTGCGGTGATATTGGCTCCATGTTCGACAAGAAGCCTCACAAACGACAATGTCGCATCCTGACTGTGGTTGCAGATATTCTGTGCGAGAAGATGAAGAGCAGTCCATCCGTCATTGGTTTGCTCTGTGGCAGCGGCACCATTCTCGAGAAGAAGCATAAAGAACGCCAATGTTGCATCCTGTCTCTCGTTGCGGAGTCCCTGCGCAAGAAGATGAAGAGCAGTCCATCCTTCGCTGGTTTGAGCTGTGACAATGGCTCCATATTTGAGAAACAACCTAACAAACGACAACGTCGCATCTTGACAGTCACGGCTATGGAGATGCTGTGCAAGAACATGTAGAGGAGTCCACCCTTGGTTGGTTTGCGCTGTGACACTCGCTCCGTATTCAAGAAGGAGCCCAACAAACGACGACGTAGTATGTTGGATGTCTCTGTTGAGGTTCTGAGCGAGCAAATGCAGAGCACTCCATCCTTCACTTTGCTGCAGTGAGGCATCGGCACCGTGCGCCAAAAGGATTCGAACAAACGACATTGTTGTTTCTTGACTATCATTCTTGTCAAGATCCCGCGCAAGAATATGTAGAGTAGTGTCCCCGTCACTATCTTGCGCTGAGGCATTTGCTCCATGTTTGAGAAGAAGAGAAACAAACTCAATTGTTGGATAGTGTCTGTCGTTACGGAGACTCAGGGCGAGAATATGTAGGGCTGTGAATCCGCAGTTTTCTTGTGCAGCAGTATTCGCTCCCTGTTCAAGTAGAAGCTTAACAAACGACAGTGTTGCACGTGGACAGTCGCTGGTGTTTAGATTCCGCGCCAGAGCATGTAGAGGCGACCATCCGTCGTCGCCTTGTGTTGAGACATCGGCCCCATGTTCGAGAAGAAGTCTAGCAAATGACAAGGAAATATCTTCATTGTCCCTGCTGAGTCTCTCCGCAAGAAAATGTAAGGCAGTGTGACCCATATTATTTTGTGCTCCGGCATTGGCTCCACGTTCAAGAAGAAGCCTCACAAACGACAACCGTGCATTGTACGGCAACGTTGTATCTTGAGTGTGTAGATTCTGAGTGAGAATATGTAGAGCAGTCCACCCTCGATTGTCTTGTGCTGAGACATCCGCTCCATATTCGAGAAGAAGCCTCGCCAACGACATTGTCACAATCGACAGAAATGGGTCGCCTCTTCTGTTGATATACGCAAGACATTGAAGCGCTGTGGTCCCATCCTTGTCTCGAACATTAACATCGGAACCTTCTTGCTTCAAGAGCAATTCAAGCCCCTCATGGGCGGAATCTAAATCATCATGTAGGTTTAGCAAGAAGACATGCAACGCAGGGGTCCCTGCCGGTAGACCCTTGGGTTTCGGTAGCAAAGAGAAGATTCGTTTCATTTCATCCGTTACGACATTCGTAGAGTTTGCCATGATTGGAGAGTTCAAGCTTTACAACGTATCCAGTGCTTGAATGGAACCTACCACAAAGTGACGATTATTGCTTGAAAAACCTTTGTCTCGATGACAGGGGAGAAAAGAAGAAAGGATAGGTTGATGATCAGTAGGAGACAATGTAAAGGTTGTCGCTAGTGAAACGTAAAAGACGCGAAAAGATACACAAGTGCCCTTGAAACTTGAAACCCGGTGGTACACGACCCGGCTGGTGAGGGCGCCACGCACGCGTCGGGTTCACGAATTCTCGGAGGAAGCTGGTTCCGAGTTCCGAATGCTACGGAGGTGCATCTCAGATTTGGACAGGAGGAGGCTTCCCACACCATGTCTAGACTGCACAAGCACCCCCTCCAACCGTATCCCTCCAGCAGGTTACACCATTCTCAAGACTTACAGTCGACCATGGAGGTATGTATACAAGATATTGTAGAGCTCTAGCCAGATGGAAACATTACGCTTTGTTCGGGTTCCAAAGCAACAGTACGGTACGCCCATGGACGGGAGGCTACACTAGATTTGCGGACCCAGTAGTATACCTTTATTGTCATTCATTACAATAATGTATTTGCAGTTTGTGGTGGGAATAGCAAATTCCATTCGGTACATAGTACTGCTCGACACCCTCCCTCCCCGACTTGATCCTGATAAACCGGGACAGGTCGACCCACCATGGAAGGGAGCACAATATTGTTCCAAAAGACTAACGCAATAGTACCCAACGACTTGGGTTTTTTCAATAGTCTCATCTTCTAGGTAGAGGGCATTTCGCAGCCTCATTTTTGACGAATCGACTGATTATTGTCTACTATCTTGCATCTCTTGTTGTTGTTGTTCGGTCAACTTCAAAATCATGATCGTCAAAGAAGGATATGAATGTAGGCTTGCAGTTTCGGGACTGATCATCCTTTGAACCCTTCTTTCCTCTTTTCCATAGGTGTAGTAGAATCCTTGACCTGACTTCTTTCCGAGCCCGTTCCCTTTGGGACCATGTTCTTCTTCAACGATGAGAGAAACGTCTCCTCCTCCTGTCATACGGACACCTCAAGGTCGGCTTTCGAGAGGAGAAAGCTGGAAACAAAACATGAGATACGATTCCTACTTCATCAGTCAAACGTTGCTGAGCCGATGGGGTCGAAAAATCTTTCACGATCCAACCGTTTTTCCCATTTTTCCCCCATCCATGATCTCGTCGTCTTGGAAGGGAAAAGTAGCTCCTCGTTGCTGTCTACTACTAGGAAAGAATATGAAGAAGCCATTATCCCTCCAAAAACATCGGCAAGCCCCTGGTAACGATGATGAGGAAGATGAACCAGTTGCAAGTGGACGGGACGAAACGAAAGATATGACATACGGACTCGAAAGATGCCCATTTTTGTCATGAAGATGTCACGTATCTATATCCAAGATACATATCTATACATATACCTATTGCGACTGGTCGATCCATACGGGCCACCGAGCCACGACTCCACAACGCATTTTCTCTCGTCTTTCCGTCGCCTCGTCGCGAGAAAAACCAAAGATGTCACACCAACGGACAGGGGGGATTTCTTTTCTGTTTGGATGTGACATCCGTCTCTCCTCTCTCTCGCCTACACACATATCCCATACGAAACGGGGTGTGAATGATCGATTGGAATTTTGTCACTCTTTTTTGACGAAACAGCACAGATTCCACCCCCCCGCTATCAATTCCTACAAATCTTGGTCTTGATACTCAGAAGGTTTTCTACGCAAGCACGACTAGACCATGGCTAGTACTACTCATCCAAGCAACACGACGAACAGCAGCACCTCAACGGTAGGAGGACAGTCAACCTCCAACAATGCTGGGAGTTTGAAGAATGCCTTTATTCGTGGTGTGAATATTGGTGGATGGTTACTTTTAGAACCCTTCATTACACCCTATATGTTTGCCTTGACAGATTGTCATACCAAGGGGAATATATGTTTCTTCCCGAATCAAATCAGTGCACCCAAAGTAGGAAGTTCGGACTATGACTTGTGTGATATGTACCAATGCAAGTTCCTACTAGATGAGAATGAGGAATTCATTGCGAAGGATGAATATACCCTTGCATCACAATTCCAACATAAGTCTGCCGCACGGACCTATCTTACGTATCATTGGGAAAATTTCGTTACCAAGAAGGATGTAGATCTTCTCAAGGAGGCCAAGGTGACACATGTCCGTGTCCCCATGCCTCATTGGATCATGGGAGATATATTGGATGATGAACCATGGGTCAATGGACAATGGGTATACTTTGTTCAATTTGTTGGTTGGTGTCGTGATGCGGGGATCCAAGTCTGGCCGGATATCCATACAGCACCAGGATCACAAAATGGATTTGATAATTCAGGACGGTTACTTCCCGACAAACCCACCTGCCTTCACTGGAGTTCCTCACCGACTAATGTTAGGCGGAGTCTTCAAGCTGTTCAGGATATTTCTCAAGCTATCGTTAATGATAATTTACAAGATGTCGTTACGGGGTTCGGTGTATTGAATGAACCATTTATGAATTGTGATCCACAGGTCGTACAAGATTTCTACCTTGAGGCCCTAAAGGTCGTCCGGACGACGATCGGTCCGAATACTGCGGTTTATATTGGAGATCTATTCAATGCGACGAAATGGAATAATGGATGGTGGACGGATGAGGAACAATTTTCAAA
>Ga0194115_10003952_pt1 | contig 16315 bp, 12 predicted proteins | sample TA2MahsurfametaG_3_FD_148656 | JGI IMG/M metagenome (GOLD analysis project Ga0194115, IMG submission 148656) | Freshwater microbial communities from Lake Tanganyika, Tanzania - TA2015002 Mahale S4 surface | ecosystem: Environmental > Aquatic > Freshwater > Lake | place: Tanzania: Lake...
CCTCATAGATCATAGAACATCCAGGTTTACCCGTATCTTCATTGTTGTATCGGGCACCTTGACCTGTGTAGTACTTGCTCCAGTACATAACTTTTCCTTTTCATTCATCCACTGAAAACCCATTATTCATTGCGTTCCCTCCCAACAGTGGCTAGTGGGCATGTCGAGTGATAGTGTTGATCCAGCAAAGCGACAAAGGCGGACGACGCTTCGAGCGCTTGGATTTTGTGGTGCCGATGATTCGGTTCCTCCTCGAGTCCTAGGATTGTACAGCCAAGCCTATCCTTTTGTTGAATTTGGTGTCCTCTTCCGACCAGACAAGGAAGGAGAACCAAGATATGCGACAATGAAATGGGTCGAAGAGTTGTCAAAAGTGGCCGCCAAGTCGAATGGGAAAATGAAACTAGCGGCTCATCTTTGTGGTGCTCGAGTCAACGAAGTGTTGGAGGGGAATGATTCCTTTTTAATCCAAATCTCGAATTGGGGATTTAAGCGTGTCCAAATTAATGCGACTGCAGTCAACGGCGTCGATACATCGAAACTAGGTGAATCGGTCGTATCATTCCTATCAGCCGTGAATTCCCACCCCGAACTTGAATTCATTATACAAAAGAATGAAGAAACAAAGCCATTGTGGGAAGGGATATTAAATTCAGACTCGGTTGAAGCTAGGAAGAATGGATTTCTACCCAAAAATGTATCCATGCTTGTGGATGAATCTAAGGGGACGGGTGTCCTCGCTGCTAGTTGGCCCAGCCCGCCGGCAGAGTATGAGATCGGCTATGCAGGTGGTATCGGTCCGAAGAATATTGAAAAAGTTTTACAAGATGTCATGTTGGCAGGGGATGGACGATCTATCTGGATAGATATGGAAAGTAGTCTTCGAAGTTCGAGAAATGGTTTGGATATTTTTGATATGGATAAATGTTTTCACGTCATCGAGGCAGTTTGCAATGCCGGAATTTATTCGCATCCTGATTACCTCTAGATAAATGTGGAGTTTGTTTGATCTAACTGGCCGCATTGCTCCTACTGCTAACATAACAATAGACAATTTCACTTTTTGTGGCGTTGTGGCATTCTATAGGTTCTGTAGCAAAGTGTGGTCGGTTTGGTCAAATTCTTTATCTGGGCGATGACAGACCGTCACCATTCATTTTCACAGTCAATGGATTCTTGGAGACTCACATATTTTCTGTTGGATCTATCACAAGTTTCTTTAGCTTGCCCTCGAAAGACTAGTGCCACACTCAATTCGACAAACGAAGAAGTTTCGTAGACCCAAAGATGACTGTAGAGGTAACGCATCGAAAGCTCAAGGGAGAAGGAAGGCTCAAGGGAGGAGGTGGGAATCTACAGAAACGTCATCGCAACGAGGGTTCGGAAGATCAACCGAGGGCACCGAAGAATTTCAAAGTCAATCAGGATTCTTCAAATGTTTCCACCGGAAAGGCATCCGAGACGAGTTCGAAGGCGAAGTCAGGTTTTCGAAGTACGAACAGTGCTCCACGTTCCTCCTCAAAGCCTTTTGCGAGTACAAGTCACCGTTTTGGACGAGTTATGGAATCCGTACCATGTCGAAATCGACCAAGATTTTCGACGGTTAGTATTGCAGTACCGGGGAGTGTCCTTTCGAATTGTCAAACGAAGGAACTTCGGACTCTAATGGTCGGTCAGATTGCACGAGCGGCTACAATTTATCATGTCGATGAGATTATTGTCTTTGATGATAAGTTGGGTAGTAGTAATACCAATCGAAGAACCGATTGGAGGAAACAGGGTGAACGGAAGAAGGAGCATGAAACGAAGGAGGACGTCAAAGATTCAAAGGACACTTTGAATGAGGAAAACGATGAAGATCGGGAAAAACGACCACGAACAACATCGGAAGAATTCATGGCAAGACTTTTGCAATATTGTGAATGTCCTCAATATCTTCGACGACATTTTTTCCCTATGCATCCAGATTTACAGTTCGCTGGACTGTTGGCACCTATAGATGCACCCCATCATGTCCGTGCAGAAGATCATAGTCCATATCGTGAGGGTGTCGTTCTACCACAAAAATCAAAGGATGGGACTACCTCCTTGGTCAATTGTGGGATCCGAAGTCGTCCAGTCGAGTAAGTGAAGAATAGTTTCCCCACGGACGTATCTTTGTTTGTTGCCTCCATTGTGATGCGTGTCTTCTCTTTCCGTGTTTCATCGTCTCAACACATCTTTTCATATGTCATTGCTTACCGTTTTCCAATATTTGAATCATCCAAAAGAATCGATCGGAAATTGGCGGCAGGAATTCGTTGTACGGTTAAGATTGATCCGACTATGTATGGGAAGGCGGGTGTCATTAAGGGTAAAGTAGTATCTCCCTCAGCACCTCGTCAAGAGAATGGCACGTATTGGGGGTATACGACAAGAATAGCATCCTCGATTAATGATGTCTTTGATAGTTGTCCCTATGAGGGTGGATATGATTTGAAAATTGGGACGAGTGAACGGGGGGATAAGTCAGTCGAAGAAAAGAATTTCAAATTACCACATTATGAACATTCCTTAATCGTCTTTGGTGGTGTGTCAGGGATTGAAGAATGTGTCGATGCTGATGAATCAATTAAATTACCAGGATCACAAAGTAAGAAATTATTCGATTTATGGTTGAATACATGTCCCTTTCAGGGGAGTCGGACAATCCGGACAGAAGAGGCAGTCATGATCTCCTTGGCCCAATTAAGTTCTCCCCTTATCAAGTCAGCAAGATTTACTGAAATGAAACAACCGGAAGAAGAAGTCATCACGAATGTGGAATTTAGTGATGATAGTCCGTCCGATGAAAGCAGTAGTAGCAGTGACGGCGAAGGGAGTGGTGATGAGGAATAAACATCAGCACCAGTAACTTATCCCTCTTTATATTTCATCATCACAAAGTCTCACTGTGTGGATAGGGGAAGTCATAAAGATATAAGGGACATCCAGCCTTGGAAGATGTATCGATAGTCGTTGGTGTCCAGGAATGAATCTTGAACATATAACTGACAATTCGAAAGGATTTCTGTTGGTTTCGTCGAATATCTAATATTGTCTCCAATAATGGCATTAACATTTCAACACCCTTTGGTAAGACAAATAAATATAGAGCAGTCGCATCACCCATTAATGTCATATCATAGATCGTTCTTCTGGAGGAGGATGATGATGATGATGGATCATTACTAGATAGTATCCTTGGTAATTGAAGAACGTCACCTAATCGGATATCCAATCGTTCTCGTAGAGAAAGATCAGAAAGTTCTTGGACGGTTGTTTGTCCTCGTTCGACGAAGATTGGATCAATATCAATTCCGATACAACGTAAACCTGGTATAGTCTGTACAGCCTTGATGAGTAACCGGCCATCACCACATCCTAAATCGAATAGGATATCTGTTTCTGTTAATTGTAACAGGTCTAAAGCCTTTTCTTGAATTTCAATACTTGATGGATTGAATGGAGCCAATTTCAAGGTTTGTATTGACGTCGGGTCGGATGATGGAATACTACTACCATTACTACTATCTGTTGCCATTCTTATGCATCACACAGGTCGATTTTCCGAAAAATGGTTGTTGAGAGTTGAGAAATCCCACAGACAAACAAATTGTCTCAACGACAATGTGTTTTTGTTGGAGGCAGATTGTTGGGTCGATAAAATGACCCCAATAGAGTTCTGCACCGTAGATATATAGGATACGTGGATACATGAATTCGCTTTGTTCGTATGTATATGATTCTCAGTATATATACGCTACATAACTATAACCTCTCTCCTTGTATCAGCTGCCGTGTCACACACGCGATCTCGCTCCATCATTGCTTTCCGGATGGAAGTTCAAAAAAAAGGTGATTTCGCCTCATCTATCAGAACATACCAATTCAAGCGCGTCTTCTTCTTCCTCCTTGTCTCATAGCAAGATTCGAAACAGTTGTTTGTATTGCCTTCTGTGCAAGGAAAGTCAACAAAGTTCGACGTAAAGGAAACTCCTTGACATTATCATCGGGCCTTTTCTTGTAGCCGCAGAGACAGAGAAGAGAGAGACACGACTATACCATGCAGAGCAATGACGTCGTTGTAGTAGGATTGAATGATGAAGGAAATGATCAACCATGGGATGTATCTCTTTCGGAAAGTAAAGATGGTGGAGGTGGTGGTGGAGGAACTTTTGTACGATCATCGCATGGTCTACCACCACCTCGTTCGAGTCGATCGACACACGAAACGCACCAGATGGGTGGTGGCGATAACAGTAGTACTACCCGACCAGGAGGAGAGACTGGGAGTAACGCTGGATCATCTACTAACAATTCCTTCTTGGGACTTCCACAACCAACACCACCACAACAACAACAACATCCTGCAATGACAGTTTCGGTCAGTACACCACTACCGGCAATCGTTCAACGTTCCTTAGGAGATCGGAGTAATGAAAAACGGAAGAATGCGGCATTGGAAATTGAAGCTTTGATTAAGACACTCAATGAGGGGAATAATCATACAATGATACAGAATGTCATTACTTTGTTAAGTAAAGATTTTTGTACTAGTATGAATGCTAATTTCCGAAAGGGTGGATTAGTCGGATTGGCAGCGACAGCTATCGGATTGATGCAACATTCAAGGACGTATTTACATGTCTTATTACCACCCGTCTTTCATTGTTTTGACGATCCCGAGGCAAGAGTACGATATTATGCCTGTGAATCATTATATAATATTGCCAAGGTATCCAGACAATCAATGTTACTGTACTTTAATCAAATCTTTGAGGGATTGACGAAATTATTTGCCGATGTCGATGCCGACGTCAAGAACGGGGCCAATTTACTGGATCGTCTCATTAAGGATATTGTGACAGAAAGTGATTCCTTCCATGTCAATCAATTCCTACCACTCCTACAAACCTATATCCGAAGAACCAATCCCTATATACGACAACTCATTGTTGGATGGATTACCCTACTGGATTCAGTACCAGATATTTCCATGTTGGATTATTTACCTGATTTCTTAGATGGATTGTTCAATATGTTAAGTGATTCGAATCGAGAAATCCGTCAAGCTGCCGATGCCGCATTATCGGACTTTTTACGTGAACTCAGTTCATCGTCGGTATTAGAATTCGGTCCAATTGTATCAATTTTGGTCTTCCAATGTCAATCGAAAGAACGTCTTAATCGATTAACTGCCGTTACTTGGTTGGCAGAATTAATCCATCATCCCTATAGTGGTGGTGATGCCCTATTACCCTTCCATTCGGCCATTTTGGGTGCTGTCATGTGTTGTATATCCGATGGGGAAATGGAAATCCGTGTCGTCGCGGAACGGACGAATGATGACCTTCTGACCTTAGTCAAGAATACCGAAGCTGAATTTGAATTAAAACCCTTATTGGAGACCTTGATTAATGAATTACTCAATAAGGAAGATGTCCCAACGAAGATGGCAGCCCTTGGATGGGTCAATATGCTTATGGAGAAATGTCGTTCGAGTATGAAAACTTTCATTGAAGATCTTCTTCCGGTCCTATTACGGACATTATCCGATCCAAGTGATGCGGTCGTACTATTGAATCTACAAGTCCTTTCCCGGATCTCATTGGTACAACGACATGAACGAGGTGTAGAACATACAGAGGAAGCCCAACTCCAACTCGTTTTGAATGCGATTCTAAGTCTATTTGCGAAGGATCGACAACTCCTCGAAACACGTGGTTCACTCATTATTCGGAAACTATGTGTCTTGTTGAATGCGAAGAGTGTGTATATTAAACTTGCAAGTGCCTTGATGCAATATGAGACTGTCGGTGATGCGGGGACATTGGAATTTGTTAGTACGATGGTCCAAACATTGAATTTAATTCTTTTGACAGCATCTGAATTGAATGATTTACGATCCATGTTATCAAAAAGTTTAATCCCCCAAGAGGAACAAAGACGGAATCGATATCAGACAGTCGATTTGACAACGACAGATGGTCCGAAAGTCTTTTCATCTTTGTTTCGATGTTGGTGTCATAATCCGGTAGCGACCTTCTCCCTTTGTCTCCTTGCACAGGCATTTGATTTATCCTTTGCATTGGTAAAACGTTTTTCACAAATGCAAGATATATCAGTGGGATTCCTAATGCAGATTGACAAATTGGTCCATTTATTGGAAAGTCCCATCTTTGTCCATTTACGTTTGAAGTTACTCGACGTCGAATCGAAGAGTCATGCATCTTTATTGAAAAGTATCTATGGTATCCTATTATGCCTACCACAGGGGGATGCCTACCGTCTTCTTAACAATCGTTTGACGACGGTATGTAATCTACGTGATAATCTAGGATTGAATCCCATCCCCTTGGTGGCAATGGACGATGAAGACGGGAGCAGTAACAGGGCTGGAGGAACAACAGCCTACCATGGTCAACAACAACAACAACAAACACCAAATACTCAAACTTCCAAGCCATTGAGCAACGAAAAACTATTGGTCCGATATGATGCAGTCCTAGCGATGCATCGAGAAGCAGAAGAAAAGGCAGCCAAGAAATTAGCCCTTCAGAAACAACAAACATCGAAAAATAATCGTAAACTCGTCACGCCAAGAATACCCGATGGTCAAACATTCATACCTTCGATCGGGACGACTACTGCTACGACTACTAATACCACGACTCTGACACCATCAAGGCCTGGAGGAGGAGGAGTAGGAGGTCAATTGTCGGGGGTTGCGCTCAATAGAAATGACGGACCAAGTCCAGAAAAAGTTCAATACTTTGAGTACCGGGCTGTTTAGAGTTAATCCAGATTGTAAGCTTAAAGGCGCTTGACATCTACTCTGTTTCGACTAGGATCATTGTATGTTTGTTGGATTCTAAAGGTGGACTCCCTGTCAGCGAACAAAATCGCACTTCGTCAAGGTCACTCGACGAAGAAACCATTATCTAGCGACATCCGTCATCGCAACAGCTAGTGTAAATTCATTCCAGCTTCTACCTTATCCCCATCGATGGAAGCCAGCAATCACTATCAGACGGCATTTTCCTTCCCCTGGCGATTGTTCGATCTAGCCACTCGCTTTCGAGAAGATTGTGCATGAATCTCTTCCTCGTTTTCAGCTTGCGATTCGGCAAGAGCACGTGCACGGGCGCTGGATCCTGTGCCTATCGTTCTTGCTACTGTAGACACACCGTCAACAAACTTAGTGCGGAAGATGACGTTGGCATTGTTGAACATTCCTTCTTTCAGTGATACAACGATGAACTGACTCTGTGAGAAATGAGTCCTCAGCATATTTCCAATGTTCTGGGTATGACTCAGATCAAGCGCTGCATCAACTTCGTCCAGAATGTACATGGGGGCGGGTTTGAACAAGAGAAGGGCGAGAATCAATGATAAAGCCAGCAATGATCTTTGACCGCCGCTGAGTTCACTTAAACTTTCTTTCCACACATCACCGAAAGCAACCTTGACTTCGAGACCCTCCCAAGCTTTAAGTCCCTCCGGTGGCTCAAGCTTCGCAGACGCGCCGGGAAGAAGCGTAGAAAAGATTGATCCGAAATCCTTGTTGACTTTCTTCCAGGTACGCTGTAGCTCGCACTTTTTCTTGACGTCAAGTTCCTCGATAACACTATGAATTTTTTTCTTGTCATTTTCGACTACTTTTCTTTTTCGCAGAAGCTCTGTGTATTCTCCCTCTGCTTTCTCGATCATACCCATGACTTTCTTGTTGATCTTCTTGCTTAGTTCATCCTGCTCTGACTTCAGACTTTTGAGTTCTCGACTCATGCCCTCCGGGTTTGTCGCCGCGAAGTCGTAATCACCACCTTCTACACCGAAGGCGCTCTTCTCACTTTCAATCCAGGCATGGTTCTTGAGAAGGTTAGCCACAACTTTTTCGGCGCTCTGGCGCTCTTTCTCAATACGTGATATTGCTACAGACAATTTCTTAGCTTCAAGGGCGCAACTTTCGGACTTTTTGTTGAGGGCTGCTTTTTGTCGCTTGATCTCCGTGAGCTCAGACGAGCACTGAGCCAATTGGTTCTCGAAGTCGTCGAGTTTCGACTTGGCATCGTCGTACAACGCTTTGACCTGTCCAACTTTGATTTCTCGAGTCCCTTCTTCGCTACATGCTTCTTTCCAGGCAGCCTCGGAAGCTGCGACATTCTCCGTGGAGGCTACGATCTCGGCTTTGAGACTTTCAATCTCGATTTCAAGCTCTTGCCATTTCGACTCGGCCTGTAAGTGAATCAAAGTAAGTATTCCGTCAAACCAAAGAACCAGCGCACACTGCATCACATACCTCACGAGCTTCATTCGCCAAATGGGCTGCCCGTTTCTTCGCTTGTTGGACAGCTGCTTCCATCGAAACCATACGATCCTCGCGCTGCTGCGTTAATTCGACTTCCTGTTCCTGAAGTTGGTTGAAGAGCTCCCATTTTTGTTGTTGCTCTTTCTGCATAGACTCGTTCTGCTGCTTAGCTTCTTCCAATTCTAATTTCATAGATGTGAATTTCTCCTCGAGAACACCATATGAAGTCTGCGAAAGGTGCTTCTGGATTACTTGCAACTCCGCTTTGGCAATCTCCAAGGCACCAGAGAGCTTCTCGTGCTTAGAGGCTTTGGGTTTGAGAGAGCCGTAGAGGAGGTTGACTTCCTCGAGGCGTTTTGAACTATCATCCAACTTCTTCTTACTCTCAGCGAGTTTCGATAGCTCAACAAGTGTGGTGCCAAAATTTCCGGAGGATCCACCTGAAATTGTTCCGGAGGGATCATAGACATCACCTTGAAGAGTGACAGTGCGGGTCTTTGTCAATTCGCAGATCTGGTTGGCGGCCTTGCCGTTGTCGACTACGATTGCGGACCCAAACACATGTTCCATCGCAGCTCGGACTTCTTCATCAAAACCAATGAGTTCAATCGCAGGCGTTGCTTTTGCACCCATAGACGTCGCAATCTGGTTGGCACGTTCAACAACCGAGCTTGCGATAGTTCGCGACACAATCTTGTCCAGAGGGATAATAGTGACTCGTCGGGCGAGGTTTCCTCGTTCAATGATGGCCTTTCCAACAATTGCCTCATCAACAACGACTTGATAGAGTTTTCCTCCAGCTACCACTTCTAGAGCAGTGGCATAGTCTTCCTTACTCACGTGGATCAATTTGGCAACAAGACCCTTTACTTTGGAGCGGTCGAATCCACGAACCGGATCGGTGTATTCAAAGGACAGCCGACGCTCGAGCGCAGCAGAAAGGTTCGTGACAATACCTCTGAGGTCTGAAACGGTCGAAGTCAGTTGATCTTTTTCCTGCTCCAACGACGAAAAATGATCTTCGTCAAACGCTAAGGCTTCGATCTCGGCGCCAACTTTATCGCACTTGCTCGTAGCAGCCTCACGTTTCTTGTTGAGATCCGAGACTGACTTTTGATCCTTTTTCATTTGCTTTTCTACGGTCTGGGAAAGCGATTGAGTATGAGAGTTGGTATAGAAAGTATCGATCATCATCAAGGCAACTTCCAGCGACTTACCAAGAGCTCCTTCGTTAAGTGATTCATCTTCATTGTAGCTTGTTTTACTTTCGCCTCCGCTGCCTTTGAATCGCTCTGCGCCTTGGCAATCTGATCCGGAAGGGTCATTGCACCATCGTCATCTTGTGATGATGAAATCCCAGCTTGCAGATTTTGGAATTCAGAGAGCAGTCTTTGGCATTCTTCATCGGCCTGAGTCTTCAGCAGGACTCGCTCCTCCATGCTCGCCTTTTCAGCGGCCACCGATTCGACTTTGTTTGTGAGTGCTACCTTAGTTTCTTCTACAGCAGCCCTGGAAGCATCTAGCTCTTCCTGAGCCTTCCTTGTTGATTCTTTGCTGATCTGCCATGCCGACGTTGCCTTGACAAGCTGCTTGGATTGTTTTTCTTCTTCTGCCTTGAATCCCGAGAGGGACTTCTCAAATTCTCCTTTAATTTTCGCAGAGAGTGCCGAGGCCTCTTCTTCCTTTTCTGCAATCTGACTTTCATAGGTCTTCACTTCGGCTTCAAGCTCCTTTACTTGTTCTTCCATCTCGGCAGACCCTGCAACATTTTTTTCAAGAGCTTTCTGGGACTTCATGAACTCACTCGCGATGACGAATCGTTCAATACGTTCAATATCTGAGCTATTTTTGCTCCACTTGAGGTAACTTTGTTTTTCTCCTCTGAGTCTTTCAAGAGTTGGTGTAATTTCTTCCGAGAGGACCGTGTTCAACTCGTCGACTTTGGCTTGCTTCTTTTCGATGGTCTTTATGGCAGCTTGTCTCTTCGTCTCGTACATTCGTGTTCCTGCGGCTTCTTCTACCATACCCAGAATTTCATTCGGTTTCATGTTGAGAACCTTGGTGATACGTCCTTGCATGATCAAAAAGTGGGGATTGTTGACGTTCAGTTGCACGGAATGGAACAGATTCTGTACTTGACCCGCGGGAGCGTTCCGACCGTTTATCATATATTTACTTTTCCCACCCAAGAGGACTTGACGGGTTACGGTGACCTCCGGGCATTGTTCGTACCCAACGGGGCTAGACGCCTCGTCTTGGTTGTTGAAAACGATAGTCACACTAGCCTTGTTGACTCCGGCTTGACCCTGTTTGTAGACAAGCTCGGAGAGATTTCCTGCTCGAACCTGACTAAGGTTGGTAATCCCTAAGACGAAACATATCGAATCGAGGATATTTGACTTGCCAGACCCGTTTAAACCAGTGATAGCATTGAAGTGGGGGTCAAACCTGCGGGAGAAGACGAGAAGGATGTTTCAGAGACTGCACGAACGGCAATAGGGTCAACAAAGTCGGGAGGCAAGTAGAACCAGAAAAAACTCACCCTTCCACGACTGTTCTGCGTGCATACGACTTAAAGCCATCAATGACCACTTCTTGGATATGCATGGTTCCATGTACGACTTCCGAGTTAGTTTTGAAAACAGTCAACAGTCGCTTGTCTTCACTGTCAACAAAAGAAGGAACAAACAACCATCAACCAAGCCATCTATCATATTCGATTGCTTTTTGACTCCTCCGATGTAGACTGCGGGGAATTCAAAATTATATAATATACGTGTCTGAATATTTTAATATTCCGAGCCTGTCGGACAGTCACTCGACTGCTGGGAATACCGAATTTCGGGTTCACGTCTCTCTTACTTCTAGTCTCGACCTGCGGACGACAACACTAGGGAACCGACGAAAGCTGAATAGCTCGTAGGCTAAGGGTCTACTATCAGCAATATATACTAACCAAGTATTGCTATGGCTAAGTCTTGGAAAACTGTTTTGCACTGGCGTGTCATGGATCGTCAAGAGGAAATCTAGCGGCCTGCGAATGTCCCATGATCTGATGAGACGCTTCCTTGCTTTCCCTCTTTATCGTGAGAGGCTTCTCGTCATCTCTCCCTTGTAGATGAAAAATGCTCACTACGGTATCTGACTAGAAAAAAAGGAAACATGCATCATCCAAAAATCTTCCCCTGTAGACTCATCGGCTCTCCTTCGTCTTCATATTTTCAAATTCTTGCATGCGTACAAAATCATCGAAACGTCCAAGAACAATAGATCGGATGATACGAAGGCCTAGGGGTAGTCGTTTCTGGTCCTCCTGTTGTGTAGCTGGTGGTACAAGATACCCTGCTTCAAAATATGGAAAGGTTCGCATCGTCCATCCCTCCAATGATTGTTGTCTATTTGGCGGAACATACTTTTGTATGACCTTTTCTCTCAATTTCGTCTGGTCCTTTTCTTCCTTCAGGAGATCACCAATATCCTGAACATATTGCTTATGAAAGGTAAAGGTAGGTGGCCCAGAAATGATAGGCTGAGTGGGCTGTGTCGGCGTCTTGCTCTTCCTACTCGTTTTCGACTTGGACCGTGATGATGGTGAGCTACTAGTCCGTGCGGGAAGACGCGGCTCGGCGATTGTCAGAGCATTATTGTATGTTTTGTCTAGATGCCGGTCAAAGGGTGTATACTAAATTTTTGCAAAGAAGAATGGAGCACCTTGTGAGGTCTGACGAGGCGCCACTGTAGCTCCATAAACTATCGAATATTCGTACCTGATTCTTTGACCACCAAAGTTCTAGATGGTCTGCGTAACTCCCACCACATACAAGACATCTATTGGGACTGTATCGGGAACAGGGATACAACAATTGCAGGATGGAATTGGATTCAATGCGAACATACTAAAGGGATAGAAACGACAAAGAACAAAAATAGTGTAAGTCTTGAACGCCTCGGGACAGGTTGATGGATGGTATGTAAGGTCCGAATACCCAACTGACAAGAAACCTACCATACGTCCTCCCTTTCCTTCGATTAGGTGATCCTTCAGAAGATGATGACACCACTTGTACAGGAGAGCGGATGGTGCGTCCCAAATAAAGAGGTTGCACGCTCGTCGTGTTTGTGGTACGCTTGGGACGCCATCACACGGTTGAAACTGGGTGGTTGCCACAGACTCAAAGACCAGAATCGCACAAATATACAATAGAAGAAGTAGACGTGAACATATGGGCCGCATGACGACGGTGGTGGCTGAATATCATACAACTGTAAAAAGGATTCACTGTCAACAAGAAAAATCTGTATGGAGAGTAACAGAGAACGACAACCTCCTCCTCTTTCATCACGTACGAACTCGTATGTGTACGATACGCGGTACAAAACGTACAAGTATGTATGTATGATGATGAACCGACCTTTGACTGTGATCGGATGGGTCCGATCAATAATAGATCGGATCAGTCAATACCGTGATTCACGCCAAGACCACTGATCTTACGGCTAGACGATTGCATGAGAGAAATACTCGCGAAGGTATGATAGGAGGAAATGATTCAATTTACACGAAAGAAAAGCAATAAGCTTTTTAGTGGGGAATGAAAGAATGTAGTAAGTATGCAACTTCTTGTTCTGCGATCGTCTTGTTCGCTTGTCGGCCGTACTTTGAGTCGGTCTGTCTGTGCGCGGGACGGGGTTCGGTTTTTTCTCCGATGCCGGCATGGTTTTTCGTCCGAGGAGAGGCTCGTTTTAGAGATTCATCAGGAAGGTTCCACAAGTCCCCGCCGAGTAGATGGTCCATCATGTCGTTGGATAATCGACTGCTAGGTCACTCATCAGCAACGTATGGAGTCATCCATTGACCTGAAAGCTCAGAGCCATGCAAAGATACACATCCTTCCGATCGTCTCTTAGTCGTAGAACAAGACAAGAATGGGATGACGAACGACAATGAGAAAGGTTCTACCTGGATTGGAGCATCGTTCAATCTGACAAGCTCTATCGTAGGTGCCGGTTGTATTGGTTTTGCTGGAGCGATTGCTGATTCAGGTGGTCTGATTTCGCTTGTCGCGATCTCCTTCTTTGCGACCCTATCGAAGTTTGCCTTTGCTTTAGTCGTCGACTTGGCAACCAACTCCCCGACCCCCGATGGTGCCTCAACCTACGAAGGCCTTGGATATGCATGTTATGGGAATTCTGGTGGTAATCCTTTCAAAGGGACTTAACTCATTCGGTAGTATGGTTGCCTACATTGTGATTGTTCGGGACAATGCCTCGGACGTTCTCACCTATTTCTTCTATGGAGATAGTGTGAACACTAGTATGATACGAAGTCTCCTGGAAAATCGTGACATTGTGACGACATTCTTTTCATTGACAGTCATGCTACCTTTGTGTATGCTTCGGGACTTCACTCCCCTCGAAAGATTCTCGGTCTTCAAGATCTCGGTCTTAATACTAATTGCGGCGATTGTGGTATTCCTGTACGCGACTTCGAAAGGAAATCAACCACAGCAGGAACAGGGGAATGACTTTGCAGATCATTGGATCACAGTACATGATGGAATCCTCCAGAGTCTTGGAACCTTCGTCTTTGCCTTTGCGGCGTGTCATACAATACATCTCGTCTTTCAATCGTTAAAGCCAAGTCAGCGAAAGTACTTTGCGAGGACAACGTCTTTAGGCACAACCTTGAGCGCGATTCTTTCCATGTCAATTGGTTTCTTCGCTTACATGACCTTTTGGGACCAGTCTACGAGCTCCATGTTCAGTCTGTACAAGCCCTCTGTGTGGGTGGAAATGTGTCGAGGTCTGCTTTGCATTTCCATGCTCTTGACGTACCCCTTTCCATTCCTCACGACTCGAGAACTCCTTGTCTTGTCGTGTGTTGGTCGACACTATGGAAAAGAAGACGACGACAGAACTGACCCGATGCTGGATTCGAGTCACCAATTTCCACAACAATCACAGGAACGATACTCTGGGATTTTGTTACGTGGTAGCGACCGTCAACTGAAGCTGCGGTACCATATTGGTTTGACGGTCACCCTGTGGATGGTGACTGTCGTGTTTGCTCTCAAGGCGTCGAATCTGGGTTCGGTACTCAATCTCACCGGTTGCGCAACGGGTACGGCAATCTCCTACGTCCTTCCAGCACTTTTCTCGTACAAATCCCGAGGGCATACGTTACTAGGAACACTACTGTTGACGGTGGGTGGTTTGGTTGGAGTTATCGGGACATTTTACAGTTTCCTAGCCCTTTAAATGCCCGATCGAGGGACATTTCCTTGGTACATAGAACACGCTGACCAGAAAGCTGACCGAACCATACTGATCTCAAGGTCCTCGCCCACCTGCACGCGCACGACCACTTTAGACTACGGGGTGCTCAATCGATGCACAATGTCCAAGCACCAGGGCACGTTCACGCTATCCCGCCCAAGCTGCTGCACGTTCCCGAGAGATTCCAAAACATGTTTCTTATTCGTAGCATTCAAGATTGGTCTAAAGAAACTTAAAATCTTTCAAATCTAGTTCCTTGCCAAACGACGTTTGTGGGATAGCTACCTCCAAGGCACGAACTTCTCGTGCCTCCTCGCGCCCAACATAGTTGATTCCATCCCTTGCCGCCTTTTCACCCTCGCCGAATCCGAAAAATCCTTCCTCTTCTTGGGAAACATCCTCTTCGTCAGGGCCACCATCCATTGCAAGACCATCTAGGAGCTCTTCCAACTTGATTTCCTGGTCATCCTCCTCGTCGTCGTCGTCGTCGTCAGCACCATCTTCCTGCATAGTCTCATTCGATCCCTCTTGGATCTTCTTCTTTAGGAGATCACTCTTGTATAGATTCATTTGTGATCGCATTTCCTTATCCGCCTCGACTTCACGCATAAAGTCTTCTTCATCCATATCGTCTGCCTCACCCTTCATCTTAACGGCCCTGGCACTCTTCAAGTCATCTGCGACTTCTACATCAAGACGTTGTAATTGCCATATTCTCTTCTTCGACGCGTCACCTTCATTCGCCGCGACGCCACCATACAACTTCCGGACGACAATAACATCCGGAAGTTTCCCCGTCGATCTCATTTCTTCTGCATCATCTTCTACAAATCGAGTCTCTGTCAAGTCATATGCTAAACAAACATCACCCGATTTCATTAGATATCCAATATGAGAATTCTCCTCAAACTGGACATCATTAACACCCAGATCATCCTCCCGAGCAACTGTCAAGGTTGCAAGTTGATTTCGTAATTTCCGAGTCGTCGTCCTCTTGGAAACATTTCGTTGCAGTACCACAGGTTCCTTCCCAAGGACGACGAATCTAGTCATCCTAGATCTTGCTGCAGTAATCACAGGACGGATCGGGTCTCGCCAGTAGGCTTCTCCAATGAGTTGTGCAGTCTGTCCCGTTAGGGGGTCCAATAGATGGATGACATTCGAAATCGCCTTTACAATAACAAGTCGAGAGATATTTCCAAGATTCCGTGCTGTCTTGGCAGGTAAATAAAGAAGATCATCCTTACACAGGGGACAAATTTCACAATAGTTCGTATATTTGTAGTTACTAATATTGCTCTTGTCATCCGTCCCAATCAATTTTTTCGATGTTTTGACCTGTTCCATGGGCAAAGGGGGGGTTACAACAAAGTTAGGGGAAACGAAAGAAAAAAAACCACTCATCAAACATATATACAATGGTTCTTATCCGTACCTTGATGGGGACGACATTTTCCAGAAAGGATAAGAATCGTGCGGCCTTACTCTTGTCGGGGAAGTAAAAATCCATACCATCACGGAAGACTTCAATACTAAGACAACCACGATGAGCACCATGTTTCAAAATCAATTGTTCCAAATACAGAAATGTTCTCTTATGGGATACACGTTGTCGGACCTGGACGAGTGATTTCCATGATCCTGTTCGAAATTCTGCCTGACATTCGATACATTGTTGATTCCGTACAACAAAGACGACTGTAAAGGATT
>Ga0194115_10003955_pt1 | contig 16307 bp, 19 predicted proteins | sample TA2MahsurfametaG_3_FD_148656 | JGI IMG/M metagenome (GOLD analysis project Ga0194115, IMG submission 148656) | Freshwater microbial communities from Lake Tanganyika, Tanzania - TA2015002 Mahale S4 surface | ecosystem: Environmental > Aquatic > Freshwater > Lake | place: Tanzania: Lake...
ATTGTCAAGGCCTCAATCGGCTAATCTTTGGGAGTCTACGTATCAACGAGGGATTCCTGCATGGATCAACTAGCACCCCGTTGCTTCAGAGTGACTTTTTAGCTTATTGGAAGGCATCTTCATCGTCGAAGAAGGTCGATGCAGCACTAGACTGTGGCTCTGCTAGTGGAGGAAGATCTGCCACCATCTCTTCCTTCGGGATTTTCGACTCATCCAGAGTCGATAACGAGCCGGTGGAGGATGATGCTGCCGTGGAGGAGGAGAATATTCCCTTGAGAGTCTTTTTCGATTCCAACCGTCTCGTCTCGGCGACGATGAAATGTTTCAATAGTCGACATCTTGCCTTATGATCAGTGGCTTCTAGAATCTTTTGCATCGTCAGGGATTGTTCCAACATTAGAGGTTCCAATTCCACGGCCATACGTTTTTGTAATTCGGTGACTTCATTTTGCAATTCGGGAGATAAATCTTGAAATCCAATCGCACTGTCATGATGAGGACACAGACGGGTTAACATTCGAGAGAGAAAAAACAACACAGAGTCCTTTAGTTAGTCTGGAAGGGATGGCCATAGCGTTGAAAATCTCACAGGAAGCGAGTGTCGTCGCCAGTGATTTATAGCCAGCCTTGTTGGTCCCACCTACCTTGGTAATTCACTCATACCCCTATCTTTCTTTAGGAAATCTTGCAACCGTTTCTGGAAGTCACTTTGTAGTTCATTCTGCCGGGCCATTAAACGTTGATCGACGAAACTTTGCCATAAACGAATCGTTTGCCATAACCCATCCTCCCCTGGTCCATCCTTGACTGCCAATGTCCTCTTCGCAGCTTGAGTAAATCGGACATCTTCCTCCAAATCATGTTGTAAATCGACTAATGATCCAAAGGCTGCGACGAGTTCATTTTCTTCCTTCGCAGTCGCGGCGGCGACGACAGATGAATAGACAGTATCGTTTGGTTTACTGTCCGTCCCCTCCATACCCTTATTGCTGTCATCTTGAATCGTTCCTTCAATTTTTAAATAGGTCTTCCGAGTGGACCACGCTTCTGGATTGAGAACTTGATGGATCTTTACTCGTCCTGTTACCTTATGGTTGCAAATATACTTGATTTGATCGGCAGTCTGCTCACTCACTTCCTTAAGGTCTTCCAATTCGAACAATACACCCGTTTGAGCAAATCGACCCTTTTGGGTGGGATGTGAGGTAGCAACGACGAATCGTTTGGTACCATTCATTAAGATATCAGTGTACATTTGACGATAGCGTGGTTCGAAAATATTCAAGACGTGTTCGGTATTGGGTGTGTAAACAAAGCCTCCCAACGGAAATAGGGGAAGTATTTCGGCGCCCTGGTTGCGGAGGAGTAAGCGAAAGTGCATGTAAGCTCCAGAGAACTACAAGTCAACTATTGACAGTCATGTGATCTACCCTTTGACTCACCTCTCGCGTCGGACCAGAGATCGTCTTGTCTTTAGCTCCAATAACCGTTGGAAGCCATGATACGGAGTCAATTCCATTGCCCAGAGGATCATCACGACCATCATCATCGTCGTCATCATCATCGTCGTCGTCGTCGTCCTCATCGTCATCTACCATATGGAGTCGACTAGACTTGGTGTCAAATCGTTTCCTTCCCAAGGACGTCAATGATGATGGGACTGAAATGATCCAGGATCGTCCGTTTCCGTCCAACACCGACGTTGGATTCTTTGGTCGGAGGGATAGAGGCCCTGGAGTAAAGGCATCCGACGTCCCACACAAGGCTCCGACAAGTGCCAAACTAACGACCACTGAGGAGTCAAATTTCATTTTCTCTGCTCGTCACTTTAAGAGACTTTCAAGTGATGTTTCAATGTTCGATATAACGATGCACTATGAAAGCGTGGTTCTCGTTATTGATAGTGTCGTGATGTGCCGGGACGTGCTGACTCTGAAACCAAAATCAACGGTTGTTGTCGTTCCAATCGAAACGTTATGATTCGTGGCAGGTGACTTCCCCCAAGAGATAGAGACTCGACCACTGATGACAGTGAGAAAAGAGATGAAAAGACAGAAAGCATCACACACCACGTGCGGTGTCGAGGATGTGGTGGGAGCCCATGATGACGCATGGGATAATGAAGAATAACAATCTTTTGACACATGCGACTGAAACCTGGTCGAAGTCCAGACGGCAGATCGATTCATCCCGTGTGATTGAACAGAAGTGTACAGGCCGGCGTCCAACGAAAAATGCTCCAACGATCAAAATGCGGGGCGGGGGGGAAAGGGGGGATACTGAACTTTTGGGATAAATCCATCAAGGGCCTCTTCACGAACAGGCCAAAAATACAAAAATATGAACTCCCCGTTTTGTGGAACCCTGGCGATGTGAACATGCAAAAGGAGAAGGAGGGTCGGAACACAAGGTGAGAGAGATTGATGTCATCGTCATTGTTGGTGTTTTCGTTGAGATTTCAATCGTCCATACCATCCCTTGTAGAAGAGGAAACCCCGTGAAGGACGAAAAAAGGCTCTTCTTCTTCGTAGAATTAATATCGTGTGAAGATGATCGGGCGTTGGGTAGACCGACTACCACTGTTGGCCCTGCTCCCGGTAGTCCATACATTAGTCATCACATCCAAGCATAGGGCACAACTCGCCTTCGATTCGGCCTACGATCATGAGGGAAGCCGTGTATTGACGACCGGCATTTACTTTCGAAGTGCTCTTCGGGACTATACTCTCTACGGTCCCGCCTATACCGATTGTTTCATCGAGGAAGGAGTTGAACGTGCGCTCTACCAAACGCCGCAACTCTGTACCCACTTTGAAATATTCCCAGAAGGCAAAAAATCGGAATTGCCTGCCGTCGTTTCTTTGGGGATGGATGGGGATCAGGCCTCTATAGCCTCCATTCCTTCACTCACTGAAGACAGAAAAGATTGGCAGTTACAGAATATCATGGAACTTCCCTCTAGACAATTTCCCGTGGCTGTAGCCACGGATGTGTCGGGCGGGGTCTATGTTGGGATGCATAGCACGGGTGGTAAAGTTCTTCCCATCGAGCCATCTGGAGTAGACAAACAACTCTCCAATATTAATGGGTACTATGAGCTCATGACACGACCCGGTCCGATGACCCGAGCAGGGTCTCCAATCATTGTTCGGATGGATATGATCAAACGTCGACAATCGTGGAGGATGAAATTAAACACTACAGACGGCCATTCCGCGATTGGGGGAATCGTTCACTTACCCCATAAAGATTTGATTGTTATTGCTGGATCCACGAATGGTCATGGGATGTTGGTCGGAGCAGGTGCGACGTCGTCCAGTTGGGACGGATTCATTACAATCTTGAATGCGACGAGTGGAGAAGCAGACCGTGAAAAAGCAAGTATGCCTTCGTATTCCACACAATCGTTAAAAATCAATTCCCAGATTGGTCAAACTGATTATGCCCTTGGAATATGTGCCCATGACGATGAAGTTTATGTGGTAGGGACGACGACTGGCCAGATGACACCCACCGCGACGAGTGGTGGTGCCTTTATCCAGGCGTATGATGTAGACACCTTGAATATCAAGTGGACTCATCAATGGTCTGGTGACGGCGTAGAAGCCTTGAAATGTTTGGTAACATCCAGGAAGGAGATATATATTGCTGGTCACGTCCCGTCAGAAGTCGTCGTGGACGATGAGAGAAGGAGCAGTTCCAGCTACACTCAAGACATTTTCGTGTCTCTGTTGGATGGAAGCGATGGGACAGTACGTTGGACCCGCCAAATCGATTCACGTCGACATGATACCGTTGCCAAGATCATGTTGAATCGTGCTTCAACGAATGCGAACTTGATCATTACTCACAATGCGATGGACCTTGTATGGGGAGTTAATGAAATTGTCACCTCTACCATCGCCAAGGACGATGGTTTTCATGATTGGCAAGAATTGCCAGACTCTGTCGATCCCTTGGGAGGGCTTATTCCTGGACCGATAGATATGCCAGCTCCCCCACTCTTTCGCCATTGGAAAGCCGTTGTCGTTATTATGGTTGCGTTTCTAATAGGAGTGGTGGCAATGGTCTACATCCGACGTTCACAAAAGTCCGTCCATGAAGGATTCGACCCAAATGCTGGAATGGATACCTCTTCTGGATTGGAGTTACGGGAAATTACCGAATCTGAAGCAACAGAGGATTTCATGGTCAACGGAGGAGTAGTAGCTTGAGAGAAATCAAAAGTTGGCCCGACCCACTCGTCTTCCTACTACTGGTAGTTATTTGGAAAAGTTAAGGTATTTGAAAAGGTTTTGTCTAGTTATCTACCGTCATCCTAGCTTTCCTAAACTGACCTGTTAATTTGCGCTATCGATGGGGTTGTAACTGTAACTACAGAAACGTACCGTACAGTCGTATCGTATATATGTCTCGTATTGTAGGAATGAATGTCCGTGCAGCTGTCGCTCCGAAACGGTTCTCGTACAGACGATGAAGTTGAAGCTGACGTTTGATGTGGGGCATGAGCCAATCGCATGACTCTTCCCCGTTAACAAAAACTACGATCACAATCGGTCGTCGAAAAACGAGTATGAATCTCTCACAATAACGTGGTGGTCGTGTTGGATCGGTTTCGGTGATCTTTTTTCATCTTATTCTTTATACCTCCTCCATCATCAAAAACAATGGTCAAATTTACCTCTGTCGTCCTTGCTGGTATCCTCTCCTCTCAGGGAGTTGATGCCTTTGGTGTTTGGAAGCAACAGACCTCGTTTTCTTCTTCATCTTCTTCTGGATTGAAAATGGTGAGTCTTCCATCCCTGACCTTACTACCTCCAGGTGGAAGGTACTCGTGAATGAAAAATCATTCCTGGATTCCCTGCCGAAGCATTTATACACCGATTTCTGTTAGAGAAGGGGAATCTCCTGTTTCACTTCTTCGTGAGGATACCATTTCTCGAGAACATCAACCGTCAGAAAAAAGGATTTTTTTCGTAGTCTTCGTTGACTAATCCCTTTCTTTTTGTACTATCATCAAACAGTCTACCGCTGAAGCACCCTCTGCCCAGAATCTCTTGTGGACACCTTCCTGGAAATCTGGTGCCCGTGACGAAAAATATGGACTTATTGGAAAGTACTGCGAAGACTTGTACACCGTCCAACGTCGGAAGACTCGAACGGTCCGATGTGGGCCAATCAATTTCGGATCGGAACATCCGATTGTCCGACAAACGATGGCGACGACGAATACTGCCGATGTCGATGCGACGATTGAACAGGTAATGCGATGTGCCGATAAGGGATTTGATTTAGTCCGGATCACCGTCCAAGGCCGACGAGAAGCCGATGCTGCCATGAAGATTCGTGATGGCCTTTTCAAGAAGGGGTATGATATCCCCCTCTGTGCTGATATGCATTTCCAACCCAAGGTCGCCTTGATGGTCGCAGAAGCTGTAGAAAAGATCCGAATCAATCCAGGAAATTTCGCCGATGGACGGAAGGATTTCGCTGAAAAGGTCTATGAGACCGAGGATGATTACATTCAGGAACGACAATACCTTGTCGAGGCCATGTACCCTCTAGTCGAAAAATGCAAGCAGTTAGATCGTTGTATGCGTATCGGAACGAATCATGGATCGTTGAGTTCCCGTGTCCTCTCCTTTTATGGAGATACTCCACGTGGAATGGTCGAGTCTGCCATTGAATTCGCAGATATTTGTCGAAGTCAAGATTATCATAACTTTGTCTTTTCGATGAAGGCAAGTAATCCCTTGGTTATGGTCCAGTCATACCGGCTGTTGGCAGCCGAACAATACCGACTTGGTTGGGATTATCCTCTCCACTTGGGTGTGACGGAAGCAGGAGAAGGTGAAGACGGGCGGATGAAGTCTGCCATTGGGATTGGAACTCTTTTGGCGGATGGTTTGGGTGATACTGTCCGTGTTTCGTTGACGGAAGATCCTGAATTTGAATATGAGCCATGCTTTCGTCTTGCTGAGATTGCATCATCTCGATTGGCATCTGAAAATCCTGATGCTAAGAAATTGCAAGAGGCTGTCAAGCCCTACAAGGATACTCGAAATATCGCAAGTTACTCTCGACGACAGGGTAATCTCCCAGAACAACGAGAGGGTGATATTGCCGATGTCCGTGGATTCCTCCACCGAGATGGATCCGTCATCTCCGTCGTCCAACCCGAAATGTTTGCCAAGGAAAATGTTCAATATCTGTATCAACAATTGGGATGCAAGACTGCCGTCGGTATGCCCTTTAAGGATATTGCGACTGTCGATTCCATTTTGATGCCAACGATTCCTCCCTCTAGTGATACGGAAGCTCGTGCGGGAATCCGTCGTCTCATTGAAGTCAGTGTGGGTGTCATTGTTCCTGCTAGTGAACTTGAAAAGGATCCTTTGCCCAACGCTGTCGCTCTCATGTCGTTGGAGGAGGCGATTGCGAAGGATGGAAAGGTAAGATGACGATGATGATGATTTTTCCCGGCCTGCAATCACGGGTGGTCTCCTCACCTCGACATTCCACGAACAACATGCTAATTGTTTTCTTTTTCCTTCTTCTGTTTTCTGTTGATAGCTTCCTACGGGTGCGATTCGATTGGCCATTGAATTGAATGGCGATGAAGATGATGATATGATCAAGAAGGTGAAGGATCTTAATCCCATGGTATGCATTTTGAAGCCAGATGCTGCGATTAGTCATTTGCATGCCTCTCGACGTGTCTTTGAACTTTTCAAGGCCAACGACATTAATCAGGCTGTCATCCATCACTTTGTCACCGATACGGATGATTCGAATGAATTGGCACTCCAATTGGGAACGAAGATTGGTTCGTTGCTTACCGATGGGAATGGAGATGGGATCATGGTCGACCAGGTCGGTGAGAAACAACCCTTTTCGGTCGACTTTATCCGAAAAACATCTTTTAGTTTGTTGCAAGGAGCACGAATGCGAAATACCAAGACAGAGTTCGTATCATGCCCCTCGTGTGGACGAACCCTGTTTGATTTGCAAGAAACGACTGCGAATATTCAAGAGGCGACGGGACATTTACCTGGCGTAACGATTGCTGTCATGGGATGTATTGTGAATGGACCTGGTGAAATGGCTGATGCTGACTTTGGATACGTCGGAACTCTCCCCGGGAAGGTAGATTTGTATTACGGGAAGGAAGTCGTCCGAAAGGGCATCCCGAATGCCAATGCAGTCGATGAATTGATTGAATTGATTAAGGAATACGATATGTGGAAGGACAAGGAAGAAGCCCCCGAGGAAGAATCGATTGCTGTCGCATAATGAAGAAGAAAAGAAAAAAGACTTTCTCTTCTTTGTTCTAGGAGAGACTTAATAACAAATGAACAAGTTGTACTTTATCCTTGGTTTTAGAACGAGCACTAGAGGAACGGGTACAGGCATTAGCATTAGCATAACATCAAGGAATGCCCTGCATCAAGGTATGATATGGTCGCCATCCGACGATGGAAGAACGTGTAGGAATCATGGGTATCCTGGGATGGCGACTGAAGAATGCAGTTCAATCAGACTGAAATCCCACTTTTCCTAGTGAGGCTCATCCGCTGAAACGACTTTGGACATCAAGCGGATTCCGATAAAGAATCTGCTCAGAAAATGGGGAGTATGACGACCATGAGTGGAAAGAGATTCCTTCTTGGGCAGAGCGTAGAGGGTATCCGATAATGCATCGGATCTTCAAAACATGTCTCAGTTCCGACTAAAGGGATAGGGATCACTCAATTGGACTGGAGTACTCGTCGATGATTGGATTTCAATCTCTAATCCAGCTTCAATCGCCTCATCGATTCGGGGAGAACCTGACGTTCTGGGAGGATTTTGGTCGGAATGGGTTGATACTACTACTACCGATGATGGTCGTGTCTCCATCAATGTCAGTTGTTGCCCCGTCCGTCTTTGGGAGGCCTCCAAGATTAATTTCCTAGCCTCACCAGAAGAAGATGAATTCGATGACGTTGATGAAGTGGACATGGCCGTCCTTGATGCTCGGGAACATCCTGTCCCACAGATTACCAAGTCCCAAAGTTCATGATTCATTTCGAAATAAAATGTATATACAGATTAATAAAGAGGGGTTTCCTTCTTTACTTTCTTCTCGATCGATCAGGTGTTCTCGCAGCCAATTATACAGCAGAGTGTAGATTGCAAGTGAATGAAATTCCTCCGTAATGTGCAGCAGCGCCCGTGTACACGTGGATATACTGATCCGTGCTTCCCTGCGATAAAGTAGTACCCTCCGATTACGGTAGACTTCACCAGTGCCTGACGAGCACTTGTATCACAGATAAAGAAGCGATCGTGTGGTGTGTGGCTACAGAGGCAACCTTGCTAGGCCAAAGTTACCCCTTCGATGCAAAACGGATCCACACAGATCGCCAAGAAGAAAAGACCGGAGAGTGGTACAATGAAAGACAAGGGGCTCTGGAAAAAGTTCCAACGTCGCCGAAAAAGGGAGTGAACGGAGGAGGGACCCGACTGACACACACCGCAACACAAAATCAAAGATGGATTGTATACAACGAGAACGAGCCCATCTCGCTTTCTTGGATGGAGAATCACCGACTCGCCCATTTTTGAAACGGAAGATGCTATTTCTCCCGTCCCGCATCGCCAAGAATGGCATAGTACACAGATAGCAATAATCGAAAAAAATCGTTAGTATCATAGTGCCCGGGAGGTTAGAACCGACGGCTCCGATGAATCGAACCCCTGATTCCGTGATGTGGGTTCGCCTCTTGCTTCTTGCCCGGCGTGCGCGTGTACCATACCTCGTCGATCGACCAAACTGATTCTTATTGTAATGGTTGAAGTACGTCATAGTCAGGGATTGGCTGTCTATTGTATCGAATGAGGTGGTTGTGACAATTCACAGTGACAACGAGGTGAAGCCGACGACGTCAACGAAGCCTTTATGGATCTAAGAGTGTCGAATGGGAAAATAACATTCTGGTACACTGTATTTTACAGTTAGATTGCCATTCGAGCAAACATTTTCGATTCTCACACAGGGTCGCCGTCAAGACAGAAAACGGAATTCACTGGGGGGTTCACCTCTTATCATCAGAAGAAAGTGCCCCAAGTCATGAAGTGGAGAAACGCCATTGGTGGGAGTCTTCTCCTATTCTTCTCTTCTGATGAGATCGTCAAGGTGGTCACAGGATTTTCAAATCCGACATCGTTTCGAGGATCTCATACAGTATCGACTACGACCAGTCATGACTTCCAATCTCGATGTCACCATCATCCAACCTCCGTCTCCTTGATTCCTCCTCATCTACAACGACGTGGTTCTTCATATGTACATCCAACGACACAATTGAGAGTTGCAGCGACCGTTTTAGATCATGTCATTCAAATTCAGGATCCCTTGTTTCAAGAGTCGGCCAGACCGATTCGTTCCCTAACAGGTTTATCGGCTTTTCTAACTAAAATGGGGATGATGCTCTTTATTATCTCCATGTGCGTTACATTGCCGATGGCATTATTCCCCCCCTTCCTTTTAAACAAGGTCGGACTGATATCGAAAATGCGACAGGAACAGTTTTCCTTACGAGCGGGACAATTTTGTGCTAGATGGTTACTACGTCTCATCCCCTTTTGTTATATCAAGGCAATTCCCTTCCAAGATGACAATCCCGAACCGTGTATTTGGGTATGCAACCATGTATCACAGTTGGATGTCTTCATGTTACTAGCAGCCGATAAGACTCTCCGTGGGAAACGAAAACGACCATTGAAGATTGTCTACGTAAGTGAAAGAAAACAACAGCAATTCAACCCCGAAAGTATGGATACACAAATGTGTGAAGAGGACTCATTGGTTGATCACGATGGAGGATTGAGGTCCATCTCGCTTTGCACTGCCATGGATCGTCCGAGGGCTACGTCTCGCTTGCCTATCTGGATTGCCTCTCACACATATTTTTTTGTTTTTTGTTACCACAGTGGAAACAGCTGGAAGATAATCCGATTACAAAGCTCTTGTTTCAACAATGTGGATTCATTCCAGTCCAGATGACAGCGAATAAAGCCGGTGAAGATAATGATTATGATATCCAGTCCTTTAAGAATCTTCTCAAACTTTCCAAGAAGGCCTTCGAGGAGGGTTTCGATATTGGGATCCTTCCCGAGGGACAATTGAACCCGACACCGGAAGAGGGATTACTTCCCTGTTTTTCGGGTGCCTTTACATTGGCACGGATGTCGAAACGACCCATCCAACTCATGGCATTACATGGTACCCATAAGTTATGGCATGCCCGACCAGATATCGGGATGACGGGGACTGGTCGAGAAGTTCGGATCCGAGTCTATCCCACAGGACGGAAGTATCAATCGGGAGATGAATTTCTAACTACCTTTAATGCAGTTGTGGGACAGTTCGGGACCAAGGGGTATGATCTACCACAAGATGAACTGGATGCATGGCTCAACGGACAAAAGTGGAAAGAACAACAAACTAAGCCGAACGAACCTTCAGGAGAAGAGGAGTGATAGTGCCGAACAATAACGATAAAGTCCGTTCGACGTCGTAATCCACAACATAGACGTGAAAGACTCTGCGTATGGGGCTTTTGATACAGAGGACTACAAACTACTCGTTTTGTTTTCTGGAGCCTTTGCGTTCTCTTGATTGTCCAAACCTCTTATTCAACTCGTAGAGCTACACACAAGGTCTGGAATGACTGGGACTGGTCGAGAAGTTCAGGTACGACTCTACTCCGTGGATGTAGTCTATACACAGTCGGGAGATAAATTTCTAGCTACGCAATCGTGGGGCTGTTTGGGACCAAGGGGTATGATCTACCAAAGTATGAACTGGAAGCAAGGCTGAATCGAGAACAGTGGAAGGAACTACATAGTAAATAGAACGAGCCTGGAGGAGAACCAGTTGCAATGTCTCCATAGGGTGAATTATTCACATGCCAGACAAGACGCGTTTTGTCCCGGTATGGATAACTTTCCATAGAAGACTTTCGAGAAGCTCATGGGGACCAACCTAACAGTATGTACTTGAAGAGGTGAAGCATCAACCAATAGACTATAGGCGAACTCCAGCTACGTATATTGTTCCGCTGGAAACGAGTCAAGATTATCCCCCTTTGACCGTTTCTGTTACTGAATCCATACTTGTCACAAAAACTTTCCCTTCATTCCGACAGGGAATCGTACATCTCCTCAAGGGTAGGTTCAGACAAAAAAATTGCGGACATTCGTTCGCTGGAAAGATCCGTGCCCGGTTGTTCAACCAACGACAAAAGAGGGTCGTTCGAAACGGGTGCGACTCGAAAATCGAGCGGATCCAAGTCATCTTCATCCTCCTCATCATCATCCTCCTCATCATCATCTAAACTATCGTTCCTTCGTGGTAGCCGACGTTGACGCCCCGTTGACTGGAAACTGGACGTGTGTAGGGATGGTAGTGGACGAGGATGGCTTCTTGACACTGACGTCTTGAGCGGCACAAAATCCTTCTCCTCTAACGTCTCGATCCTTGGTGGTAGTGGATGGTGCGTAGCTGTTGGTTTCTGAACCATAGCGGACTCAGTGCTAAGTTTTGCCAATTCATTTTGAATATCCCAGATGAGGTGCTGGGTGTCAGTTGTCAAGACGTTTCGGTTTGTGCCCGTCATCGCCATGGCAGATCCATGGTTGCCCTCATAGAATCGATCCAACAGGGGATTGCTCGAGTGACCTAAGTCGAAGGAATCATTTTGATTCGAATATCCATGGTCTAATGGCGTTGAGTGGTTCAATCCTGTCCGACTTCCCGAGCTGCTCTGCTGCGAGATCAACGACGAGTTGGATTGGAATGAGTTGAGAGAACTGTTCCAGGAGGCGTTGAAAGAAGCCTCACGAAAACTCGTGGAATCCTCTCGATTCCTTAGAAGTCTGCTAGAACTAAGGCCCTCTGCAGACGTTGAACGCTTGATCCTCCTCATCGCCAAGGTGAGTTCTCGCCGACCTCGGATAAAGTGGTCATGAGTACACTTGCCCTTGTTAGGTCCACGGCTCTCTCGGCGGAAACCATAGTTCTGGAGTTGCCGAAGGAATGACTTCCACTTGCTCTGATTGAACCCCATCCGTTGAAGAATATGCAGCATAGCTTCAGGGTCATGAATTTGAAAGCCATCGCCTTCGGGAAGCCAACTGACGATATGTTGGTAACCGTTGGCTTCAGCCTGATCTAACATGTCATGCAATCGAATAGGAAACTGGGAAGAAGAAGCCTTCCTTGACCCGAATGCGTCCTCGTCCTGTTTCATTTCATGAATCATAATGATGGTTGATCAGAACTTCGACGATGACGCTGAGTCAAAGTAGTGTAGTGTTTTTTTTAACCGGGGAAAGGTAGTAGCACTTTGAAGAATGGGGGCGGTACCGTACTGGTGGGAGACGCGCCCGGTGACGGAAACTCGGGAACATCTTCGTCGGAGCGTTTCAGCGCTCTCGACTTCATGTATATATGTGGGAAATGTGCGATGAAGAATAAAAGATTACTCCGTTATTCCGACTTCGGTTCGCATGTAAGGTTTTTCTGTCTATAGGTATTGGGGGATTCCATATATCTTGGGGTTCGATAATTACAAAGAACCGTGAGTCAGGAAAGTCTGATGCGAGATGGATTATAGGCGTGTTTATGACTATTAAATGTCGGGAACCACCGTATCGTTGCTGATTCCCCCGGTGTTCCATGGAATAATTTCTCCGAGTCCTGTTGGATTTATGGATCGTTATGAACGATTCATGGGGAAACCGGGGAAACTGGGGACCCAAAATCCGTCCTCGGTATATCTGTATGTCATCCAGTATGCGATATCACGTACACATTTACGCCCAGTGCAAACAGGGTTTCACTTTTTTTTTTACAGTTAAGCCGCCATAACCTGCTTGAAATTGCCCCGTCGACGTACAGATTTCACTTTTTGGGTGCCGGGCAAGTTTTTTGCCCGGTCTTTTCCAAATCCACCGGGCAAGAAAAAAAGTGAAATGGAAAGGCCAACTCTTGTTCGATTGAATCGTATACCTCTGTCGATTACATGGAATGCCCTCTTTTCGACGGAAATCCGACCATCACGAAAAGTTGATTCCCTCCCATTTTGTAACTGTAAATACGATGTAAACAAATCCCCCATTTGTATTCCATTGCCTACAACCATCAAAGCCCATCATCATCACGAGACTAACTAGGGTGACCCATTGCAACAATCAGCCACAACCGCAACCACTTGCAAAGAGAAGATCAAGCAGGAGACGACACAACGATCGTCGACGACAACAGTTTATCAAAATATCGATTCATCGTCCTCCGAAACGATTGTTTCGACGACTTCTACAATCTTTGGATCAATTATTTTAGATGGAAAGACAGGCTACAATTACCAAATGTTGGACGGCACCTCCCCGACCTCAAGAACATGTCTTTCCAACACTGTCCATATTCGAGTCAATATCGACTCTCTGTATCTCTATCCAGAAAGATGGGGATATCGACACACGTCCTACAGTTGACAATGAATGCTAAGGAGTTACTGTGGTTGCCAGGAAGAAGAGCAACGAGAAAACAATGGTGGAGGAAGATGGAAGAGGTGTGAACAACAACAAGCGAACCGAAATTCTGGTCATGTTCCTGTTTGCACTGGGCGTTATCGTATGACATCTTGGCAGGAGACAGAAACGCCCTAGACGACCGACATTCCTGGTTCGAGGGCCGTACAGGAATGCGAACCCTTCACTACTGTGCACATCACGACTAGAAGTTTCCAGTTGGGCACCACTCGAAGTCCAAAAATGCTGAAAGCTTTGCACAACTGGTGAAAAGAAAATGGCCACGTCGGTGCCGTAAAAACTACTTTAAACCATAGTCGGAGGGAAGGGGTATTCCGTATGGAAGTCGTACTGAATAGAGACCGTATTTTTTCCAAGACGCATGGGAGTCAGAAGGGAAAAAGGGAGATCACGGCTAGTGGAATTTCTCCAGGTTCTTCAGTCTCGTCCAACATGGTATACGAGAAAGAAATTTCGTATTCGTCGTGACGAGACGTCATTCAAACCAGAAAAGTCCAATACGCGTGCCCCCCCCCCCCCCCAACCCCCCCCTTTTCCCCAACCCCCCCACCCCCAAGTCCCTGTCATTCTACCAAACCGACTACAGCATTACAATTCGGACTTGACTGTAGCTTCCATCTTCAACATCTCTTCTTCTCGAAGGAGTCTCTTTTCTTCTGCCTTTCTCCTACGCTCATCTACTTGAGCTTGTCGAGCCCGACGTAGTTCGTCGTGTTTCTCTCTTGCCGGAGGGGTACCTGGATTACGACGGTTCCGATTTCGGTTCCTACTCTCGAATTCCTCCAATTTCTCCTTCAAATCGGCTAGTTCCTCGGGGGAAATATTTCCCGCCTGTTCCTTTCGGTGCAGTTCCTCTCGCATCATCCTTGCTTCCTGTTGCCATCGTTGATTCTCCTGGTGTGCTTCTCTTCTTTTGGCAGACGCCGCTGCACGACGCTCTAGGTCTAGAGCTTCCCGCTTTTGTACCTCGAGCTTTACCTGGGCTATTTCCTCTAGTGTCTTCCTCTGAAGGCCTTTCTCTTGGAAAAGTTGGTGCAACGCCTCATTGGTGTCATATTCCTTCAGCAGAACTTCTTCCTTCACTTCCCCACCCGCAAACAGAGTCATCAAGGGTGGTTTTCCCTGTTTGTACTCGATTTCTACGTTATGATAGCTCTCGGCGTCTCCACCCTTTAAGAACTCCTTTAACGCAGGCATCTTGTTTAGCTGTCACCCACTGCAAGAAACGATCTTTGCAGATATCACGCTATCACCCCCTTGGGCTTGTACCTTGAAAGTGACTACATGCAAAATCACGAAGATCCAAGCCAGCCATGATGAAAGCCTATACGCTTTCCTGAGCTTGGAATGCGAGAGAAAGCTGTTCATGAGAGAGCGTGTTCTTTTGAAATTCCTTATTCGGATTTTGTCGACTTCTTTTGGTCATTGTTTCTGAGACAAGCGCTGATCAGAGACATCGCTGCGCGAGTTGCAGCAGATGACGGGAGAGGCACATGCGGGAAGACCGGCAAGCGGTGAGACAGGCAAGCGGCAAGACAGGCAACTGGCGAGGCAGGCAGGTGGCGAGACAGGCAAAAGGCGGAGTCTCAGGCCAACCGTTACTTTTTTCCTCTAGAGAGCTGCGTCACGGGAAAGCGGCAAGACACGCGACGTCGGCGGCGAGACGGGCAGATGAATAGAGAGCCCGGTGGCGAAACTTTTCAACCGACAACGGAGACGATAATTCCCCGACATACTGTAGGACCGAAGGCGTTCGTGTGGACTGGTATCACTACGTCTTCTTCAATGTTCCTGCGCCAGAAAAAATCTGCGTTTCTGCCTCTGTTGGTTCGCCGCTAATACAATAGGCGCACTTAGGTTGCGTTTCGATGGACACTCGAGTACGTATTTTTTGGCGTAATACGGTTCGCTGGCGTCATATGCCGTCATTAACATTAAATAAGAAATCCATGTCATGTGTTCTTTGACATCCATAGGTCGATCGAGCGATATGTTGTCACCTTCAAAACATACTACGGATTGTCCAGAGCCGGCCCAACAATCACCGAAATACTGCTTTGACAGTGAATGCGAGAGTCTTTTGTCCTTTCCAGTCGCAACAGGTTCATCGATAAGATAGAGACGTTTTTGTAGACTGAAGGATCAATCTATTTGTATCTCGGATACAAGAAAAAGGTGAGACAACGAAGAAGAAAACCGGCTGAGATACGTCACCAGACGGGATAGTGCAGTTCAACGACAACGGTGGCGTTGTGTCTTACAGTTGCAGTTCCACGTAGTAGGCCTTCCAAAGCATCAGAGGCATAATCGATCATGACCGGTGGGGGGGACGAGGACAGTGGCGAAACGAATCAAGACAACTGTAGTAGATCCACAGAATCTTCTGCTAGGAAGGAGGATGAAAATCCGGATCATGTTGCTAAGAGACGACGTAAGAACCGTGTCAATGCATGACGAAGCAGGGATCGGAAGCGTCATTTGATGGATTTTTTGCAACAAGAGCATTGGAAACTCCGTCATGAAAACAAGAAAATGAAATCAGAAAATACGAAATTGCGAGAAGCTATTGCTTCGGTGAAGGTCATGCGGAGCAAGAAACAAGATACGAACGACAGGCCCATTTCTACCAAGAAGCCCGCAGAAACAGCACAGACGACCGCTCCAGTCTTTTCGACACAAGGCGGAGCGAATACAATCAACATCAGTAG
>Ga0194115_10003957_pt1 | contig 16303 bp, 15 predicted proteins | sample TA2MahsurfametaG_3_FD_148656 | JGI IMG/M metagenome (GOLD analysis project Ga0194115, IMG submission 148656) | Freshwater microbial communities from Lake Tanganyika, Tanzania - TA2015002 Mahale S4 surface | ecosystem: Environmental > Aquatic > Freshwater > Lake | place: Tanzania: Lake...
AGGCGGAGGATGACGCCGAGGAGGAGGAGGTTGTTGCGATGGTGGTGGAAGAGGGTGACGACGATGATGATGATGATGACGATGATGATGACTCCAGAGCCTTCTTTGATACTACTACAACTGATGACTGTGATTGAGATGTCGATATTGGGAAATCCGATACGGACATGACTTCCAATAACCATTGCGACATTTCATCCGATTGGATATCTTTTGGTCGATGAACTAATAATTCCAACCATCGTCGTTGTCGATCCAAGGAAATGGTTGTATGGGGTTCCAAGACTGCCACTACATGATGAGCAATAGTACCCGTAAAGGGTGGTAGTGGTTGTGATGATGGTGTTGGGGAGGACACGGTTGATTCCATTTTCAGGGATGTTGACAATAATGATGAAGAAGATGATGAAGAAATCGAATGGACTTTCTTCCTCTTTCGTTTCTTGTTTTCTCTCCTGTATGAATTTGGATTGTTTGTGTCGGCAGGAGAAGAAGAAGAAGCAGCAGAAGAAGACCCAATGGAATCGGGACGAGGAGTTGGTTCCTCCTCCTTGACTCTTTGTGAGAGTTGTGGACTTTCTGTCTTTGTTCGGACAGCAAGCAAGGTCGTATCGTCCATGTCCATGGAAGGATTGGCATTGAAATTGGTGGGAGATCCGATTCGAGATGGTAGCATCGTCCTTTCAGCGACAGCCGTTCGTTTTGAGGTTGGTGATGATGATGAGTCCGTCGTAGTGGTGGTAGCCTTCTTACTATGGGATTGTTTCTCCTTATCCTTGTCCACAACATTCGTTCCATTTGTCGTCGTCGTCGTCGTGGCTTTTGTTGTTGTTGTTGTTGATTTGTCTTGAGTGACAGCACCAGCACCACCAACAATAACAGCCCCACTGTTCTTTTGGGCTACTGCAGTTGGGATGAACGAGGCAATCGGGAATGTCGTCTGCTGCTGCATGGTGGTGGTAGTAGTAGGAGTATTCGTAGGAGTAGTCGTAGTCAGTGATGGAGTGACTATCGATAGCTGATCCTCGACTTGGTGAGTCTTTGGATTTTTCGAAGACGGGGACTCCTCCATGATGGGGATGGCTTCTTCCTTGATAGAATACCTTGGTGTCAAGGTTGGATCTGTAGAAGGTTCACTTGTTGTGGTGTCACTGTCAGTGATATTGGTGGTGGATGTACCTGGTGGTGGTACTACAGGTACAACAATCTCCTGTTGCTGTGCCTGTGACTGCTCCATCGGCTGTTCCATTTGAGACTGGAGGAGAGCATTCAATCTACCCATGATGGAAGATCCCGCGGCCGTAGACGACAATGAAGGATTGGAAGGGAGGATGGCTGTTTGTTGCCGTTGTCGTTGTTGTTGCTCTGGTAGTGGTGGTGGTAGTGGTGGTGGCAGTGGCGGTTGTGACTGAAGAAGCCGTTGTAGTTGTTGTTGCAGGAGTTGCTGCACTGATGGCTGGGACAGTTGTTGTTGTAGGAGTTGAATTAGATGTTGTTGTTGTTGTTGTTCGGGTTGTGGTGGTGGTGGTGGTTGCTCGGGTTGTGGTGGTGGAAGTTGGTCTTTGTCTTGATGTTGTACAGCAAGACTTGCCATCCGTTGTGAAATCCCCAATACACTCGGTGCACTACCGAGTGAACTGACAGTGAATGGACTGACTGTGAATGTACTACCGGTACTACCAGTAATACCAGTTGAAGCAAACGGATATGTCGATGTCAATGTCGATCTCAAAGTCGGTATGGGTCCTAGAAGTCCATACGGATGGAGGGTGTCACTTGTCCCGTCGGTACAGCCATTCATAGGCCAATCGTTCCCACCCATCTCTCTGTCACACAAGCACACACTCTCTCTCCCTGTCCTTGATACTCCAAAGATAGAAGTCTATATTGATGTGATGACAAAATGGTTAGGACCTTCGATCTCCTCCTTTTCACTTCTTCCCCTCGTCCAACCCCGTCCACGACGATGGGACGAAAAAAATCCAGATGTGTGTTCTGATGTCTGGTGTGTCTGAAACAGAGCCAAAAAGCCGCTGGATCTCTCTTCGATGAAGAAGGTTTCCTTTTGGCGCGTTGGCCGATATGTTCTCCAGTTTGAACGTTTACCCTACCCTACCCCCTCGTACATAATCTACAGCGAGTTGTAAAGCGACGACCAAAATGGCGCGTTTTTGGATGGGTACTAGAATAGGTATGGTCTGGTATGTATCGGTATATGGCATTGGGTATACACCGACCAGGAGACCAGGAGAGTCCAGTTGTCGTAGTATCTCGATATCGTAGGTATGTATCTACGATATTCGCACTAATCAACGTAGTCGTCGAGGTAGTACTGCAGTAGTCGGTATGATGACAACAAGTAGTCGGTGAAGATGACATACAGTACAACGTATCACAGTCAAATCACAGTCTGTCAGAGAAAAGCTAAATGTAAGTACAGGATGTCGGTATGATATAATAGAATGCCTATTACTTTGAACAAATAACAGGAAAAGGAAAAAAGACTGTTTTATGCGTAGTATTCCGGCGCCACCCACTTGTTACAATTCACTGTCAGTTCGTACTGATTAGTGATAAGGAAGGGGTTAATGCTCTCTTTTGAAACAAGTAAATGACGGAATGTGCCTGTTCAAGTTGTTCCAAGTCGGTTGGACATAATCTATCTGTTGGTACAATGGTTGATGATGATGTGGATCGATCTTTCGTTCTTGTTTCACCGTTCGGAATCATTACGCCGATATTACTACCACTGTTGTTGTTATTGTTGCTGTTATTTTCGTTGTCGTCGTCGTGGTCATGGTCGTGTTTGTGACACCGTAAATGTTCATGAGGACGAAATTTGTCAATGACATGGAACCCTACAGAAAGTGCTTGCTTTTCAAGATGATCTTCCAAATCAAAATATGGATGTCGCCTTTGCAACTTTGTCTTCCTCTTCTGCCCACTTATATCAACACCATTCCCATCATCATCATCGTTGTCGTCCAAACGTTCATATCCTTCTTGTTGTAGACTACTACCATCATCATCATCATCATCATCATGGTCCTTGTGATTCTCATTACGTGGTACACAAAATCGTGGAACATGAGATAAAATCATCATACCAGCGTCATTGTCATAGTCATAGTCGTCATTGCCATAATCGTCGTCATTGTCGTCACCTTCCCTCGTCTTCCGATCATCGTGTCTATTAGTTGTTCCTACTAATAAGGTTGATGCCGTTTCAAAGAGTGGTAATACCATTTTCATATCATATAGAACATCCGATGCGATGATGATATCTGTCTTCCCAATCATCTCCATTGGATATGTCTCCTTAATACCCCAACAAAGATTATGATGACGATAGGAATCCATCGGTAAATGATTCATTTCACAATTCATTTGACAATTATCCAGTGATTCTTGATCATTATCTGTAAATACAAGACAATGTCGTCGGACAGAATCAGCACAAGAGAATGATGATGACGATGATGACTGATCCATTTCCTTTTCTCTACTATTCGCCAAGACTAGAGCTGCCAAGCCGGACATTCCCGTACCACAACCAAGTTCACAAACCATTCTTCTTCTGCTTCTTCGTCCAGTCGTCGTCGATCCCTCTTCGACCGAGATCTTATTCAATCGGAGAACCTCTGAATCCAAATGATGAATATCTTGATCTAATGACCAAGCTAATGCTCGAGCTGCTAACCAAACCATAGTTCCTGTCCCATCATAAAAGTCATCTTGTACCTCCCGGTTCTCTTCTTTGTCTTCAGGCGCTGCATGGTCAACTTTCTCATCATCTTCGTCCTCAACCTCATTCGACCGGCAATAATTCATATCCAGCGGTGTTAATTTACTTTCAGGAAAGGATCGATACCGTAATCCCACTGCCCGTGTAGACAACCAAAGAATCCGTTCTTCCAAAGGAACATCCAAAATCGCATTGAAGATATTCGTCCCATCCTCATTCATCCAGATTTCCTCCTCGTGGATGTCTTCCTGTCCAGTATCTGTATCGTTGTTGATTCCTTCTGAACGATGCATCTAACTTTAAATTCACCCTTTGGCATGCTTTCACATAGTTCTTCTTGTAGACTTCTCGGTTGACATGTGTGTGAGTGTTTGCGATGTCGTATGGCGAAACGGCTGAACAGGTTATGAGTCAAGTCTAATTGTATTTACTGTCATGAAACTTTGACCGAACGCCGGAGCCACGATAAAATATAGACTAATCTACGGGAAGTCCTTCCAGGAAGCAGACACAAACTGGGGGAGTATCAAAAGTGGTTAGCGGTAATTATGTAGCATCATCCTCCTCTTGTCGTTCGTCGCTGCTTTGTAGTTTTCGTCGTTTGGCAGCATTGTCACCCTGGCTGGTACGACTCGACGACGAACTGCCCTTGCTACTGCTGCTACTACTACTACTACTACCACCTCTTCGGTGACGGTCAATACTTTCACCACTGCTCCTTCTAGTCGGTCCGACCATTGGCGTAGGCTGATTTCCATGATCAGGAGGAGAATCCGTCTTTCTGACTTTTGTCGATACATCCTTGGTTGTCTTTTTCTTGACATTCCAAGCGGAGACTTCTATGACCTGTTCCAACCAATACGATAAAGCATTGGCTTCATTCGATGTAGGTCGTGATTTTAATAAGGCTGCCCATCGTCGTTGACGATCCACAGGAATTCCTGACCGTGTATCGGGTCGCCAACTACTGTCGACACCATCATCATCGTCGATTGTCCTATCACTGCCGGAAGTCCCAATACCCTGAGCAGCAGCTGCAGCAACGACATCATCGCCCTCTGCAATGGAAGTCGTCGCCAAGGAGCACATAACGGGACCAGCTTCAATTTTATTTAATTTTTTTCTCTTATGTCCGTCAGAATTGTCTTTCCGGTTAAATTTACGACCCTCGTCGACAGACGACGTCCTTGTGGAACTCGCTGCAGTAGTTGTAGGAGTCGGGGGGACCTGTGATGATTTTTGTCGTATTCTTTCTGCTGATAGTCCAACTTCGTCATGGGAGTGTCTTTGATGGAAATTCCGTTTAGCGACGGGGATGCGACAAACAGAACAAAATCGAAACTTTGGTCCATCCTTACAACATGATGGGTATGAACATATTAAATCGTCACCATGCTTAATACTGGGAGAGATGACTAAATATGCATTCTTCCAGAGCGAAGAACGATGAACCATACAGGGAAAAAAATAAAAAGAAATCGATTTGAGAGAAAAAAATGAGCGTGTGGAAAATTCCAGGTATCACGACCCAAGAGATGGGTACCCCACGAGTGAACATGGACGCACCTGAAAATTATGGTCAGGTGGCATGCCACGAGCACCACAAGGTAGGACGATGGCACCCTTTTCTCGATCAGGTCCAAGGGGATGCTCCTCTGCTTCTGAAAGGCTTGTACGCGATGTACCGAATGAGAGTTGGTCTATGCGACTATTGCCCAATTCATGGGATACCTTCTGATCTTGGTCGTTTGGATTTTTCGACGTAAAGTAGACGTCCTTATTCAACTGATCACGTTCTGGTAGCGTTTGTCCTTGACGCTGAACAGATACCTGCTGGTACAAGGAAAGTGGATGTAGGGGAGGATTTCTGCTGGACTCGGCCGTGGCGCCGACTGAGGGAGTGAACCGCGTAGCAACGAACCTTGGCCCATTAACCTACCGATAGCATCGGACAGGTGATTATCAAGGATCGACGATGATCGGTTCGGCAGAGATTTAGGCACATCGAGAGAGAGACGCTGCGTCGGCAAAGCATTCTGCTGTTGTTGCTGTTGTTGCGCTTGTTCTATCAGCATCGGAAGTAAAGGAGAAAGAGGATTCCCTAATGATAAGAGCTGACGATGGGTGATGGGAGGCGGTTCTTGTTGTCGCAAAGCGGCGGACACAAGAGAAGCCAAGGCCTTCTCGTCATGCCTTAGTAGGTTTACCACATCAGGTGAAGCAGGATTCGGTTGAGCTGTAGGGAACGACGAAAACAATCGAAACGATGGGCTTGGCTTGTTCTGCAACGCTAGGAGCTGATGAAGAGCCGCTGCACCCGGAACAGGTTGCGGCATTCCGACTTCTTGCGCTTGTGTAGCGGGGAAACTAGCTGCATAGGCAAAAAACAATCTCTAGTGAACCAAGATCCTTAACAACAAAACAATGCAAGGTGATCATGTACTTCACGGGCTTACCGTGCGGTAGGATTCCACTCCTGGAGTTTCCAACGGATCCGTCAATCCCTCTTCGTTCTCGAGAGTGTTGCGAAGAAGACCTTTCGTCTTCTGTTCCCCTTCCTTCTACCTTTCCTGTACGATGTGATGAAGTCCTATGAGAAGATGTCTTCTTCATCTTCCCTTTCCAACTTCATGTGTTCCCACAGATGCACCCGTTTCTACAGGTGTAACCGTTGTGTCTGACGGTCATCGCGGCCAGGTAGAAATTGATTTCTCTGAGCGAGCGATCGCGGGCTATATCAGTAACACCTAAATGTCGCGAAATCGCATCGAGATTCAGAGTAAGCCCGTACCTATTTTCCGATTAGATGATCAGAGTGACATGAAAAAAAAACGTTGACCAATGAGATTGTCCGCGCGGGCACGTGTCGCCAACTGGCGAACCAGCACACCGGATCCCACCATGCGCAGAATCTTTCGATACGTTCTTTCTCGCCACATCTGTTCCGGCGAAAAGCTGGCGTGCGCGTGGCAACTATAACTTAACCTTACTATCATACTTGCTACAGTTCATGCGTAGCGGGGAAGCCTTGTCGCAACTTCGGCAATGCTGGGGTGTTGCCAACAAAATGAACTATGGAACCCAGAACAATCGAAAGCAATTCCTCCGTTGGGTCGCGATTACCTAGTAGGCGTGATGGTGCCTTACAAATCCGTCCGTTCGAGGTAACGTGGCTACATATTTACATAGTGAAGGTTGCATCCGAATCTGAAATCGACGAAGAAATCGTGGCGTTGCTTAATAGTTGTTGAGACGGCTCATGAATCCAGGGAGCGCAGACAATGAAGCCAGGAGTTTTCCTCGTTTCGATGATCGCATGGACTCTAGCGACTTTGCTCAACGGTACGCGTTCTAGCACAACGGGCTGGATCAACCTATCTTCGAGCAACGTGACAAGATGGTTCAAGTCACTTCGTCCGAGTTTCTGGTCGGAGCCCCACGAATCGAAGAGATTATAAAAATGTGACCGCTCCGTCAGGCTACCTTTGAGCGATTTGCAGATAAGTCGATTCGGATGGGCAGATGATGAAGTAGTTGGTGCTAGATCGACTCCTGGTGGGCCAATAAAGACGACTTCCCCGTCCTCGCAAACTGCCTTGAAATGATCCGGTGTTGCATTATCGGTATGCAGACCATTACTATCGCTGACGACAACCAGAATATGAATTTGTCGACCGATAAGGGTCAACCACTGGTCTGGATCCAGCGGAAGAGGTATGCCGCCACGATGACGGATGCCGTCATGTTGATATGTTTTTCCCAACGCGTAGCAAGAATCTGCTCCCCCTGCTACCGCCACTTCAATCAGAGCGTGACCCAGATTGGATGAACCCGAAAGGACCAGTATGGACTTCCCACGTAAGGAATCCGTCCCGTACCTTCGCCTGCTCCTTTGTCCCAAATGAAGCGCTTGAAAAGCCGTGAGGTATGTTTCCGTGAGACAAACGGCGATACAGGGATCAAGACCTGGTGGTATCTGTATCAACGCATCCTTGGAGGCTGATGTAAATCTTGAGTTTCCTCCTGTCCGAATTAGCCCAAGGACTACGTCACCTTCCTTGAACCCACATCGCCTTTGATTATCTTTGCCCGTCACTACCCCGACAACTGAAGTCCCTGGAATTATGTAAGGCTCGAGGCGAATGGAAGTCCACTCTCCTCGCCTTATGTCGCAGTCAGTCGTCGAAATAGACGACGCTAGAACTCGTAACGGTACTTCTCCTTTCCTCAGTTTAGAATCTTGGTTGGCGGGACGTTCACATAACTGTAGCAAATCCAATGGATTCTGTCCGAATCGTAGGTAGGCAACGTAGATGTTCGCCCGAGATTTCGCATGCTTCACTCTCTGCAGCTGACTGACTTCAGACCTAAGGGCTTTTCGAGGTATTGACGTCGCGATGGGCTTCGAAGCTGGAGGAAGCACGCTGGACTTTGAAGTTCCGGGAAGCATCCTTTGCTCAGTATCTTCAACCTCTTTGTAGGAGTTACGATTGTCCATCTTCCGAAGCATTTCGTAGTTCCTAAGGGTATTTTGCTGGGCACGGATGTTTCGCTTTTCCTGGTCGTTATCTCCTTCGTTGCGAAGTCCGCTCACAAGATTTCTCGAATGACCCTCAGCCGGTTGATCCGTGGTTTCGAAAGTTTCCTTCTTTGTGGCTCCCTGGGCCACAGCAGTTGCTAAATTGTTTTCGTTACCAGCAATGGTGTGAGACCTTTTTCTTGTTGTTTTTGTGTCTCGCTTACTGGGCTGCAATGAAGACTTGCTACTAGACGTATGCGGATCGCTTTCGTGAGTCTGGGCGTTCTTGTAGTTGGAAACGCGAGGCGTCATTTTGGGTTTGTTGCCGATGTTGAATGGATCAAAGTCGTCGATCGAGTCGCTTGCTGGAGGTGGAAGGTGATTTTGGTCGAAGTCTAGGTTGCCGGATTGTCTCGTGTCTGGTGCTCTCGGCGTCGGCGCACTACGTCTAACCTCAGAGCTTCCCACTAGACCCTCCATGGCTGTTGCATTACGTCTATTCTCCGGTGTGAAAAGCCATCTCCGTTCGGAATCCTGTTCGTGATTCGTAGGAGTTCTTATCGTATCGGCTGTGCTCAGACGACGACCATGGTGTACTGGAGTCCTGTCGTCCCCCCTGGCACTTAGTGTTTGTGGATGAGAATCGTGTGCGGGCATGACGTCTTCGTACATTCGCTGGTCGAATCGATTCTGTTGTACTTTAGTCTTGTGTTGTGCTCTCCTTTTTCTGTTACTATATGCAGGTATAATATCTGAATCTGAATCGTCTTGTGAGGTTTCCTCAGTATACACCTGATTTTGTTGGAAACTGGAAGAATATAGATGTGTTCGATCCACTTTTGAAGAATCTTCCAAGAAATTCGGAGAGCAGGATGTCCACAAATTGGTCAGAGAGGAAAAGTTCAAGAGCGACGTTGTTGTAGGCTCGACAGCTTGACGTTCCCCTCTTGGATATTGGGATATTCCATTGGAAGGCACTCGCTGAAGGCTTGGTGAAGCGCTGTGGCATCGAAAGGGGGCAGTATGGACCAAGGGGAGAGACGACTCTTGCTTTCTCGAATAGGGAGGAAGTGCTCTCTTAGTCTCTGAGTGAGTCACAGCTCGTGTGTTGTGTTCCGAGAAAGCTGCCACAGGTCGGCTGTTTTCGGAAACACTATTCGGACTGGCCACATTGTCAGCCAGGGATTTTTGTGGCAACCTGATAGCATGATCGTGGTTGACTGATTTTCGATTTTCCCTCGTGTTCTTGCGAAGTTCATCTTCCCAGTACTGGAGTGTTCTGCTAATCGGGTGATGATTTTCGTCGATCGATGCCGGTGTTTGTTGTTCATGGGACGATTCCGTCTCTGTCGACGCCGAAAAATCATGTGGATTGGTCCTCTGAGGAGGCCATGATGAAGATTCTGAATAGAAGTTTTCGTGGTAATTTTTCTGCTGCCTTTGTGGCGTTCTTGATCCCCTGAATGGGGCCGCAGGATTCGCCTGTGCTCGGGCTAGGTCAACTGAACTTGTGACGCTAAGGCTCTCAATCTGGCTAATCCCGCCCAGAAATTGCTCGTAGTCCCGAATTTCCTGCAATACTCCTGTATTACTTGCCACGATACCATCTAAAGACTGAGGTCGATCAGGTACTTGCCCCGTCCATCGATTCACCTGATTCAGTGGCAAACGAGATTCCTCATCATTTTTCCGTCTCGCTGGCGAAGGCCGTCGTTGTTGCCCAGTCGACCTCCTTGGACTTGGAAGATTTTTCGATCGGTGGACAGGTACCTGTGGTCTCATTTTGTACACTAATGTTCTTTATAATCCCAGTACGATAGCTGGGAGAGAGTATTGGTGCATGACAGGTTGCCTATGGATCCTCTAAATGTAGTTGTATCCTTGCATGCCTTCATGGTGGTTGCGTGAGCGAAAAACCGTTAGCCTGGGAGATTGCCCGCCCTGCGCTCCACGACCAAAGTACCCGGATGAACGTGTTGGAATCTGTCGATCGCAGTGAAAAATTGACTTTTTCACAATAACTTTCCCGATTCCTTTGAAAAATTCCGTTTTCAGTCCTTTGAAGATTCCTAGCCCGATCGAATCCAAGGTGTCGACTTCCTTTCGTAGGTGCTCGAGAATAACGACGATGATGGCGAGCAATCCACGGCGACACCATCGGCTGCTGACCGCGACATAACTTACTGTTTTTAGCTCATTTATCCTCCAATCGACGTTCTTTTGGAGGACCGTACACATAGAAGTCATCCAAGAGTATCTGCGAATCTGTGAAACGATGTCACAGCCTTCTTCTTCGTCTACCGGTGTTGGATCGAATCACCATCGCGGGTTACACGACAATGAAGAAACGTACTACGGGGGACTCCCTTTACCCCCTCCGGTTATGGAACGGGTCTTATTTCAGTTGCATCATCGCTCATGTCAATTCGGTCTAAGATATCTTTCAAAGGCGGCTAGGAGAGTCCTAGAGCATCTACTACTCGTAGTGGCGATTGGAGGGTTCGGAGCGTTTTTCCTACTACATCGTCACTTTGTCTTGTCGGTGGGCAGTTTAGGTTCGATGAGTCACGCCAACGCTGCCACGCTGTGTTTCACTAGTATACCCGGTATAGACAAATCTGCAGATATTCATAGAGTGATCATTCTACCACCTACTTCGAGGATAGCAGAACCAACCGGAACGCCGCAGAAGAGTTATCTCCTGGGGGAAGAGGGATCGGAAACATGTGTCGAGGCTAACCACGTTCGTGAATCTCGGATATCCTTTTCGTTTTCGACGACAAAGGCATTTTTGATGCTTCCAAGCAACCACACCTTACTGCAAGAAAGAATTGTTCGCAGTCAGACCCTTCTGGTGGGTCCACATGATCCAAACTGTTTCGGAGAACCATTTTTTCAATTTTTGATCCACAACATTGTTGGCTACGAGACGATTGTTTGGAACTGGGCATTGGGGTATTTGTTTCAGCAATCAGATGTTCCGCAGAAGGCATTTGTATTGTCCCACAAAAAAGGCCGGATTCAAGATTTGGACTTGCCCATCGTACCCGAAGTGGGATCAAGGGGGGATGATCGACCTCCCCGCTGGCTTCCTTTCTTGTCTGCACGAAGGAATAATACGTTTGAGGTATCTCGCCTCAATCTACTATCCAAAACAATGGTGGTCTTCAAGACGACGTTTCTTTTCTTGTTTTGCACCACTCTTATCTCATTCACCTTGCGAGAAACGCAGGAGCGTATGCTCGAATTTACCCAAGAGCTGTCGAGACGTGTCAGCGTACAACTTCCGTTGGTTGACTTGATTGTGTTTCACTTGATTCATAATTTGGTGTTCGTTCCCATCATGGTTGGGATGATGTTTTTCTTGATTGAGTTTTATTCTGGTGATCGATTGCTAGCCTTTTTGGTCATGAGTATCGTCTGGTGTGTCGAAGTCTTTAGCGTCATCAGGTAAGGCATCGTCGCCAGCAAGACTCTCGAGGTACAGTGATTGAATCGTTTGTCGCCCCTGATCGTCTCTTTCTCAATGTTTTTGTTCCGACCTATTGCAGTCTTCGAAGTTACCAAGGAATCACCTTTTTCCCGCGAATGTTCTTTTTGCTTTTTTCGCTCTTTCACATTTACTTCTTCGCAAATCCCTTCGGTTTCGCCTATGTGGCTTTATGGGTGGTCTGCCTGTTCATGTTGCATTCCATGGCATTTTTCTGGCATCGTTACGAGCTACCAGCGGTAGCAAATGGAAGGGTTACGATTGATCGACCACGACAACACTACGATGACCATCATCGAGGCACTAGTCCCCCGGGGGGAGGCGGTTTTGGTTCATCTTCTCAATCATCGGCCCCTATTTCCGTCCCATCGCATCACGGAATACGAAACTCGGCACGACAAATAATGCCGATTCTCCATCTCGAAAGTCCGCCTCAGATACGGCACTTTCAGGGGCACGTAGATTTTGAGCCTGTCAACCTTAATGAACAGCTTCAAGCTACAACAACAAACCAACTGGCCGATAGTTCTGGACAAGGTCGCGGGCACATTATGGATCACAACGGCAATCAGCTACAGCCGTCTTTTTCCAGTCAAGTTTCGACTTCTAGCCGCAACAGCGCAACCAGCAGTCACAACGTCTTTCGAGAAGATGAAGAGGATTCGTCTAGTTTCGTCTACTTTATGCAAGGTGAAGTCGTCATGCGCCGGGGCCAACAACAGCAGAACGACATACGGAGTGGCCATGCTGAAGCCATGCGTAATGTAGAAAGCGCACACACGTTGGCATCCACCACCTCGGGGCATGATCTTCAACAACAACAATATCAGCATCATGTACAAGAGCGGCAACAAAATGGGTGGGTCCCGTCTGTAGCATCGACAGCTACCATCACGCAAGTCCGATTTGGCCACTCCATCAGCAATGTGGGCTTGGACCTACTGGATCAACAAGCCGAAGGACAATTTTCTGCTTCCATCATCTATTCCTCTCCCACGTCTGAAACTTTCCAATCTACAAACGGACAAACTGGATCGGATGGTTCTCGCGTCGTGAATGAATCACTAAATAATGATTTCTATGGCGGTGACGATTCCATGGGCGGCCTTCAATCGATTCTGGAAGTTCGATTGACACCGCGACATCGCAATGGTGGCGGCGATGAACTTTCTCGGGGTCTTGGTCGTGTATCGCCTCCTATCTTTCCGGATTTGCCTCCCTAAACTACGGTATGTCTGGAGACGAGGCCAAGTAACAATTATCGCACTTGTCCTCGACGTAGTTCGATATCGAAGCATTTTGACAACTACGACGTAATCGATAGCTAAGCAAAATTTTTCGTCGAACGTTGAATAAAGCAAATGAAGTTGACGTGTGGAAACAATCGTACTATATTGAAAGTCATTGTACTTATTTAGATGACAAATTCTTGATCTTCTTCTGGTCCAATGACGAATCTGTGGACGACCTGGCCATTGACACGGATATTCCATCGATGACCTTGATAGGTATCGAATTGGAGGGGTGGATCATCATGTCCCAGGGGACCCCAATACCGTCCCTCATCATACCACAACTCTGCGATTTGGACTGCAGGGTCCATTCCACTATTCCGAAACGTAACGGATACGGTGGTAGGGACATTGGTCGTTGCCTTCTTGGTGGTAGCCTGATGATATTCCGTTTTCAATGGTGCTCCTGGATGATTCCGTCGGGGTGTATTCCAGACCCATAAATTAGCAGCCCACTTCTCACCATGGAGGATTGGACATCCACCATGTAGGGACGTATTGTCCACTTGACCATTCGGATGTTGATTATAGAACAATACTGCTCGACCTTGTTTCGGGGATATCGCCAAATGTCGTCGACAGTTGGCGACCATTTCTTCCTCCCATGAACCTACCTGAATTCCTGCTGCTTTGGTATCTCCCGATTCACGGAGTGTTTGTAAAGCGTCGTCCAATGTATGACTAGCCTCTGTTTGTGTAAAGACAGTCTCACCTCCCAGGGTAACATCGGACAAGTAAAGTAATACTGTTGCGAAACGATTTCCTCCTACCCCACTGGAATCAAAGTTATGCGGGCTGGCCGACGAATCTGTGAGAAAATCTAAATGGGGAGCATAGGCTGTGGTTTGATTGTATCGCAATATTTGAATCCCATCATCGTGACCCACCCATTCGTTGTTTGGTGGGTGACGACCACGATGATGTTCAGGTGAAGGAAGATTGTCATCTAGAATTCCCAAGAGTCTTAGTATTCGTTGCTTCAATCGTACCGCCACTGCACCCTGTGGGTCAAAGGCAGTCTCTGAGGTACGACGTGAAAAAAAGGTTCTGGATGTCGTCCCTGTAGACGATCGAGTGAGTTTATGTGTGGGACTTGTTTCGGTCAAGGCCCGTGTGATGAGTTCTGAAGCCTCCTGTTTTGTGAATAGGTATTGAACCTCAAAGACTCGGGGGAATAAGGATAGGACCGTTAATGTCATGTCGTCGGGACTACTGGTAGTCGTTGTCGTTGTTGTTGTTGTTGTTGTCGATGATGATGAATCGATAGGTGACTCAGGAATTGTCGATAAATGAGATAATCGAAAGACTTGACCAACATAAGTTGGTGCAAAGACAAAGAGTCTCCCCGCTGGGACTGCTACTAGATGAATAGATTGGGTTGCTGTTGTCGTCGTCGCATCACGACATTGATGGGTAGAGTGTGAATCGACAGGAAGATTGTTGTCACATGTATGTTGACGATGATCGTCCACGATTCCTCTTATTGTTGTAATTGGTGATTCTGTCATCGCTGTTGCCAGGTCAAAAAGTTGTGTAAAGGACGTAATACGTTGTCCGTTTTGAGTGTGCCATCGACAGGGAAGAAATGGGTTTCTGTTGTTGTTGTTGTTGTTCGGCTGCGGTACACGTCGGAGATGATCATGATCCCATAGAATGGGAGTCTTTTCAGGTCCCATATCACAATAATCTTCCAATTTGAAGTCCGACTGTTGAGGAACAAGTGCTTGTGATAGCCATTGGGTGATGAGTTGTTCTACCTGATACTTGTCATGGACAGTCGAGAGGAGATCTGTCTTAGATAGCTGCAAGTCCGCAGATCCACAGCTTTCTGCTTCTCCATTCTGATGAATAGTAATCGAAATTGTTGTCGTACTTGTAGCTGCAGTTGCAGTTGCAGTCGTACTTGTACCAGTGATGTTGGTAGTGGGGATACCGGTGTTGGAGGTGTTTGTCGTCGGAGCGACGGTGACGACGGCACCAGTAACAGTAACAAGAACAAGTTGTATCCATATCGGTACAAGGGTCCTCCTTACCAGCCGCCGCCGAGAGGATGTCGATATGGACATGGACATTGATGTGGACGTGGACGTGCCCTGCATGTACAGAGAGTGCAGGGATGTTTGTTGACAGTTATGTACCGTATTCTCGTGAAGGGAAATGACCAACAACCAATTCGTGAAGGTGTGGCGATCGCCCGGATCACTACCAGAACTGTCATAGAAGTGTCTACATGCGGAACTGATACAGGGCGCGCTATTTCATGCAGATTCATATTCCTTTTCAATAAACTGTAAAAAATGATTGCTGTTGTACTTTCCCTAGATGCACAGTGAGTTGTTATTCCCGATCTATGATACGAAAATGATTGCTGCGTGTATACATATGGTACCTACGGTACCTATGTATCACATTCACCGACAGAAGCGACTGTATTAGCGCTATGTATTGGAATGAGTATGCACACGTGCCTACGAGCATATGTTCACGCCAGCACTTCTTTCTGAACAGATTCATCGAGTATAGATATATACAGAGTTGTAGAATATTTGTTGAAACGGGCCCGGTGGAGCTTTCAAGTCCGTGCCACACCAGCCAAGAATGTGTTGTTGCAGTCAGCCGCCGAAAGCGGAAGCACCGGGCGAAGGGCGAGAGGCAATGGGGAAAAATCAGCCACTACACGCCACACGTAGCCTGGAAAGCTTGGAAACAGCAGGAAACGCCGCCAAAAAAAAAGAACTTCAGCCAACCGAAGGAAGGCGTTGAGACGAGGTTGTGCCGAGAAAAACACCAAACTCCAAAGAATCGACCCCGCAAACCCAACACCCAAGCACCGCTATCGGGATCAATACGCTTATACCACAATCATTGTACGGTAGCCGCAGTAGTAGTAGTAAAGACACACCATGGCACAAGCAATCGCTCGAGGTCCATTGACCTTTCTTCTTCAAAGTGCAAGTGGCCAATACGTCGCCTTAGGCCTTGGAGCGTATGCGTTGTTTCCGGAACAAGTGAAACAAGTACTGGCCCCATTCGTGGGGGACCAGTATATGAAGTACCTGTCTGAAAAGGGTCAACAGTTGCAACAACAGGCACATATGAGTCCCATTATCATTCAGACACCACCGAGTACGATCATTCATAGTCATGGAGGCTCTTCCAAGTCTCTTACTCAAGTCTTGATCTATTCCGCGGCAGGTGCTGGTGCCTGTTGGGTCGGCTACATTGTCTGTAGTCAACTCTTGCCGGATGCTGTTAGT
>Ga0194115_10003958_pt1 | contig 16295 bp, 9 predicted proteins | sample TA2MahsurfametaG_3_FD_148656 | JGI IMG/M metagenome (GOLD analysis project Ga0194115, IMG submission 148656) | Freshwater microbial communities from Lake Tanganyika, Tanzania - TA2015002 Mahale S4 surface | ecosystem: Environmental > Aquatic > Freshwater > Lake | place: Tanzania: Lake Tanganyika...
AAACAAGGACTATCGACAATTATCTTGTGTCAACTTGAATATTCAAGGCAACATCCTTTCCGCGGTAAGGAAGTATGAACCAAAAATACACACTCTGTAATCAATGAAGTTGTTGGTAGCTGTAAACCTTGTAGTAATAGTGAAAGTAGAGCAAGACACAACAGGATTTTTCGCATTGACAGTGACAGTGACAATCAGGCTGTGATTATCATTTCGTAGCTACGTATCGTCGATACGGAGGTCATGAACCGTACTTCGAATTTTTATTTTGGCGTGGCCCTGTTGCCAGGAGTTGGTTTCGGATTTCAAAATTCGAAGCACTTTGCCCGACAAGGGCCAGATTTCGGATTTTCAGAAAATAAAATTCGATACCCTGTTTGCACACGCTGTAACTGTAAAAAAGAGGGAAGAAAAAGGCAACCCCGTCTTTACTAGAGTCGTCCCTTCGAGGGAAACCCCAGTAAGTTCAGTATCCGAATTGCACCGCACGAGGATCAATAGGCATCTATTCGCAGCCTCTTGAGCGGACGACAAAGTTGACATAGTCAGCATACACTTCTAGCAGTACCACCAGAGATCAGGACCCAAAAAGTAGATTTCGATAACCTCCTTCATGTACAGTTAGTGTCCCGTAGCACTACCACTACGGCAGTTGGGGTTCGAATCAGGTCAGCTTGCCAGAAATGTCTCCGGTACAGTCCCACTCGTCATGGGATACTCTCCAGTTTGTTTTCGTAGTATAACTTTTATCCAGGGTCAGTTCTGCTTCGCTCAGCTTACTTTCTGCAAGTTGAAGGTACTCTGATCCCACAGTTGAACTGCGAATATGTACTTCCGCAATAAGGTAGACCTTACTCCTGTAGCATCGGATGATATAGTCGAAAAACGGGTCGCCTTTCTCACTGGATGAGACGTCCGTCAACTTTAGCCTGGGTAATGGAAATGGTCAAAAGGGTGGAAGGCACCAACATTTTGCTTGTCGGATATTCCCCTCGTCGTCTCGGACCCATACTTGAAGATATTCTGCATGAAGGCAGAGTCTTGGAGGGATCAACTTTTTCTTGTCGTTATTGACAGAATCACAAACATTGGTATCCGTATCCTTGCCACTACCATGACGATGATGATGACCATGTAGTGTATCACCCAAAATTGGATTTCCCGAACATTGTGCCATGTGAAGACGGAGTTGATGACCACGACCAGTCTGTGGTTGTAAGATGATACGAGTATAGTCGGAATCCTTACGCATTTTATCTGGTTGCTCATGTGAAGGCTCCATGTTCTCGTTGGCCGGAATAGAATACCGTCGAGATACTTGATAGTATGTTACGGCGGATCGGATCTTTTCTGCGTCTCGATCCGTGGTCCATACCTTGTGATTACTACCTTGTTCGTCATTGGATTCTTCCCTTTGCTCTGTACTGATCATCCGCTTCTTTTCTCCAATACCCTGATCAATGATTCCATAATCATCTTCGACCCATCCATGGACTAATGCAACATATTGTTTCTTCACATGACGATCTTCAAATTGTTTTGATAGGGCTGTGTAGGCTTCCTTGGTTTTCGCCATGACGATGATCCCTGACGTATCACGATCCAGTCGATGACATGGACGTGGGATCCAAGCTACCTTGTCTTTATGATCTCCATCCTTTCGTTTGTTGGATAGGGCGTTGTTGGATTTATTCTTTTTCTTTCGTTCTGTTTTGCTGTTGTCATCTTTTCGTTGTCCATTGGATATGGATGGCAATTGTGGTGGTTCATGGGTACCCTCTTGTGTTTGTTTCAAAAGATAGGCATTGACTTGGGTCGCCAATGAATCAGGTTCTGTCTTTCCGGGCAATGTCAACAATCCATCTGGCTTGTATAGCCACAACAAGTCTGAGGCAAGAGGTAATGATTGACGGTCCGAGTAAGGAAACGGAGATACTTCTGCTGCCTTTTCGTCGTCCGAAACATATGGATCCACATCAAGATACGGCGGTTCGATGATCGTTGGTTCCAAAATCTGCCATCGTGATATTGGGAATAGCGTCCCATTTGCAAGATTCTCTGGTTGGTTGTTTCTTTGTTGTGGTTGATGTTCTTGTTTTGATTGTTGCTGTTGTTGATGCCACAATGAAACAATCGCTCCGTCATGGACCATCCATCCTCCATATTCAAGTAGACTATGCCAGACGGATGTTGATCCTGCCTTGATAGTATTCTTGGTGACAGTTGTTGTTGTTGTAGAAGTAGGAGCATTATTGAATCCGTCCTTCGGAAGAATAGAAGAACCTATCCAGGGCATTATTTGAATCCAACGACCAGTCATAGGATTCTTAGCTTTCTGTATCGAATGAGATGGTGGAATATCAATAAGATTCAAGAATGTATTCCCATGTAAAGGCGTATCATACCGATGATGATGATGATGATGATGATGATGATGACGAGTATATAGCGCCGTTTCAAGGACGAAGGATGACACAGAGATTCCATTGGAAGGATCACTGGAATTAAGAAAAGGAAAGATTGTGAACCATACAAAACATCCGATAAGCATATAAATGAGTGTGTCACCAACACCTAAGGACGACTTCCTTCTTCGTCGTCGTCTTTTCCTTCGATGGTAGGAGGGGTGCATCGCGGCCATTGGCCGTAACCGCATCATTACTTGTAGAATAGTCTCTCTTTCCTTTGTGGAGCCGCGTACCACACATTCTTTCTTCATTGCAAAACGACGTTGTTTGCATCCTCGACGGGAAAGGTAGTAAGTCTTCGTTGCATGACAGTGTGCTATGGGAGATTGTATTCTCACTGACACTTGTCAATGGCTGTAAACAGTGACACCCACCTCGGTTGCAATCCCAATAGGTATGATGTATAGACGGCACAATACAAGCGCACCAGAACTGCTCCACGTCACTTGTCACAGTCAACAGACCTTTCACCCTACGGGTGCGCGCATCGAGAGGTCCGGGGGCGCGAGGATATCTGATAACAGCACGTAAACAAAAGTACCAGTCTTGGCCATTCTTTTTACAGTTAGGAATACATACACTAGTGAATCTTATTTAAGGGCCGTTGTGGGCTTAGCCTTACGGAACTATGAATACAGTACTGTACTCATTCGTGTTAGCGGACGTGCGGAAGAAATGAATGAGAAGAAGAATTCAATCTTGCCAAGAACCAACCAAGGATATCTCCGCGAAAAAAAACCTTAAAAAAAAGCCTCTCGAAAAACGCTGTGATGATCAGTTTCATCTCTCTCTGATAGTTTCATTGTCAACCACCATAGTTCCCATCAACCTGTATTGTAAGACGTCATTTTCTCTTGGATTAATTGACGTCCTTTTGGACTATACTTTGGAATAAGGGTCATGCCCATCCTTTCCGTCGTCGACTCATGGCGAAGACCATCTATGAAAGGCCTTTTGGTAATCCTACTCCTTTCTCTTCATAAGGATTCATTTATGGTATCTGTTAACGCAGCAGCAACAACATCAAGTAATTCCTTCCCAAGTATAGTTTCTGCGAAGGAAAGTGTCCCAACAAGGAAGAATGTACGGAAGAACGAGAATCAAGACATCCTTGACTTATTTCCTGCGGTATATACTTTGGACTTATCCCAGACCCACATGGAAAAGGATTCATATCTACAAGAACAGATTGCGAAGATGGATATCACAAATATTCGTTGCAATAGTAGTTCTTTGGTCTGTCGATTGACGACCCTCATACATTCAGAGACACAACATGATGTTTTGCATTCACACTCGGGTCTTGATCTTCGACGAGACCATCACGCTACATCGAATCTACTGCATAATCGTCGAAAAGAACAACGCCAGCAGCAATATCAACAGCGACAACCCAGTCGACGACTTGTTGGAAGGGGGATGACTTCATCCAACACCACGAAGGTTTACCCTCGAATGGACGACTTTCCATGCTTTTTGAGTTACGAGGGTACTATTCAATGGATTGAAGATTTAGTAGATCAATATGAAGGCAAGAACAGTGAAAGCAAGACCAACCATGACGATGACGCTACGAGACGAAAATCATCCTTGACGATCCGTAACGACGTCACCTTGTCATGGATGGATATTGGAGATTCCTATCTCAAGACTCAAAATTCCAAAAAAGGACATAACATTTACGCTTTGAAAATCGGTAGTAGGAGGAAATATCGAATCCAGAAGGAGACGATGGAGAAAAGGGCACCACTCTTGATTCTGACGGGTGTTCATCCCCGTGAATATTCCCCTCCAGAGGCGGTCCGATTGTGGATCAAATGGTTAATTACGACGAAAACAGATTTGAATGCATCGATATTACTTGAGACGACTGACGTTTATTGGATCCCCTATGTCAATCCAGATGGACGTGTATTGGCAGAAACGACAGAAACCTTTCGTCGGAAAAATGTCAGAGGTACCGAGAGTAGCAGTAGTAGTATGTGTGATGATGAGACTTCTGTGGGGGTCGATTTGAATCGGAATTTTCCCTTCAGGTATGGACTGGACAGTGGATCGAGTTCCTATCCTTGTGATTCGACCTATCGTGGAAGTGGACCAGCCAGTGAACCAGAAATACAAGCAGTGATCGGATTCGGTGAAAGTATTTTTCCAGAATCTCAACGATTCCGACCGGACGATGATCAAATTTCATTCATGGAGGAAGGGATACCCCTCAGATACAATCATAGGACGACAAAGGGAGTCTTTTTGGATTTGCATTCTTATGGCAATATGTACATCTATGTGAGTTTCTCGATGTTGGGATGTCAGTGAGAAATCAGGGTCGTTAGAAGACCCCCACTCACAGACTACCATTTTTTTCTTCGGGATTTTCGACCCAAATCGCTTCTCTCTCTCTTTTCTTCAAAGCCATGGGGATTTGAGAATGTTCCATCGCCGAATCATCTTGCACTTACCGCCATTGCACACAAACTCAGTCACTTTTCAGGATATGACATTACAGGACCTGGTGAGGGATTTACCTACCCCGCCTCTGGTGCTAGTGATGACTGGGCCTATGCGACATTAGGTGCTGCCGCAATGACATGGGAACTCGGAACTTCCTTCCAGGAAGACTGTAAGAATTTTCGGAGCCATGTTGTACCGGATAGTCTGAATGCGTTAACCTATGCCGCTATGTTAGCGCATCTACCCTTCCATCTATCCAAGGGACCTGACATTGTCGAATTCGCCATTCGTCCGCAAAGGCTAAAGGAAGGTCGAAATTTGACTGTATCTGTCAGAGCCTCGGATAAGGCCTATTCGAATCCTTCTTTGGTACTGGCAGCATCTCAGAAGGTGAAAAGAGTATTGTTTTTTTTGGACATCAATCCCTATGCTGCCATCCGACGGGACAAGTGGAAGTCAGCCGCCGACTGGGAACTGAATGAGGATGATCTGAATCAGCACAGTAGGGGAAATTGGACCATGGAATATTCCTTCGCATCTGAAGTTTTTCAGGTACGGAATCAATCTCAGATCGCTCGACATGTTTTGTATGCGGTAGCGATTGATGAAGACGGCTATTCGGGAGTACTATCAGCTGTTAGATTTCGTTTTGTAATCAGCAAAACTAAGGTGTCCCAAGCGCCGAGTCCAACAGATAACGAGGTCGAAAAAGTATCCGCGGCGGTACTTCCTGCATGGTCAACACCACTGATCTGGTTGGGGAGCCTTATGGTGCTGGTTATGGTCTTGTTGAACTAGAACTTCCTCCACGACTTGCTGTCCCTCGAGCATCGGTTTCCTATGCTCGGGTGAGTCTACGTTAGGCGGTAAAGTGTGCATCTATAATTCGTTTAACGAGTTTTAAAGGTGAAACACTGTTGTCGACCTATGATTTCACAGTAAGTCAAATTCCGCTTACTAGAGCATACCCAGATCGAAGTAGTTGTCAACAAGTGAGCTTGTGCTACTCAGATAGTTGTGGCGCTGTAGAGGCAAGGCAAGTTCCGACTCCTTCAATAGATGTATTGTTCCCAAAATCTTATCATACAACCTGTGTGAGGACCGCGTCCATACTTCCTCCAGCGGTGGTGCGTCCAGCTTGTGTGCTGTATTCGTTACACGACGTATCGTCATCCAGATTGTAATAGGCGTTGGCTGAGATCTCGTCTAGTATGCCACCCTGTTGAAAATGTCCCTCATGCCATTGTCCCTCTGTTGGGAGATGATAATAGGGTTGAAGTTGCGTCTCCTTTGCGTCGTAGTTCTTGCTCGTACTTTTCTTGAAAGTTCGTGAAACATTCACGGCCTTCGAATTCTGGAGTGACGTGTTGATGCTATCCTTCGCGCGGGGTCCCAACGTGCTAGTACGATCTCGTGATTTGCTTCGTGATCGAGCTCGGGTAACTTCCTTGGACTTGCTCTTGCTTCGAGGCCGTCTCTTTCCAGCGCCTTGTTCACCGTCGTCTACCATATGTTTGTAGCTTGACCTTCCCCGGCCTTCCATATCATTGCATTTGTTGGCGCTTTCGTCATCGTCGTCCCTTCGAATTGTTGCGCATGAAACACGTCGGGCCTTCTTGGTAAAGATCCAGAAGAGGAAGAGCCCAATAGCCACTGAAACTAGGGGCTTGGGTTTTGACAGTGAAACTTTTTCCATGAATGATTTTCTGCAGCACTCATCACGATAGGCATCTTGTCCCGCCTGACAGGTTGCCTGACTCGGGTTAATCAGACTTAACTCAAGATATACATCTCCACATGTCTTATACCTTGAAACTTTGAAGGAAAGGTCACTAGGGACACTGCCGTACTCGCACAAGTTGCAAGCTTTGGTCCCGTATTTTGGAGTGTTCGATATGCTATCTCTCAATTGATTCTTTGACCATGTGTCTCTACTATATTTTGTCTTAGCTCCCATGATCCGTCGATACTGATACTCGTCGATATGATTGATATCATGGACTTTATGCCCTGGCAGACGTATGCTGTATTAGGTCGCGGACAAGAGCTGCACACCTACGGCGGGGAGACGTAAAGTACGGTACCTTCGGCAGAAAAAATGGGCGAACGCGACGTCTTGAGTGGTCGACTGGCTTGCCAACGAATACGGTCGATATATATGAACATGAATAAAAATGTATGACCGGACGCGAAAATCTTCTTGAAGCAACTCACCGGCTCTTTAAAGCAATTTATTCGTGGGAGTCGAGTCGAAGCCATTTCGAATACCGATAGGAGCATTGCTATTTGTAAACGAGATCTTTCCACAAACTTGGAAAGACTTCATCTGGAAAGGCGATCTCGTGGCGAAAGGCTCCTGGACGCATCAAGTCCGACTGAAACGGTCTGTGATGGAAGATCACGTGAGAACTAGGTAAACCACGTAGGCGCCACAAAGTCTTGGCACCCTCCAAGTCTTCGGTATCTCCCATGAAGTACACGACGTCGAAACTATCGGTCTCAATTGAACTCGCAAGAATTTTGCATACAACACCATTGTATCGAACGCTCTCCACGGGATATCGAGGAAGAAGAAACCCTTCATGGAAAAAGCCGATTCCTTCATACTCAAGTTCAACGAACGGATAGTCCGTATGACCAAAATCAAATGATGTCTCGTGGACAAGATAATGAATTTCGCCGTATTCTCTTATCAACATCTCGTCATAATGACAGGCAGAGACATGAATGTCGGACCAACTGTGGTACTCGATATTGAATTTGTCATCATTCATAGCCTTGACACGTTTGGACGACAGATAGCAATTCTGATCGGGTGTGCCACGTTCTTGGCACGGATTTTTCCATTTTTTGACGTAGGTAGACCATGCCTTATCCCAATCCTCTCCTGAAGAGTGCATCACAAGTCGTTCACGGCGTAAGTCTGCAGGCAGCAAGGTGGGGGCATCAAGGCGAGTCTCTTGTTACGCACCGTAATCGATCAGTATTTCCTCGTCCGGTTGAAGATCACGAGTTGCGATGAAGTCGATCATGATGGTCGAGTATTTTTGCTAAGGGAATGAAAGAGCATTTAGAGCTTGGATAAATTCGTCGCTTGGAAGAAACATCCACGTATGATTAATCGAGAGCTTTTCTTACCTCCAACACATCCTCTACCAACAGTGACTGGAAATACATGCTTCGAACGTTGGTTGTGGAAAACTGGAACCGAGCATTAGGCCTTCGGCCGTCGTTTGCATGGTTGAAAAATGCAGACGTCACCAAAGGGAAGAATAGAAGACTGCTGTTCTTGTGACCAAAATGATAATTGGTCAACAGATGTAACTCCGTCGTTTGTTCTGGCGTCGGGGTTTGGTTTGCGTACAAGACCCATCTTGAGGTGACCAGTGCTGGACTACTGATGATTATTGAGTCTTTGCGAATGGGTCTTCTGTTGAAGGCTCCTCTCCCCGCATTTGGGATGCTGCTTTCAGTTACGTATATATGATCAAGACAATAGCCATTGCGAGCAAGCCAGTCCTCAGAGCGGACTTGAACAGTTGCCTCTGCTGTCCCGCCGCGTTCAATGATTTGGTAAAAATCCTGGATGACATTGATACCCTTGAAGACGCTGGAAGTCCGTGCATCCGTTTTCTCCACGAATCGTTCCTTGATTATGCTGAGCAGCGATGCGAAAAAGATGATTGCATCATCTACCTGATTGATGGAAAGAAAGGTCCATATGGAAGCGACGACGAAATTCGCTCTGCGAAAGTTTTCGGAGAGGGGTACATCCTTCAGATTTGGTCGATAGCGGAACCATTCTTCGCCGTAGGAAACATACAGTTCCTCTCCAGCCTTGATAGGATAGGCGCTACGAAATGCGGTCCGAACGTAGTCTGTGAAGGCTCCGGTTCCATAGTCAGTGACCGCGTCAAGCAATGGATCCCATTCGCCCGTATCATGCAGGATATTGTTAATTCCCGCGTGGGCATTTGCCAAGGCACCGAACAGAAAGGAAATGAATGCAGTTTCAAAGCGAGGGTAGCCCTCTAGAGTTGCCATGTGAAATAATCGAGAAGACCACACATAATCTTTTCCCATCCATAAATGTTGTTCAGCATCAGCCAATGATGGAATCACAGGCAGAAGAGTGGAGATTGCAATACCAGCCACAGGGATATTGACGCCTGTGTAAACTCCAAAGCCGGCTCCGACTATGTTGCTTGGCGCAAGGTACAAACCGCAAGAAGCGTCTCGAAGGGATTGCTCATAGCTGTCTTGATGGACTCGATTCCACTCTTCCTCCGACCACCTTCCAAGTTTGACGTCGTTCGCGACCATGTAGCCTGTACGCCATTGCATGGGAAATAATGAATCAGAGATCGGTACATGATGCCTAAAGGCTGACTTGAGATGCATATCACTTCGATACAAGGAATCCACGAATCGGATCCGATCCCTCGGTATATTCAAGAATCTCCGTCCGACTTGTGAGAGGGAAACTGGTTTGAGAAGCATTTCAACATTATAATGTCCCTTGTTTTGTGCCTCGCCGATGACAATACATGGATACATTGCTGCGGCTTCATTATTCTGATACATGTGTCGGAATTCCGGTGGCCATGTGTTCGGGTCTACCGCTGCATTCGCATAAAAATCTTCCCATTCTACGACGATGGAATTTTCGTCAATCTTCACGTGGGGGTAAACTTGACAAAAATAGGCCAATCCCATGTGGTGAAGATCTTCCGACGGTATGACTGCGCGGTACTCATCATTCCAAATCTTTGCGGATATCGAATCGGTTTCCATGATTGCGGAAGAGCTTCCATGCTGTAAATGTGTCTCCAAGGCATCTTGCCAAGGCATGGGATAGCCCAGAAAGAGTTCTTCTCCCTCCTTGATGTCTCGAAGGGCTACATATTCCATCGCCAGTCTCGCCTGCATGGTTTTTGGGTTTGATGCATCCATCGTTGTGGTATCCTGTAGGGATTTCAAAATCCATTGATCATACTCGGGTATGTCCGGATCATGATACCATCGGATACCCACATTTGGTACAACTGTTGAAGGAGCATGATTCATTAGGGCTGCTTGAGTGGTGGGGCAAAGGAGTAATTCACTTTCCGCATGACCCAGACAGTAATTCAAAAGCAATTGTTGAGTCGCATTGTTGTCGCCATATTCGCTGCTGAGGAACCGGTACAGAAGTTGCATGGCATATGGACCATTGGTGACTGTGACCATGGGAGAAAGAGAAATGATGGTTCCTTTCGAAAGTGACCGAGTAGCAAATGCTCCATGACCTGCATCAGGGATCGTGCTGGGTTGAGAAGATATGGTATCCATGCAGTGGCCTGTCGACGTAACAAAACATATGAGAGGATGTCCTTTTTCTGTAAGTGGAAAATCAACGCATGCCTCCCATTATGGAAACGAAAAGAAATGTTTTGGACCAATCGATTCAAATAAAGCAAAATACACCCCGTACCATGTTGTTCCAACTCTTTCAATTCTCTGGGAATTAGTCGATATTTTGCGGATCCTTTCTCTAGGCATTGTTTGAATTCTCGAAGTGATCGTGGAAACAATTGTTGTAATATTACAACCCTTGGGGTCGGTATGGAGAATTTCGTCGTCGTCGTCGTTTCTTCTTCACCACCACTACCACCAAATCCTGCAGGGATAATTTCGCTAGAGAATCGATGTAATAGATCATGAAATTGGACCATTGTAAGGGTATCTGGATATCCTTCCTTCGCAATCGATTGGACCATCTCATCAATGATTTGATATTCCTGTACCAATGGTAGATCCCGTATATAGGCAGGATGTGCCAATTGTGTTTGATAGGTCCGATCAATGAATAATTCCTCCCCCGCTTGAATCTTTCGTGTTGCGATCAATGTCCCCATCGTCATCGTCGTGTTGGTCGTCGTACTACTACTGCTAGTAGTAGTCGAATATGCAGAAAAGGATCCTGCCATTAGATTCGAAAAACGATGAAACTTTGTATCGTGATATAATCCCGCTGGAATGACTGAGGTTTTTTGGGTTGTATATGCATTATTTGCGTCGAATAAAAAAGAAGGAAAGAAAGAAAGAAGGACGAAAAATAGGTTGAGATCCCAGATTGTACCTTTCCTGAGCACCACTTGCATTTTTGGTTCCCCTCATCGATGATATATACTGTTTGATTTGATGTATAACAAGGGGGGGAAACGTACCATTTTCCAAGCCAGCAAAATGATTGACTAAAGAGGGTGGACCAGGAAGAAACATATCGACACGTAGTCCTTCACCAAAGCCACCAATATTCGTCGATTCCCTTTTTTTCATTATCATTATTCATAGGGATCAGTTGGGGGGGGGGGATGGGAACAACAGCGAAAACCAACCAAAACTTGGGGTGAGAGAACAGAGAAAGCGAGAGAGACGACACAGAGAACGGATACTTTTCTATGACACCACAGCCCCCCCGACATAGATATTGTTGTTCCTAGACTGGTTGGAAGGATAAATAAATCTTTAGGGGGGGAGTGAGGAAAGTCACTCACCATAGATATTCACCGAGTCCTCCAAAGATGGAGGAAATAGTCGTTTCATCTTCACCCACTGGGAAATCTAAGAATGGGATACCAATACTGGGTGTCCCCTTTGTATGGGAAATATTCATTATATGGAACAAGTGTGAGAAGAAGTGGAGAGTAGTCGAATGGGAAGCGGCCAGGGTCCTTCTCTCTTCGTGGATCAAAACAACAGAGCTTTCCACACTTCCTTTGCCAACACTTACAATCGAATCTCCAACATCATAATCTTTCGCTGCAAAGACACCCCAACCAGCACCTAATATAGAACTCTTGGCCAAATAAATGCTGGTACATGTATGGACGACATTATTGCCATCTTCGTCGTTACTGGTGGGTGATGCCGCAAGTACGGTAGTCGTCGTCGTCGTCGTCGTCGTAGCTGTAAACGGCCATCCTCCCAGAAGAAGAAGAAGGCCTAACAACACCACCCAAAGATCCATATGATGGTGGTGATAGTACCGACGACAGCTTCTCGTTCCTCCCAAAGCGTCTACAAAAATGTATGACTAGACAGTTTAGTATAGGGATCTTCACCATGCCATCATCACCGTCAGTTGATGTCGTCTATTTTGGTAGGGCGACACCCCAAAGATTTTCTTTCGGGGAACAGAAGAACGACGGATGGTAGACTTTGTTAAGGACGACCCATCAGACCACATCATTGTCACTGTCAAGTCACAACATCTTATCCTCCTATCGTATCTATGTGAGAATAGATATGTACATACATAGGTGGGGACGTTCGAACCGACTGGATCGACTATCCAATTAGTGAAAGAGTGTGACTTGTGGATGACTGTTTTTGAAATTTTGGGATACCCGTACTACGGTACTTAGACAGCCGTTTCTTATTTTATTGTCATATATCATACCCACTCGCTAAAATCGTGTTGATTCCGTAGGTATTCGACAACGGAAATTACGGTAGATGCCAGGCTCCCAAACAACAATAACTTGGAAGAAGGCGATGATACAACAGTACAAGACATATACAACAATATAGTCTCCATCCCTCTGACATTCAACGTAGAAATCAAAAAGGAACCCCCCTATTCCCCCCCTCAACCCTCAAGCGTCAAAGTACAGTATGCCTTATGATGGATTCCGATTACTACCACCACCACGTCGTCATCGACTTTCCAAACTCTTCTTACTTCTTATGATTGGAGTAGCCATCAATCTCATCATCCCTTATTCAGTCCTGTACATGAATCTTGTGAATAATATGACGAAACAGGAAGTCGGTAATAGTCGTAGTCTTCACGATCCGATGATATTATCTTCCTCCTTTTCGAACCAAAAAGATGAAGACAAAATCCGGCCGACATTTTCATCAACATCAACAACATCAAATCACCACTACCCTCCTCCCATCTTTTCAGCATGTCTTTTAGTAATGGATGATGGACATTATTTACAAGAATATTTAGCCTATCATTATCATACATTGAATCTACGAAAAGTCATTGTGGCAATGGATCCGAATAGTCAAACAAGTCCAGTCGAGATCTTACATCGATGGAAAGATTTGATCAATATTACCTTTTGGTGGAATGAAACCCAATATACAACACCATCTGAATTCGAATCGACATTGATAGAAGTTAAAGAATATTTCCGTACATCCCTATCGTCTTCCTCACCGACATTAGCATATCATAAGGCAAGACAACGAATCTTTTATCAACAATGCCTACGGCGACTCAAGGATGAGGAGATGGGATGGACATTATTAACCGATACAGATGAATATCTGACGATTCATTACAAGTTAGTCCGTCAACAGAATCTTCCTCATGTCCTAACACCGGATCAACCTGGTTCGGTAGCACAATTCATACAACAATATTCTCAATCATCAACATCTACACATACATCATCATCGAATTCCACCAACAACTACAACAACAATTCACCATGCGACAATCTACAATCTTCTCCCTGTCTTCAAGTTCCAAGAATCCGATATGGTGCAAAGGAATCGAATGCAAAGTCTCTTCCGATACCAGTTGGGGGAGGAGAAGGACGACAATGGTGGAATGAAAGTGATTTCCTAACACTTCGATGGAAGTATCATGCGAAATCTGGAAATCATCGTGTCAATAAAATTTCCAAGGCGATTATCGACTTGTCACGAATTTCGAAAGACTTTTTGATGATGGAATCCTTGACTTCCATTCATCTACCTATCCGAACATTCTGTTCCCAACCAAGACTCCATACAGCCAAAGAAAATTCCTTCCTCATCTTACATCATTATCTTGGAAGTTTAGAACAATATCAATATCGTGAAAATGATGCAAGAATATCATCTTCCTCAACATCAACATCCACCAACACAACAGGAGGGACTCGATCGGTAATGGAATTTAAGAAACAATCCAGACAATCTTCCATCGTCGCAGATGATGACGATAATAATGATGGAATTCGTTCATGGTGGAAGGGATTTCTACAACAACATCCTACTACTACTACTAGCAACAACAACAACAACATGAACAATGATATCGATCCGGTCAATCCACGTCTACTATTACAGGATGTAGGACGATTACAACCGAAATCTTGGACGACGTATTTAGGTAATTCCAATCAAGAACGGTGTGCACTATGTTTTTTTGGTTTACCCCGAGCATATGCATCGATGGTCCTACCAAGTATCATACAGAATATTCTCATTCCGAATGCAAGACATAATTGTGACGTCTTTGTTCATTTTTATCAACAAACGAAGGAACCAGAAGGACGATTTAATCGGGGGGGAGACGTCGATCCGACTCAAATCTATAGGTTAGAACAGGCAGTCTACGATGTTCAAAGAGAATATGGACCAAAACGACCAGAAGCACGAACCTTTCGAAACCCTACTGTAGCCTTTACATACGATACGGAAGAATCCTTTTGGGAGATTAGAGGTACTACCATCCAAAAGTATCAAACCGCAAAGGATTCGAATGGATTAAAGATTTATTTCCCCTACAAGGCGACAACGTATTTACCCGCCAGTGTCGACAATATTGTGAAACAATGGCATTCGATTGAATCTTCCTTCCACCTCATGATGAACCACTCTAAGAATAATGAAGGATCAACCATGGATCCCACCAACGGTAATAATGGACATGGTGGTCAAGTGGAATATACCCGTGTGGGAATGTTTCGTTCTGATGCAATGTATGTGACACCGATCGATATCGCCTTGTATGAAGGACCTGGGATGGGGACGACTGCTAATTTTACGTCTGGATCGACGACGACGGCATTGACGGACAGTCAAAATCGATATGGTATCCAACCAGGATTTGCACAAATGCCAGCCAATGATCGAATGTTTTATGGTCCATACAAGGCTGTCGAAATTTGGGCAACACGAAGATTTGAAGCCGTCGAAGAACGAGCACGTCTTCAACCCGAACCAGGATACACTATGCATTCGGAACGATTTTTAAATTCCAGTATCTTCCCTATGATTAAAAAAGAAGGAAACGAACAGGGACGATATCGGATAGTATCCAATCGAGATATATGTTTTTTACGTGTCCGTTCCGATGAATCGGTAATGATTAATGATTGCAGTCGTGGTGATATCATGACGAGAGGAAGATGGAATGATGATCCGACCTTGAATAAACAATCGATTGTAGAAGGTATCGTCGGAAGGAATTGTACCAAATTTCAACTTGAAAAAAGTTCACGATGGGCCTGTTTAGGTTGTGCTCTGGTACCACGATCCTAACTTAAAGTAAAACAGGCCGAAATACATAACCGATTCTTTCTACCCACTACGACTACTACTCATCTAGTTTTGATAGTACCATTTGTGAAAAAAGGAAGATACTATCGTCACGTAAGTTGGCCTATATACGAAAAAAAACTATGACGTATTTTGGGGTTGCAAAAAGGGATCTCTTCATAGGATGGGACTTGGCCTTGTATCGCTTTCTTCCCTGTCTTTTTCCCCCGTCCTCGAGAAACTCAGGATACTGGTTAGGCATGTTACAGAGAACGAAGGGTCTTGAGAAATTTGACCAACATTCCTTTCTCTCCGTTTGAATAGAAAAAAAAGAGGGGGATATGTGGATTGGGGCATGATATCATCATACTATCCACTCAAAAGACATATTGCGAGTATAGATGTTCATTTTTTTCTTTCCATTACGGGGAGGACCCCCGGAGTCGACGAGAATCTATCGTGGTGTTCGGTGGTCGTACAAAAATGATAGGTAATAGTAGCGAGGAAGGACGATGACCACGAGAAATAGGGAAATGATGATCCCGGTGGTGTGTCTCTGTATTATAGCAGTCGTCATCCACCGGAATTTAATACACAACCCCGCCGCCGGAGTTCGTTTTTTTTTGGGAGGAGGCTTGTCCTGATACTGCTGCCCTAAAGGCCATATGGAAAGAAAATAAATTATACAAAGAAAATGCGAAAATTAAATGTATTTTGTTTTTTTGGTAAGAAAATGAAAACTCATCTCCACCTTCTTTTTCGATACATAATTTCTTGGTGGTGGTGGAGATTTTATTTAGTTGGCATCATCACAGCATGAGCACTTGACATAATTCTCATCCACTTTGACAGAATTCAAATTTTTAGACGTAGCCAAATGGCATACATGAGAAGGAACACTTCCCTTCATATTATGATTCGCATTCAAATTCAAGGTTTCCAAGGTATCAATAAGACCCAATTCTGGAGGGATTTCACCACGTAATCCATTATTCGCCAATTCGACACGGGTGACAAGACCGGTCACTTCATCACAGGTGACACCATGCCATTCACATTCAGGCATCG
>Ga0194115_10003959_pt1 | contig 16294 bp, 6 predicted proteins | sample TA2MahsurfametaG_3_FD_148656 | JGI IMG/M metagenome (GOLD analysis project Ga0194115, IMG submission 148656) | Freshwater microbial communities from Lake Tanganyika, Tanzania - TA2015002 Mahale S4 surface | ecosystem: Environmental > Aquatic > Freshwater > Lake | place: Tanzania: Lake Tanganyika...
CTATCACTAACAGACAGCATGGGCGGCTACTCATTCCTTTTGATTTCATATGAATAAGTATCATTTTTTACGAGTACCAAAAAAATCAATTTATTAAAATTTCATTTCATCTTAATCATCCTACAAGTCCATTTTATCATTAATAATTTAGTTCCAATTCTACATTCTATCGCCTTTCTCGAGTTCAATCATGTTGTGGCAGTCCAAACAACCACACCTCGGCGTGCATTTTAGTTTTTTGGTGTAACACTCACAGTATTTCTTTAGGCAATGGTTTTTCCTACAAGAACATCCTTTTCTTGATATTTACTAAGACAATTATTTCCTCAGGCTTGTGTTGTGCTAGTGATTTTAGCATAGCTAACATCTGCACATTACGCTGCAATAGACGCCTTTGGATAAACACTAACAATAGAGCTTCAAACACTTAGTTTTCTTACATGAACATCTGTTAGTTATTTTGAGAGGCAGACTCAATTTTAGGTCTAAACAGTTCGGACAACACTCTGGAGTGCAAGGAAAAGGCGAAAGAAAGCAGTTGCAGTTGTAGGAAAGGCATTCACCTGCAACAAAGCACACGCAGTTGTGGATCTTTGGAAGCATCATATGGGCCTAAATCTTTGGATATTTTTTTTACTGTTGTCCACATGATTTCTAGGAAGCTCCCGAATTGGAATTTGATGAACCCTACACTTTTTTTGTGGTTATTTTATCCAAATCGTTCGCACTTATATTTCTATTCAAAGATTTACTTGAGGCCTTTGAAGATTATTTTGCTAATCGGTTAAGTAAATCTGAGTCTCTGGACTCTCGGCTCTTGCCTGAAGCAATGCTGTTCCTTAGTTGAGAAAATGGTACATTTAGAATTTAGATTTATATGGAGTGAAGTTGTAAGATTAGCCAATTAGGGCAATTAAGTTGCGGGAATCTTGTTTTGAGTGATTCGAAGAATTGGATTGATAGTGTTTGGATTTTTTTGAGCTTGAAGATTAAATATCCATGAGTTTAATGAATCTTAAAAGATAAATATTCGGAATTATAATGTCATAAATGAATGTAATGGCAGAAAAGGCTAATTACATATATATTGAATCCTAATAAAAGTGAATCAATACAATTGAATTATTATCATTTTGTCTATTGAGTTTCCTATTACTTGATGTGTTTAAGCAAAGGAAAGATAATAACTTACTGTATTCTTTTTGATTAGCTCAACAACATTATCAAACGGTCCACACCCAGTCCCCACCCGCTGCATGGCATCAGCCCATACTCCAAGGCTTCAACGAAATCTGTTTATTAAGGGCTATTTAATGCCTGAATCTTAGGATCGTTCAGCTCAGTATAACTGTTCACAAACTACCAACCTCCAATAAATAGTTAAAATCTGGCAGTCAAATGGTTCTTGTCCTTCAAAGGCTTCGCTAAAGGTGAAAGAATAGAAGGCTGATTCATGATAAACAATGGTGTATCATAACTCAGGGGCTCTAAAAAATGTTAGGCCAGTTTGTCCAGCATTCTTTATTAAATTGAAATTACCTCTAAGCAGTTCTAGGCTCATCACACAAAACATTATGCTTAATAATAAGGTCTTTCAAAAAAACTAGCGACTATTGACTTTTGAATTAAAGAGGAAATTTGCAGTTAGTTTTTTCTTACAAGCCCGAAATAAAATCTATTTATTTCCATTCTCCTTCAAGGTCTATCTATTTGTCTTTGATTTTGATCCGACAATGGTCTATTTTTAATGATTATTTGAAAACACTGCAGAATATTTATTTGGTCAGATTTATCATGTCTTTGTAGTCAGCATAGGCCCAGTAAAGTTACAATGATGTAAATTAGGGGTTATGAGTTTGATCGATGCTTTCGTTTCTAAAATTTTTGCCAATCTCGAAAACTTTAGGTATTCCTCCGATCAAAAGTCGTTTCAAATAAAGCTCAGGGGCTATTCTCATAAAAAGATTCATCTTGTGATCATTATGAAAAGTCACAAAAGGTTTCTACTTAACGATATTATTACTGCTATTGCGCCTCCGTAAGAATCTGAAAGGATAGGAGTCTCAACTTCAATGAAATCTCTTTTGTGCAACTATTTTCTCAGCTGAGCAATCACTTGGGATCGCAGCAAAACTAACTTGACTGATTCAGGATTAGTTATCAAATCGACATGCTTATTGCGGTATCTTGTTTCAGAATCTTTCAGTGAGTTATATTCAGGAAGCATCCAGTAGCAGGGGCTCAATATTTATATATCCTCTTTATTTTACAAAAGCAAAGAAAGCTCTCCTTTTTTAGTTATGAAAGCTCTGCCTTTAACACTCACGATATCTCCCCTTTTGAAAGCTGTTTATTCCTAATTGGCAGTTTTCAAGGCAACTTGAACTTTTATATGCAGCTATCGAATATCAATAAAAGTGGTTTTTCCGTGTTTACGGATAGAAGAAATCCTTCCTGATAAGATCTCTATCTTTTCTGATGAAATACTATCGCTACTACTAGTTAACTTATAATGATTGATAAATTATTGAATAGACTTTGTGGGCTTTACATGCTAGTAATCTAAATATTATCAATTTTACTAAAATTTTACATTTGCTATAGGCGGGTATTGTAATAAGCAATCTGCTAGCTTGATTTTTTTACTCCAAAAAGATATGACAAAGGCTTAGTGAGACAATTAGATTTCAGGCGATTAATGAAGTTCATATTTATAATAATTGAGGCATTACGATATATAAAATTTAAATGTAATAAAACAGATTAATTTATATTGAGAGTACTATCTATTTAATGACTTGATATTGAATGATTTTAAGAATACTATTTAGTAATTTATCAATCAATACTTTCTTCAAGTTATTTGAGCTTTTATCTTAACACTTTCATTGATTTTTTGATAATGTTGACTGGGGTTAAAGAGCCAACTGTCTATATTTTAAAGATAAACCTGTCTTTTTTTTTGCCTATCTTCAAAAAGTTCTTGAGATTTGTCACATCCAAGGCCTCAGCCGTTTTCTTGCACTAGCCACAGAAAATGCAACTGTCAGGATTGACTATTTCAAAGACTCCTTCGTGCACTTCAAAGACTTTTGTAGGACAAGAGTTTGCAATAGCATGTTTCTGAAAAGCGGCCAATTAGATATTCCTATCGTATTTGATTTAGGGGTCTGGATAAAACGCTGCCAAAGAAACAGGTGACCATTTCGCATGCATCTTTCCAATTCCTTTCTGGACGTCAAACCTGACTTTTATTTACTGGTTCTTGGCTAATTTTACTATCGGTATTCCTATTTACTTGCCGTTGCCAGCATAATATTGGATCGGCCTGATAGGTCTGATTTCATCATCCTCTGACTTCAGATGATCGAACACTGAACGTATGTCCATGGAAGTTACATCCATTGACTATTAGCTGGTATTTTTGGCTTCCAGCACAAAGTAAGATTTGCAAATCTGACAATCTTCAACATTTTTCTGAACGCATTCGCACTACCAAGGATATTTGAAATCGTCTACTGAGTCGCTGATAAACGGGATTAACCCTATTCTTTGGCATAGGAACTCGTCATGAAGCACAGATGTATTCTAAAGAATGCTGACTAGATGTGGAGCCAAAGTTGGAACTTCTGATATCATGATTCTCCTCAAGGCATTTGCTAAACTCGCATCACAACCAGTCAAGGCAACTTTGATATTGTCTTTGTTCAGTTCTAAAATCTATACCCCCAATTTCTCCATGAGTCAATTTATATATTATAACTTTATAAATAAAGATTCAAATAAAAATAAATCAACAGTTAATCATTTTCAAAAATAATTCAATAGTACTTTTCTGAGACGGATTCATCGTATTCAGATTATTCCATTTCTTCGCTCTATGGAACAACAGTCTTTCTTCTGCTCAAAGCCTATTTCTGATTGTTATGTCTCTTTTCCTTCAACTGAAAATTAAAATAAGTCCTTCCCGACTGAATCTTCACACTCGAGCCTATCTTCACTTCTTATCTAAACTTTATCAGAGTTCCAAACTTCGACTGAGTATCTTTTACGTAAAATTTTCCGTTTTAGAGACGTATTTATGCGTGAGTCCTGGACACAGAAATATCCGATATCCTAATTTCAGACTGATGGCCTCTCCCCAACTTCAAAGGTACGTTTTAGTTAGGATAAATGATATGAAGATTTCTCTCTCTGACCTAGTCTCTTCTTTAGAATCTTTCAGTGACACTTTCAAGTATCAAATAGTATCTCTAGGGCTTTTCAAACGTAATCATGTCCATTTAAGTCCCGCTTTTTAGTAAAACCCACTTAGGAAAGAGGCCTTTGCAAATTTAGCACTAAAACTTTGAAAAATTGTATGATGTTGCAAGATTATTGTTCTACCTCTTTACTTTACTGTTAATCCAATTTTTAAGACATCCTGCGTGCACGTACTAGCAAGATCCCTTGCAGCTACAGGGACTAATCAACGGATCACTCACTATGTTTTATTCACAAAGACATATCTTGCAAGATCCACTGTAATCCTCCACCACTTTATAGATGCCGTTGTTGATCTCTAGGTGGGAGGTCTATTTCAATCTTCGCAGTCCCAAAGAGTCCCGCAGTTCAATCACCAAGTACTATATCCTACCTAGCTTCACATAACTCCCTATTTCTAAATCAAAGTATTGTTACATAGGGGATATCCCTCGATACCACTTTCTTTCCAAAAATCTTTTATCGCTAAGTAGTTGTTCCTGAATATGTCTGGGGTTTCCTGCCTGATAAAAGGATGGGGCTGTACACCACTGCAGTCAGCTGACTGGAGTAGGAATCTTTGGGTGTTTGGATCAAACTTGACAGAAGCAATATAGATATACTACATTGGCATTTACTTTTGGACATCCTAGTACAAAATAGTTATTTTCATTTCTAGATAAAGAATTAGTTACAAGTCGCGTGACGGTATACTCTGCAGTTTCTGTCGATCTAAAATTGTTCCTTATTGGTCTTAAGTTCGCTGTCTTCGTAATCATAAAGTCCGTGGCTATCCTTGGCCCAAGTATTCACTTCCAGAAATACGCTGAATTAATAATAAGTTACAAATGGCTCGGCTTTTGGCTATTGTGTTTAAATAGTTTACTCTTATCGTAGACGTACATAGAATGTGAGATGTAACAATATTTCAAGGGAATAAATATTCTTAATTGATTTTAAGTATATTTGTCGAGTAAATCACTATAAAAAAATCAATAATATGATCAATTTACGTGCAAAATCTTTTTGCAACTTATATATTCTAAAATAAAAAATATGTTTTGCAAAAGCGACTTATGAATTTATTTGCACCATTTGGAGATATTTCATATGATTTTGTTTAAAAGAATTAAGATAATTTGGTTTAATTAATCCTATTGATTTGAACTTAACTTCTTCATTTTTTGTTTATAATACAAATATAGATCAGAAAATAAACAACAAACACACATCGCATGAATAATATCCTATCCAAATTTAAAGTAACAAATTATAGACCTCTTAAAAATATGATCCTCAAGAATACAAACATTTTCTGCATGGCTTCATAAAACAATAAGTCAAGCCTTTAAAAGATATCTAAAAATCCCAACACTATAGACAACTTCATCCCTGAAATAAACAAGCCTTCCTAAAGAGGGGGAGGATTGTAAAATGTATAAAGAATGATGAATCGCCAGCAAACTGGTGAGGAACTAAAAATGAGGATTGAAGATCTAAAAGCAAGGCATGAAGTTTTGAGAAAATAAATATTATAAAAAGTAAATATCCCCTTTTTACTTTGTGGAGTCAACAGAAAAACCTTCCATGAGTCTTACAGCTATCTCCCTTAGAGAGTGATGAGTTATTACAAAATTCACCCATCGACTATCACAGACTATCTGCTGAAGATTTACAAGGCAAGCCTCTACTCAATGGTTGACAACAACTAGACCTTTATGAATGAGTATTGGTAATCTGGCTTTAAAGAAAAAGTACTGAAGTCTTTGGCTTCCACCAAGGAGAAGGGCTACACGCTCAAAATCACTGAATAAAAAAGATTTGCATAATAACTAAAAGAAAGCTGTAAAATATCTGATGCAATTATGCTAAGGGGTCTTTCCATAAGAAGGAACGAAAATCAGCACCCCTCTCAGTACGTAAAATATGCAGAGGACAAAGATTTCGGGCTAGTCACATATACCCCGAAATATCTTACTGAAGATGGATAAAGATTCACTGATCCAGAATCAAACAAGACAGTTTACAAAGGTTATGAAAAAATGATACTAAGAATCCTCTTGCTGATCAAAACTCCTTTAAGACTGATGGTACCTTAGCTGCCTGTCTCCAATTAACTCAATACATTTGAGCACGTAGTGATCATGTAGAACGAGATGGTCGCCCCACCTCACTTAGAGTCGCGCTACAAGTTGGAGACGCTGGTCGAATGGCTGGGAAAGTATAGGTTTGGTTAGTGGAGAGTTATTGATATCGACAACTTTATGAAGGGAAACAGTCCGTTTAGAAACCACTAAGTATAGATTTAGCTGTAATAAATCTTTAAGGACACTATCTTAGACAAGTCGTATTTCTGCAATATTCGAAACTTTTGATACTTCATGTATATTCCCAGCAACTTCTCTTTGGTAAACATTAAATATTTTGTGAAAATTCGTAGATTATGTTTTATTTTTGACTAATTTTACATCGCATTTAACTTTTATATGATAGTCTTACAGATCTAAATATCAATAATTAGGAAGCTATAATCAATATTCTTGTCCCCATACAAATGTACACAAAATCTTATCAAACACTTTTTATAACTAAGGCTGTAGCCTCTGATGCCAAATCCGAAACCTCTACAGAGCCTGACGAACAAGCCTATATTGATCCTTACTACGTTAATACCGATTCCTCAAAGTATTGTAAGCTTATAGGTAGCAAACTAAAAACTTCTTTGTGTAGAAACTTCATTGAGAGTTCTTTCTGTCCTTACGGGGAAAAGTGCCAATTCGCTCACGGTCCGTAGTAACTTAAAATAAATATGGAGTATAATAAATCCTATAAAACTAAGGTTTGCGTGTCCTTTAATTTTCGTGGCTAATGTAGATATGGAAACAGGTGTAACTTTATTCATGAGAAAGAAATTAACTATGAATCTACTTGCATAAAAAAGATGAAGATATACTAAAATTTTGGAATTGATTTTTGTTAAATAAACTACAAAAAATCATCCACGATTCTGCGTCTGCTCAAATAATCCCACTGATTTGAGCATCAATTTGATATTATATGGTTATAATTATCTGGATCAAACGGATATTCATAAGTCTAAATGCCTATCTAACCTATAGATAAGTCTTTTCTTTTATTCCTGGATTGATTTTAATTATAAACTTTTATGATTTAAAAATAACTGCCTTTCAAATAAAGCCGAGTCATCACTTAATTTTCTATAAACACCAAACAAACACCGCAGACGCGTCATACTCCCCACTCGTCAGCAACACATACTCCTAATATGAACAAGTGCGAACATTGCCAAGATTACATCATCAAAGTGACCCAGTTGAAGCAAAAGTAGGTTTGGCTTGAGCTTAAAATCCACGAGCTATAATAAAGAAATGAATCTTTGGAGAGACAGAGCAAGGAACTAATAAACAAAAGCTTGATGACATACGAAGAATATCATAGAAAGATGTTGTAGTAAAATAGATTACTATGGGATCGAAATGATCTTGAGGCTTAATTGTTTTAAGCTAAGACTATTTTAGAGCTTCTTTTTTTGTCCAAAGGGATTCCCAGTCATCCTAAAATCTAACCATTGTAAATATAGACCCTCAAACAAAAGTATTCAAATTTATTAGTCTAACAGTTAAGAATGCAAGAGCAACTTGTGATCAGAGACAAAATCATATAAGATAAAGTATTCAATCCAATCTACAATTACGATTCTCGAATCACTACTTTGCGAAAAGCGATAGCCTTTTGGTACAAAAAATCAGAAGAAGAGTGTTCTCGTATGAAACAAAGATGTAAGGATATGAAACATTTATTAAATAAATAAATTTAGAACATGAGAGATGCTATGAACAACGATATTTAGATAAATAGGCAAACGTTATCAAAGATACTTGAGGCATAGAGAAGTTAAAAAACCAGCAAAAAGGAAAGAAAAGTCAAGCCTATAAAAATTTAAGAGCAGTCTGTGAAAAACTAGGTGAAAAAGATGAGATGAGACCTGATTAAATAATCTCCAGTAAAATATTATATTTTATATTAAATCAAAATTTAATTAATAGCTTGCGTATAAATTTATTGCTTTTGATGAGAGTATTTATTCAAATCAAAGTCCTAGTTTTAGTATTCCTATCACTGATTACGTTAACTAACCAGTGTGTTTATCTCCAATCAGGTACCTCTATCTTAATATAGGTGTTACTTCTATCACTCGATCTTTCAATCAGGAAGAGTACATTTTCTAGTTTACACCCAACTTCATAGCCCCAAACAATAGAGCCATTCAAGCCGTTGCCTGTAAAACTTTATTTATTTAGCTGCTACCAACCTGCAGATTAACTGGAGCCGAGAGATAGATTTTCAAATAGTCGCAAGACACAATCCCAACACGAACAGAGTTGTTATTGGGGTTTACATTCCAAGCTAAAACTCTTGGAATTCTATCCAAATCAGTTACTTCATCAGCGGCAGGTCCTAGTTTTACCTGGGAACGTTCTATGCCAGTATTTTTTATAACATGAAGATGTTTTCATAGATTCAATCATAGCCAATGGACAGTCCTTTAATTAAGTGATTCCTATATAGAATTTCACACCTTCAAATGCAGTCTTCAAAGGAGTTGTCCAATATTCTGGAATGAGGGTCGGCCAGACCAACGTTGCAGTCACTACAAATTTCCTAAGAGTTAACGCCAGTTCTGGGTCTCTGACCATGTCGATAAGGATACAGCCAAACTCAGCAAGAGTTCATTATCTTGTCATTTCTTACATAGTTTTTATGGAAAATCCAATCTCTCATACTAGCTTTTAGTATTTTGGGACGATTCCTCCTGCAGATTTTGTCTGGATCGGCATTGAATCCATAAACGGAGTCTCTTCTACTTTTGAAGGCAACAGTTTCTCTGCTAGAAATGTAAACAATGGGTTGATCTGCATTGGAGGACTCTGTGGAAACTAGCAGTGCTTAACCGCCTAAATTTGTAGCAACTTGGGCGGAGTAGCATCAGGAAACAACTGTTTCAGGTGTAGGCAGGGCTAAGTTATCATCAACAATCAATGCGCTATTTCTACACCTAACTGCCGAACTAACTATGTATGGAACGGTGTGGCTTGTGTATGCAGGGCAAACTTCATCGAGGTCAATAACGTCTGCTACCAAACATGTGGAATAAATGCCTATATATTCAACGGGAACTGCATATGCCTCACCGGCTTCGTATTCGTTGGTCAGGAGTGTGTGCGCAGTTGCCCCTTGAACCAAGCCATAAACCCAGTCACCAACTCATGCATTCAGTGCGTGACTCAGGGCCACTTCATTGACAACTCTATCTGCAGGTGTGCCTCTACCTTTGTGATGACTACTAACGGCTGTCAGGCCTGTCCGCCTAACAGCACACCCAGTCCTCAAACCTTCAGTTGCACCTGTAACTCAGGCTTTCAGTTGGTAAATAACCAATGCGTCCCTACTGTTACATGTCTGCCCCCACAGCTCTTGATCAATGGAGTCTGTATCTGCCCGACTGGCAGGGCCCTCAACCCCGCTAATAATTTATGCGTCCCTTGCCAGCCTAACTTTATTAGGAACAATGTCTGCGTGTGTCCTGTTCCCCTTGTGCTCACTAACACAGGATGTACTGCCCTAAACTGTCCCCCCAACTCCCAGCTCAACCCCCAAACCAACACCTGTCAGTGCCTGGCTGGATTCTAACTGGTCGGTAACGAGTGTCTGATAGTTTGCTCTGGCGGTCAAATCAGATTAAACAACGTCTGTGTTTGTCCCCCAGGTCAGGGAATCAACCCTCTTACTAATGTCTGCATAGCATGCAATAACGCAGGCTCCTTTGTGTAAAACAATATTTGTCGATGCGCTGCAACTCACTTCCCTTCACCCAATGGCTGTCAAGCCTGCATTGCCAACAGTCTCTACGACCCCGTCGCCAGACAGTGCATTTGCAACAACGGCTTCTTCCTCAATAACAACAACGTCTGTACTGCTTGCCACCCCGCATGTCTCACATGCTTTGGCTCCCTCAACTCCCAATGTACTAGCTGTCCTACTGGTGTTCCCCTCGTCAACGGCTCTTGCAACATCCTGATCTGCAGCCCTGGCTTTTACATTTTCAACAATCAGTGTCTGCCCTGTCTCCCTAACTGTGCCGTCTGTTCAAGTGCAACTAGCTGCTCTACTTGTCAAAGTGGATATGCTCTCACTACCATCGGATCTGCTGTATCTTGCGAGTTGGTCTGTCCTGCAGGTACTTACAGGCTCAACAACCAGTGTCTACCCTGTTTGGCTAACTGTGTCTCATGCTTCAACGGCAACACATGCGCCTCCTGCCAGACAGGCTACACCCTCACTATCAACCAGACCACCCTGGCTGTGAGTTGCTAGTTGAGTTGTGGAGTTGGCTTCTACAGGTTCAACAACCAGTGCCTGCCGTGTCTTGTCAATTGTGCAGTTTGCTCCAGTGCTACTAGCTGTACTTCCTGTGCAACTGCCTACTCCCTAACTACCATCGGCTCTACTGTATCATGCGAGTTAAACTGTCCAGCAGGCTTCTATCGGTCAAACAACCAGTGTCTTCCTTGTTTACAGAACTGTGCTGCCTGTGTCAATGGCGTTACCTGCACCTCTTGCTCTACTGGCTATGCTTTGCTGGCCATAGGTTCAGTCTCCACCTGTGAAATCAACTGTCCTGCAGGCACTTACAGATCTAATAACCAGTGTTTATCTTGTCTCGCCAACTGTGCTGCCTGCTCAAGCGCTACTACATGCACTTCCTGTCAAAACGGCTATGCTTTGCTCTCAGTCGGCTCAACGGTCACTTGTGAACTCAACTGTCCTTCAGGCTACTACAGATTAAACAATCAGTGTTTGTCTTGTTCCCCTAATTGTTCTGCTTGTTCCAGTGTCACTCTCTGCACTGTCTGCCAGACTGGATTCAGCCTCACTACTGCAGGTTCAGTGGTTTCTTGCGTGGCCACAGTGCCTCCTACTGGCCTGAGGCTTACCTTGAGAAGCTTTGTCGTGGGCAACAGTGTCATTTTTCAAGGTGTCTCCATTAACCAGTTACCTGCTGCTGTCCTCCAAAATAATTGTAATATCTGCAACAATCTATTGCTGGTCACTATGGTAATAAATCCTGCTATAAACGTGGTAACAACTGTGGAGTATATCAGCAACTCGCAATACTGGTTTCTAATTGAGTTCCGCTTTGTAAACGCAGCCTTCATTCCAGCCTTTGAGTTCAAAGTGCAGCTGAATCCAATCTATGCCAATCTATTTACTCCACAAGATATGGCTCAAAACGTCTTTGGAAGAATATCCTAAAGAGATATCTATCCCTAACCTCCCATCACTGGTGGAGCAAGACCTCTGGTGAGATCTACCTCATCTGCTCCCAGGCCCAAAACAGATATTGTTAATCAGATATTTGGAGTAAGGAGATGATTTAAATATCTATTTATTTGATCAATCCGTCTATAAATCATCAATCTATCTATCATACTTTTCCATCAACAAAAGCATCATCTTGAAAAAATGCGAAACATTTTATCATATTTCAAAAAGATAATAATGAAGAGATTAGAATTTATTTATATCTTTGTTTTTTGTTTATATTAACAATATTGGTATTTAGAAGTTCCAAATAATTTAGAAGAATATAATATATATATATATATATATATATATATATAGCGTTAGATGAAAGCCTTCTCTAAAGCTACAGCAAGCATTTTCATCCTCGCCTGTCTCCTCTCCCTCTCTCACCAGTGTGTCTACCTCCAGTCAGGTATATTTATAATTACTCAGGCGTAACTACAATAACTCGATCCTTCAACCAGGAGGACTACACCTTCTAATTTACGCCTAGCTTCATTGCCCCCAACAACAGAGCCGTTCAGGCTGTGGCATGTAATTCCTTTAGTCTATTAAGCTGCGACTAACCTCCAGGTTACCTGGATCAACAAAGTGGACTTTTCGATAATGGCCCAGCACAACCCCAACACCAATCGGGTCGTGATTGTGCTCTCCATGGGTTCGGGAAACCTTTGGAATTCTATACAGATAAGTTATTTCATCAGCGGAAGGCCATAGTTTTATCTTGGAACATACACAGCAAGTATTTGATTGATATAATATTAGATGTTTATATAGATTCAAGCATCGCCAATGGACAGGTCTTCTCTTAAGTGGTTCCCATACTAAACTGGACTCCCTCTAACGCTTTTGTCAAAGCCGTTGTCCAATACTCTGGAATCAGGGCCAACCAAAACACCATCACTCTCGCCACCACTTCCTTAACAGCCAATCCCAGTTCCGGCACAATGACTCTCTCTCTAAGAGTACTTCCCAGCACAGCCCGAGTTCACTACATTGAATTTTCATACATTGTCTTCATTTAAAACCCTGTCACCCATACCTCTTTAGACTATTTTGGCACCATCCCACCTGCTGACTACGTATGGGTCGGAATCTAGTCGATTAACGGCGTCTCATCAAGCTTCAAAGCTAACGCCTTTTCTGCCAGAAACGTGAACAGTGGACTCACGTGCATTGGTGCTCTTTGCGGAAACTAACAGTGCCTCACCGTCCAAACCTGTTTCAGCTTAGGCGGGCAAGTTATTGGTAACAACTGTTTCAGGTGTAGGCAGGGCTAGACTGTTATTAATAACCAATGTACTTCTTCAATTGGTCCTCAGTGCGGCCTCAACTACTAATGGAACGGAATCAGATGTGTTTGCAGATCCAATTTCATCTAACTCAACAACAACTGTGTGCCCACTTGCGGTGCCAATGCTTATATCTTAAACGGCAACTGTATTTGCATACCTGGATTTACCAGAATAGGCCAATCTTGTGTGCAAGGACAGGGATGTCCTTTCAACCAAGCCATCAACCCGATCACTAACTCATGCATTAACTGCTTTACCCAAGGTCACTTTATCTAAAACTTCGTCTGCAGATGCAGTCCTCCTTTTTTCATGACAGCCAACGGATGCCAGCAGAACTCTCTCTGTCCCCCCAGTACTCTCAACTGTCTCGGAGTCCTTTGCAGCGGTTAGTTATGCTTAAGCTACCAGCAGTGCTTCAACTTCTTAGGACAGGTCATTGGAAACAATTGTTTCAGGTGCAGACAAGGCTAAACTGTTATAAATAACCAATGCACGTCATCCTTTGGTCCTCAGTGCGGACTCAACTACTAATGGAACGGAGTCAGATGTGTTTGCAGATTCAATTTCATCTAGCTCAACAACACTTGTGTGCCTACTTGCGGCGCCAATGCTTATATCTTAAACGGCAACTGCGTCTGTATACCTGGATTCACAAGAATCGGTCAGTCCTGTGTGCAAGGGCAGGGATGTCTTTTAAACCAAGCTATCAACCCGATAACTAACTTATGCATCAATTGTTTTACCCAAGGACACTACATTTAAAACTTGATTTGTAGATGTTTCTCTCCGTTCTTCATGACAGCCAACGGATGTCAGCAGACCTGTCCTCCCAACAGCACTCCCAACCCTCAAACTCAAGTCTGCACCTGCAACCCAGGCTTCCAGTCTCAGAATAACATCTGCATCCCAATTATCAACTGCGTGCCTCCTCAGTTTCTGATTAACGGAGTTTGTCAATGCCCTCCTGGACAGGCCTTAAATCTTAACACTAACCAGTGCAACCAGTGTCAGTTCAACTTCATCCAAAACAACATTTGTGTCTGTCCTCCTCAGTTTTTCCTGACAACTACTGGCTGCTCGACTAGCTGTCCTCCCAACTCGCAGTTTAACTCTCTGACAAACTCTTGCCAGTGTTTCCCTGGGTTTCAACTGATCAACAACCTGTGCTTCCCAATCAACGACTGTCCTGGCGGTCAGATCAGGGTGGGTGGAGTTTGCGTGTGTCCTTTCGGTCAGGGCTTGAACAATTTAACAAGCTCTTGCATCTCTTGTAATACTTTGGGCTCAATTCTTGACAACAATCTATGCACTTGTGCTTTAACTCACTATCTAACTGTAAACGGTTGTGTGGCCTGCCCTTTTAACACTGTCTACAGCACCACATTCAGACAATGCGTCTGCAATCAGAGATTTTATCTTGACATACAAAATGTCTGTCAACCCTGCCACTCTACCTGTCTCAACTGTTTCGGCACCTCCAGCACTCAGTGCATCAGCTGCATCGACGCTTCAGCCCCCATCAACGGAGTTTGCACATTGGTCTGCCAGCCTGGATCTTACCTGACCATCAACACATGTCTACCCTGCCCCACTAACTGCACCAGCTGTTCAGGCCCCTTGACCTGTACGACTTGTCAGGCTGGTTTCAACATTTTAACAGTAGGTCCAGCAGTAAGCTGCATAGCAACTTGCCCTCCAGGCACATTCGCCCTGTCTAACATTTGTCAAGCCTGTTCTAACAATTGCTCTACTTGCACTAGTGCTTCTAACTGTCTTACTTGCGTTTCAGGATTCAACCTTTTGAATGGAATATCGAGTAACACTTGCGTCGCAACTTGTCCTACAGGAACCTATGTTTCTGCCAACACCTGTCAGGTCTGCTCTAATAATTGTACGAGTTGTTCCGGAGCTACCACTTGTATCACTTGTCAGTTCGGCTTCAGTCTCCTGACCGTTGGCACCAACGTCAGCTGTGTGGTGACCTGTCCTAACGGCACGTTCCTGGGCACAAGTGGCTGTCAAAACTGCTCTAGCACCTGCCTTACTTGCACCAACCTTACTGTTTGCACTTCATGCTCAGCCAGTCTTTTCCTGTCAGGTACTACATGTGTTGCAGCCTGCCCTGCCGGAACTTTTGTATCTGGTACTTTCTGTCAAAGCTGCTTAACTAACTGCTCAACTTGCTCGTCCCCAACAACTTGCACTGCTTGCAATCCCGGTTTCAATCTCCTTACAATAGGTATCACTGTCACCTGCAACTCGTTCTGTCCCCCCGCCACCTTCCAAATCGCTAACTCCTGCCAAAACTGTTCCGTAAACTGCTCTACTTGTTTGAGTGCTGCTATCTGTACTGCCTGTCTCAACGGCTCCAGTTTGCTCACTGGGGTCAGTGGCAGCACTTGCGTGACTATTTGCCCTGACGGCAGGTACTCTTTCGGAAACGTATGCGTGATTTGTCCAGCTAACTGTGTGCGATGCACCGCTGCCAACGCCTGCACTCAGTGCAGCCCCAACTTTAATCTCCTGACTGCAGGTTCAAGCACTACCTGTGTCTCAGTCTGTCCTTAAGGCACCTTCTTCAGCATCGTCAACAATGCTGGCACTTGCCTGAGCTGTTTGCCAAACTGCATAGCCTGTACGAATTCGAACACTTGTACGAACTGTTCGGCGGGTTTCACCCTAACAAACAATGGTGGCAATCTGATTTGCAATTCATCGAACAAAATTCTGAGACTGAGGAACTTAGTCGTAAATAATATTGTTATACTATATGGTCTTTCCATCAGCGACTTGCCAACTTCAGTCAAGAACAATAATTGTGCACAATGCAATTCGATCTTTACTCTCACCAATGTTAGCGGCACGTTACCGTTGAATTCAGGCGTAGTCTATGTCAATAACACTTCTTTTTGGTTTATTATTCGATTTCCTTTTCCTCCTCCTGTTGACGCCAGTGTCATTCCTACTTTCACTTTCAAAGTCAACATCAACCAGGCAATAACTGGCTTCACTGCACAGGAATATTAAATGTCAGTCGTTGGATCAATTTCCCAGGATATTGTTTATCCCCCAGAGCCCCAAGTCGTAGTCACTCAGTTCCAAGGCCCATTCATGACTCAGCCGATACCTTCTCCTCTATTAAGAAGCAGATCAATGAACCGGTTCGCACAGAAAACCTAAGCACAACTTGTAGAATAACTCTTCAGATGAGGATATTGTTTGCATTCCTTTTAATTTTATACTATTAAATCATTATTCTATAGATATTTATTTAGAATGTAAATCAAATAATATTGCACATAAATTATATATTTGATCACAAAGTACAAATGATTCAAACTCGATTTAGATAATCAATTTCATGTCTAATA
>Ga0194115_10003961_pt1 | contig 16291 bp, 13 predicted proteins | sample TA2MahsurfametaG_3_FD_148656 | JGI IMG/M metagenome (GOLD analysis project Ga0194115, IMG submission 148656) | Freshwater microbial communities from Lake Tanganyika, Tanzania - TA2015002 Mahale S4 surface | ecosystem: Environmental > Aquatic > Freshwater > Lake | place: Tanzania: Lake...
TGATACTGCTAAGGGTGTTTATAGAGAAGATTATAAAATATGCTTATTCAATAATTCTCATGGTGTTGGATTTGATTTAAATGAGACAAAAGGATGGGCAAATGATATGTGGGTAAAATATGATGAAATATAATGAATTATTTTTAGAGATACACAAAAAAGCACAAAGTCTTGTTGATCAATATCCCGGCGCAATATCTTTGGTAATACGAAATAGTGTATCAACAAGTCAGGTTATACCTGAATATGAATCTACATTAGAATTATTAAATCATATAAAAGATAATGATAATGTATTAATACTTGCTTCTTGGTTATCACTTATGACTCTTGAAATGTTTAGCAGAGATGGTAGAATAAAAAATGTAATTCTATTAGATCATGATCGATCTGTTATATCTTTGGGTCAGACTATAAAAACAATGTATACAAATATGAATATTGAATATATTAGAAAGAATGTTGTCTTTAATGATATAAGCGAATATTTACCAAATAAGCAAGTGATAATCATACCATCAATAAATATGCTATTACCATTTGACGAATTATTACCAAATTTACCAAAAGATACTTTGGTATCTGTATCTGGTACCAGTAATATGAAAATGCGATATGGTAATCCAATCTATAATGCAGATGATCTTAGGTCTCAAATTACATGTCAAGATGTATTTTTTGCGAAACAATATAATAGCACATGGGATGTAAATAATCAAGGTATATTCAAATTCATTACATCAGTGGTTGTAGCAAAAATCTAAATAGGTGGTGATCTAACTATACCATGACCTTGATAGTATAAAAGGAAGTAAGATCATGGATCAATTATTGAATATTGTAAAAACAGTAGCACCATCCATCGCAACTGCATTGGGTGGGCCACTTGCTGGTATGGCAGTTCGCACTCTTTCTGAGACACTGCTGGGTAAACCAGATGGTACACCGGAAGAGCTAGCAGATGCAGCCAAAAATGCAACACCTGATCAGCTTCTAGCACTTAAGAATGCTGAAAATAATTTCAAGCTTGAGATGAAAAAGCTTGATGTTGATTTGGAAAAGATTAGCGCAGGTGATCGTGATAGCGCACGTCAGATGGCAATTCAGACCAGAGACTGGACACCACGAGCACTAGCAGGTGCAATCACCGTTGGATTTTTTGGTGTGCTAATGTATATGCTCATGTTTGGTCTACCTTCTGCTGGTGGCGGTGAGGCCATGCTTGTCATGCTAGGTACATTGGGTACTGCATGGGGTGCTGTCATATCATTCTATTTTGGTTCTTCGGCTGGGTCTAGAGCTAAGGATGAAGCTGCCGCTAATAAGCGGTAATTTACCCTAAATAGCCAAGCAGTTCGGAGGTTAGAATGGCTGTACCAACAACCCGCAAGCTATTCAGAGATTACTGCCTTCGTAGGTTAGGATATCCTGTTATTGATATCAATGTCGATGACGGTCAAACTGAAGACCGCATCGATGATGCGCTTGCATATTATCGAGACTATCATTTTGATGGTACAGAACACGTATACCTATCTTATAAGATTACTCAGTCTGATATTGATGAGAAATATATCACACTTCCGGAAGATATCAATTATGTAATTCGCATATTTGATATTGGTCGTGCCACAAGCGTATCTAATCTTTTCAATATTCGATATCAAATTCATCTTAATGACCTCTTTGACTTTTCTAGCACAACTTATGTGCCATATGTCATGGGTATGCGTCACATTGAAGAACTAGAGCAAATCTTTGTTGGTAGCAAGCCAATTCGATTCAATCGTCATAATAATAGATTGTATGTCGATATGAAATGGGACAAAGATATCAAGGTCGATGACTTTGTGATTATTGACTGCTATCGCACACTTGATTCAGCGGCATATAGTGATGTATGGTCAGATCCGTGGTTAAAGAAATATGCAACAGCTCTAATCAAAAAGCAATGGGGTGAAAACCTAAAGAAATTTGAAGGTATGAATCTACCGGGTGCAGTAAAATTTAATGGTCAGAAAATTTGGGATGAGGCTAATGATGAAATCAATACCCTTGAGAGGGAAATGAATAGCGGATATAGCTTACCTGTTATGGATATGATGAATTGATATGGCAACTAATAAATACTTCCGTAATTATAGCTACGGTAGAGAGCAAAGAGTTGAAGATGATCTGATTGTTGAGGCCATAAAAATTTATGGTGTCGATATTCAGTATATGCCTAGAACTATTTTTAATGAAATTGTGGAGTTTGGTGAAGATCCGCTATCGCAATTTAATCTTGCAGTACCAATAGAAGTTTATGTCAACAATCTTGAAAATTTTCAAGGTGAAGGTGACTTTTTAAGCAAATTCAATCTAGAAATTCGTGATCAGATTACATTGACAATGGCCCGCCGCCGTTGGGATCAAATTCGCACCGAAAAACTTTCTGACGAAGTTGGTAATATCTATCTGATAGAAACAAATTCAGATTCATATACGGCCAATACTGATAACTATCTACTAGAAACTGGTAGCGCAAATGGTTATACTGTTTCATCAACTCGCCCGCTTGAAGGTGATCTAATATACATTCCATTTATCAATAACGGTAATGGTGCAATCTATGAAATCAAATTTGTTGAGCATGAGAGAATTTTCTATCAGCACGGTAAACTATACACATATGAAATGACGTGTGAGCTATTCCGTTATAGCTCCGAACAATTCAATACTGGCAATAGCGATATTGATAATATTGAAAATAATTCTAGTCGCGATGTGTTTAGTTACAATTATATCATGGAAAATAACGATATCATGATATATGAAGATGGTGGTTATATGATTCAAGAATATCGTCTTGAAAACATTGCTCGTACTGCAAATAATGAAGTATTCCGTCTAAAATCATTTGAAGATATTGATTTTAGCGAACGCAATCCATTTAGCGAAGTGGATAGATACTAATCATGTCAATGTTTGGCTCAAGCTTCTACCATCAGACACTACGCAAATATGTCATAGTGTTTGGTAATATGTTTAATGATCTTACCGTAAGTCGTTTAGACAAAAATGGTAGCACCTTACAAACACTGGCCATACCTATTTCATACAGCCCAAAAGAAAAGTGGCTTGCAAGGACTAAAGATAATCCAGATTTGACTGCACAGCTGCAAGTTGTGCTACCAAGAATGGCATTTGAAATAACTGGTTTTGAATATGATGGATCTAGACGTTTACCGTCAATCAATAGAAATGTATCCATCAATTCAACCGGTAAATTACAATATCAAAGAATGCCAGTACCGTGGAATATCAATTTCTCACTTTATTCATATGTGAGAAATGCTGATGACGGTGTGCAAATTATGGAACAGATTCTACCATTCTTCGGACCAGAGTGGACAAATACAGTAAATCTCATACCTGAGATGGGTATCAAGCTTGATGTGCCCACAATACTCAATAGTTTGAACATTGAAGATACCTACGAAGGTGATTATGAAAATCGTAGAGCATTAGTCTATACATATAATTTTACTATGAAGTGTTGGTTTTTTGGTCCGGTTAAAACTTCAACAGATGATGGTATCATCAAGCGCACCATTCTTAATTTTCATGCGATGGATACTGGATTAAAGGCAAATACAATATATGGCATAACAGTTGATATTACAGATGAAGAAATTGAAAGATCATTGACATCATCTAGAGTGACAATTCAACCTGGCCTATTTGCAAATGGTCTCGGTACGTCAAATAGCTCGGCGTCAATAAATTATAATCTCATATCTGCAAATAGCGCATGGAAGTATGCACCTAATACATTCTTCTATCCAAGTGGTGTAAGATATGATCCAAAAACAGGGCAGGACACTTAGATATGACTGGTTTACATGATGCGCTTAATCTTCCAGCAGTACAAGAAGAAAAACTACCAGCCAAAATGGAAGAAGCTGTTTCAGAGACAGATTATCTTGATACTGATTATCAAGAGGCTAGAAGCAATTTAAAAGAAGTTATTGGTAAAGGTAAAGATGCGCTTGAAGGTTTGTTGGTATTAGCTCAGAGCAGCGATTCACCAAGAGCATATGAGGTTGTTGGTCAGCTTATCAAGACAATATCAGATGTTAGCAAAGACCTCATTGATCTGCAAAAGAAAGTCAAAGAAATTAGAGGAGAAGAACATCCTGCTAATAATCCAACAGTTGTAAATAATGCAGTATTCATTGGCAGCACGGCCGATCTGCAAGCTATCATAAATGGAAGGCCGACAGTGATTGATGGTGAGGCTGATGTCTGAAAGTTATTTGGGTAATCCAAATCTAAAAAAATCTGGAGTAAAAATTAATTATACCGAAGAACAAATTCGGGAATATCATAAGTGCGCCAAAGATCCGGAATATTTTATTAACAATTATATGAAGATTGTTAACGTCGATAGGGGTCTGATTAATTTTAATCTATATGCATATCAGCGTAAAATGGTTAAAACATTTAAGAATAACAGATTTTCTATTTGCAAGATGCCGCGTCAGTCAGGAAAATCAACTGTCGTAACTGGTTTTATATTATGGACATTGTTATTTCAAGATAATCAAAGCATTGCCATTCTTGCCAACAAGGGTAGTCTTGCTAGAGATATGCTTGCAAAAATTCAGCTTGCATATGAATATCTACCAAAATGGATTCAGCAAGGTGTTGTCATTTGGAATAAAGGTAATATTGAAGTAGAAAATGGTTCAAAGATATTGGCATCGTCTACATCTGCCAGCGCAATCCGTGGTGGATCATTTAATCTAATCTTTCTTGATGAGTTTGCATTCGTACCACATAATATCGCTGAAGATTTTTTTGCATCAGTTTATCCAACAATCAGCTCGGGTAAGACATCAAAGATTATAGTAGTATCAACACCAAACGGTCTTAATCACTATTATAAGATGTGGGTTGATGCCACAGAAAAACGTAGTGAGTATGTGCCCATTGAGGTGCATTGGAGAGATACACCCGGTCGTGATGATAAGTGGCGCGAACAAACTATTCGCAATACAAGTGAAGAACAATTCAAGCAAGAATTTGAAACTGAGTTTCTTGGTAGCACACTAACTCTTATCTCTGGTACTAAATTAAGATCAATGGCCTTTAGAGATGTACCAAAAGATGGTTGGGGTATTAGCTTACATAAAAATCCAGAACCCAAACATACATATGCGGTCATGGTTGATACGGGTCATGGTGTTGGTCTTGACTATTCTGCATTTACAATTATTGATGTGTCACAGGTACCATATCGATTAGTTGCAAAATATCGAAGTAATACTGTTGTATCATCATTTTATCCGGAGATAGTTGCAAGATATGCGAAAGCTTACAATAATGCATACATTCTTGTTGAAACCAATGATATTGGTAAAACAATCGCTGAGGTTCTTCACCGCGATCTTGAGTGCGATAATATCTTGTCCACAACACAAATGGGTCGAGCTGGGCAACAACTCAGCGCAGGGTTTTCTGGTAGGTCACAGCTTGGTGTAACAACATCAAGGTTTGTTAAATCGGTAGGTTGTGCAAGCCTCAAAGAATTAATTGAGGGTGACAAACTTATCATCGAAGATTTTGATATTATTGAAGAATTGTCTCATTTTGTCTCAAAGGGTAGTAGTTTTGAGGCCGAAGAGGGTTTCAATGATGACATGGTTATGACATTAGTTCTTTTTGGTTGGCTATCAAAACAAGCATATTTCAAAGAATTGACTGATATAGATATTAGACAGAGAATTGCCGATGAAAAATTGAGAGAAATGGATGATGATTTACTTCCTGTAGGTTTTTATGATGATGGTATGAATGACGATCCTATGTCATTAGATGGATTCAGTGACGGCCGCGATGGAATGGATCGTTGGATCCCGGTCTAATGGCTTTTTTATAAATATCGTCGATGGATAAGGCATCAGGCATCTCTAGGAGGAAATGATCATGGCATTTCAGATTTCCCCAGGCGTGAATGTAAGCGAGGTCGACCTTACTACAGTCGTACCCGCCGTTAGCACAACGGTGGGTGGTATCGCTGGTCATTTTAGCTGGGGTCCAGTTCAGCAGCGCGTTCTTATTGACAATGAAGATTCTCTGGTCACGCAATTTACCAAGCCAAATACAAATACTGCGGCAGACTTTTTCACGGCAGCAAGCTTTCTTGGTTACGGTAATAGCCTTTTTGTTGTGCGCGTAATTAATGAAGACGGTACATCAAGCAATGCTCGTAATGCTACTTCAAATGCAGCTAATACTGTAAATACCGTCATCAAGAATAGCGATGACTATGAGCTAAATTATATCAATGGTATATCAGGTGTTGGTCACTGGGTAGCTAAGTATCCTGGTGTTCTTGGTAACTCTCTGCGCGTGTCAACCTGCACAACTGCAAATGCATATACAAGTGTTCTCACTGGTACTCTTGCATTTACAAATAATAGCACGTCTGTTACAGGTGTAGGTACACAGTTTACTAATCAGATTCGCGTTGGTGACATTCTTTTGGCAGGCCCAGATAGAGTTGAGGTAAAGGTTGCTTCCGTTGGAACAGCTAATACACTTACACTTCAGTCTCGCTATGTTGGTAATACAATAGCATCACAGTCAAGCGTAAGGCGTCGTTGGGAATTCTTCAATTTCTTTGATGCGGCACCGGGCACATCTGGTTATGCATCAAAGCAAGGTGGTTCAAATGATGAGATGCATATTGTCGTAGCCGACGAGGATGGTCTGTGGTCAGGTAGAGCCAATTCTGTTGTTGAAAGATTTGCAGCAGTATCAAAGGCCTCAGATGCTCTAACGGAAGATGGTGCAACAAATTTTTATAAGAATGTAATCAATGAAAGATGTCAATATGTCTTGTGGGCCGCGCATCCAACTGGTATCACAAATGCTGGTAAGGTGGCTGCTGGTGTAAACTTTGGTGTAGGTTCACAATCAAGACCATTTAATGATTCGCTTGTAAATGGTAGAGATGGTGCATCACCTCGCTCATCTGACTATATCACAGGCTTTAACAAGTTCAATAACCCAGAAGAAGTTGATGTATCTCTGCTTCTGACAGGTGATGGTAATGTTACTAAGGCCGTGCATGTAATCAATAACATTGCTGAAGTTCGCAAGGACTGTATTGCAGTCATTTCACCGAGAAGAAGTGATGTTGTGAATAATTCGTCTTACATTGGTAAGGAGACGGATGATACAATTACATTCCGTAACCTGCTGCCGTCATCTTCATATGCGGTACTTGATAGCGGATACAAATACATCTATGACAAATACAATGATATCTATCGCTATGTGCCGCTAAATGGTGATACCGCAGGTCTGATGGTTCGCACAGATGTAGAGCGCGATCCTTGGTTTAGCCCTGCTGGATTCAATCGCGGTCAGGTAAAGAATGTTATTAAATTGTCAGTCAATCCGACAAAGACACAACGCGATCAGCTTTATAAAAATGGCATAAACCCTGTAACAACATTCCCTGGTCAGGGAACTGTGCTATTCGGTGATAAGACACTTCTTGCAAAGCCATCAGCATTCGACCGCATCAATGTACGCCGTCTATTCATCGTGCTTGAGAAGGCAATTAGCACAGCAGCCAAGTTTACGCTGTTTGAGTTCAATGATGAATTTACTCGTGCCCAGTTCCGTAACCTGGTTGAGCCATTCCTGCGTGATGTGCAAGGCCGCCGCGGCATCTACGACTTCCGCGTGGTGTGCGATGAGACTAACAATACTCCTGAGGTAATTGACCGCAATGAGTTTGTTGGTGACATCTATATCAAGCCGGCAAGATCGATCAACTTCATTCAGCTGAACTTCGTCGCGGTCCGCACCGGCGTCGAGTTTACCGAAATTGTCGGACGAGCATAAGGCGCGGTAGGAGGAGATAAGATATGCCGTTCAATGTCTCAGAGTTTTCATCGGCCGGGCTTCCACTGGGTGGGGCCCGCCCATCACTCTTTAGCGTAATTATTGACACGCCTGCTGGTGTGCCTAATGTTGGTGAAAGAGTATCATTTACTTGTCGGGCCGCTCAGATTCCTCAGAGCAGCCTTGGAGTAATTGAGCAAGCTTATTTCGGAAGACGTATTAAGATTGCTGGTACTCGCACATTTGCAAGCTGGCGAGCTGATATTCTTAATGATGAAGATTTCCAGGTAAGACATGCCATGGAAGTATGGAGCAATGCAATTAATGCTCACCAGGTCAACCTGCGTGCTGCTAATCTTGCAACTTCTGCATCATATAGAACCACAGCTACAGTGACACAATATGCAAAGACGGGTGAGGCACTACGCACATACCGCTTTGTAAACATCTTCCCGACTGAGGTTGGTGCTATCGACCTTGCTTGGGACAATGGTGAGCAGATTGAGACTTTCCCCGTTGAATTTGCGTACGACTACTGGGATCTAACTACACCTGGCAATACTGGGACGCTTGCGATATAACGGTATCCCGCAACGCGGAACTAACCGATAGGTCCGCTAAATATGGCGGACCTATTTTTTTGAGGACCTTTAATGGCTATAGAGTTATTTGGATTCCGCATTGGACGGGCTGAGGATGATGCCAAAAAGGCCGTCCAGATTCCCTCATTCGTCCCAGAGCAGAAAGATGATGGTGCAGTTGAAATTGCACCAGGTGGTGCATATGGCACATTTGTCGATCTAGAAGGTACCGCAAAGAGCGAAGCTGAACTTATCACACGCTATCGCGAAATGTCAATGAATGCTGAGGTTGAGGCCGCAGTTGATGACATTGTAAATGAAGCTCTTGTTACAGATGCTGATGCCAGTGTTGTTCGAATTGTTATGGATGACCTTAAGCAACCCGATAGAATTAAGAAGCGCATTGAAGAAGAATTTGATTATATTCTTGAGCTATTAGACTTCTCAAATATTTGCTATGAAATTTTCCGTCGTTGGTATGTTGACGGTCGTCTTTACTATCACATCATGATCGATGTCAAGAGACCTGCTGATGGTATCAAAGAACTTAGATATGTTGATCCTCGCAGAATTCGTAAGGTGCGAGTACCGCAGAAAAAAGAAAATGATGCAGCAAAGAATAAGAATCCAACAGTTCCCGCATATTCAGAATATTATCTTTATAATCCTGCAGGTCTTGCCGGTTCAGCATATTCGCAAGGTATAAAGATTTCACCGGATTCTATCTGCTATGTAAATTCTGGTCTGCTTGATAATAGAAACCGTATGGTGCTTTCTTATCTTCACAAGGCCATCAAGCCTCTCAATCAGGTAAGAATGCTTGAAGATGCGGTTGTAATTTATCGTCTTAGCCGCGCACCAGAACGTCGAATTTTCTATATTGATGTTGGTAACCTACCCAAGCCAAAAGCAGAACAATATCTGCGCGACATTATGATCAAGCATAAGAACCGTCTAGTATATGATGCCACAACAGGTGAAGTTCGTGATGACCGCAAATTCATGACAATGCTTGAAGATTTTTGGCTTCCGCGTCGTGAAGGTGCTCGTGGTACAGAAATTACAACTCTACCTGGCGGACAAAATCTTGGTGAAATGACCGACGTAGATTATTTCCGTAAGAAGCTTTATGAAGCTCTATCAGTACCTATTTCACGTCTTGATCGAAATGGTGGATTTACTCTTGGTAGATCAAATGAAATTACTCGCGATGAAATAAAATTTGCAAGATTTATCAGTCGGTTACGTCATCGCTTTACAATGCTATTTGATCATCTCATGGGTATTCAGCTAGCCCTCAAGGGTGTGATGAATCGTGAAGAATGGCTTGAGATGAGATCATATATTCGATATGATTTCCAAAAAGATAATTATTTTACAGAGCTAAAAGACCAAGAAGTCCTTTCTTCAAGATTACAGCTGCTGAATACTATTAGCCCATATGTTGGAATGTATTATACAAAAGAATGGGTGCAGAAGAATGTTCTTCGCATGTCGGATGATCAAATTAAAGAACTTGAATCTAATATGCAAATAGATAGTGCTAATCAAATGGATCAAGCAATTGCAGCTAATAAAGCTCAACCTGAAATGACACCAGATGATGAGCCACCTCAAAAGAAAAATCAAGAAAATAAAAGACCTGCACCATTTTCAGAATCATTTGATGACGGTGTAGTTTCTCTTACAGAAGATGAAAAAAATTTAGTTGAAGATATGACACAGGTATTAGAATCTGTAAATTCAAGAGAATTTATTGACACATTAACAATACTTGATCTATCAGATCCTGAACTCGATGATATGATCAATCAGGCAAAAGGGTTAAAGGGATGACTCTATCTCTAGAAGCAGCAAAGATACTTGCTGCAGCCATTAAGGCTGCACAGAATGAGGCAGATCGCGTAGAAAGCAAGCTGCTTGGAGAGATTCGTCAGATTCCACAGGGACCAGAAGGACCTCCGGGTCCATCTGGTGGTCCGCAAGGTGCTAAGGGTGATCGTGGTCCTCCTGGTATTCCTGGTTCACAGGGGCCACAAGGACCAAAGGGAGAAAGGGGTGAAAAGGGTGATCGCGGATTACCTGGACCTAAGGGTGATCGCGGCGGGCCCGGTCCTCGTGGTGAAGCTGGTCCTCCAGGGCCAGTTGGTGATGTAAGCACAGTTTCAAAGCAGCTTAATGATAGGTTTGAACAGCTTTCACAAAAGATTAGTTCTCAGACAACCCGTCTAGCCATGGTTGGTGGTGGTGGTGGTTCTGGTGAAGTCTTGCTAGAAAAGCTAGATGATGTAGATTTTAATACAGTATCAAATGCAACAAATGGACAGGCGCTTGTTTATAATTCTACTTTAAATAAATGGCAAGCTAATACAGTAGGTGGTGGCGGATCCATCACCATCAAAGAAGAAGGTTCCGTTGTAGGCAGCAGTGTAACCAGCATTGATTTTGTTGGTGCTACCGTTACTGCTTCAGGTAATTCTACTGTTGTTCAAGTTCAAAGTGTTGCTATTGGTAATAATATATCCACAACACTTCAAACCCACTCAATAATTCCAGCATCAAATAATACATTTAATATTGGTTCGGCCGGTCGTAGATTTGCTAATTTATTTCTTAGCGGTAGCACAATATTTCTTGGTAATACGACACTTAAATCAAGTGAAACTGGTCAGTTAAAGATTATTACTAAATCAGGTCAAGTAGAAAATTTAGTATCTAATGCATATCTAACTGCAACATTCCAGACAAAAGCAATCGAGCGTGCTGCTCTTGCTAATACCAATGCATCAATTTTAAATGCTAAGACCAATCTGACATCAACCAATACTGCGCTTCGCTTATTGATTGCAGATAGATTGCAGGTTGCTAATGCCGCTGCAATATATACCACTAAAGCATATGCAGCATCCAATGCATATGTAAAGCAAATTTTGGCTAATACAAACCAGTCTATTACAAATATTCGCAGTAATATTCAAGGTACCAATACAGCTCTTCGGACTTTAATTTCCGATAGACTGCAAGTTGCTAATGCTGATACAAAATATGCGGCAAATTCATTTTCTCGCATAACAATTGGTGCGAATAATATATTTGCGGATAGCAAGAATGATACTTTAACATTTATTGCCGGTGCAAATATCACACTGGCGGCAAATCCTGCTACAGATACTATTACCATCTCATCAACTGGCGGCGGCGGCGGCGGCGGAGTATCAGAAGCTACATTTAATTCTGCTCTGGCTAATACAAATGTATCTATTGCAAATGCTAAGACCAATTTGACATCAACCAATACTGCGCTTCGCTTATTGATTGCAGATAGATTACAAGTAGCTAATGCCGCTGCAATATATCAGACTAAATCAATTGAACGTGCGGCTCTTGCTAATACAAATGCATCCATTGCAAATGTTAAAACTGGTTTAACAACAACCAATACTGCACTTCGGGTTCTTATCTCAGATAGATTGCAGGTTGCAAATGCTGCCGCAATCTATCAAACAAAAAATGTAGAACGTGCAGCCCTTGCAAATACCAATGCTTTCATCAAGAGTCAGCTAGCCAATACTAATGCATCAATATTGAATGTTAAAACTGGTTTAACATCAACCAATACTGCACTTCGGGTTCTTATCTCAGATAGATTGCAAGTTGCCAACGCCGCCGCAATTTATCAAACAAAAGATATAGAACGTGCAGCATTGGCTAATACAAATGCATCCATTGCGAATGTTAAAACTGGTTTAACATCTACAAATACCGCGCTTCGAACTCTTATTTCAGATAGATTGCAGGTTGCTAATGCATCTGCACTTTATCAAACTAAAGCAATTGAACGAGCCGCATTGGCCAATACAAATGCATCTATTGCAAATGCTAAAACTAATCTGACATCAACTAATACTGCACTTCGCACACTGATTGCAGATAGACTACAGGTCGCTAATGCATCTGCGCTTTATCAAACTAAAGCAATCGAACGTGCAGCATTGGCTAATACAAATGCATCCATTGCGAATGTTAAAACTGGTTTAACATCTACAAATACCGCACTTCGTACACTAATCGCAGATCGCATTCAAGTTGCTAACGCTGAGGCTAGATATTCTACAAATACATTCTCAAGAATAACGATTGGTGCAAATAGCATTTTTGCTGATAGCAAGGGTGATACATTAACATTTGTTGCTGGCACAAATATTACTCTTGCAGCCAATCCAACAACTGATACAATCACTATCGCTTCTTCAAGTGGTGTCAACTTCGCTTCAGTTGCTAGCCATATTGTACCTGCTGCAAATGTGACCTATGATTTAGGCAGCCAGTCATATAGATTCCGCGATCTTTATCTCAGCGGCAATTCAATCAAATTAGGCGATGCCACTATCAGTTCAACCGGCACCAGTGTTCAAATAAACGACATCATCGCAGAAAGAACCTATGGCAGCAACAACAACGGCGATCCCATCATTATTATCAAAAATGCTGCCGCCGCAAATGGGCTGACCATCAATCCCAATGAATCGGGAAAGAACTTTCATTTTTTACCCAATGGTAATTTACAGTTGCCTGCAGGTGGTGGCATCGTTACTGACGCAGCATATGGCAGTAACAACAACGGCGATCCCATCATTATTATCAAAAATGCCGCCGCTGCAAATGGGTTGACCATCAATCCCAATGAATCGGGAAAGAACTTTAATTTTTTAGCCAACGGTAATTTACAGTTGCCTGTGGGCGGCGGCATTGTTGACAGCAATGGTGATAGTGTATTAGGCGGAGTAACAGAAGCTACATTTAATTCTGCTCTTGCTAATACAAATCTTGCAATTGTCAATCTGAATACAAATCTAACTGGTACAAATACTGCAATTAGAACTCTTGTATCTGATAGACTACAGGTTGCTAATGCATCTGCACTTTATCAAACTAAAGCAATTGAACGAGCCGCATTGGCCAATACAAATGCATCAATATTGAATGTTAAAACTGGTTTAACATCAACCAATACTGCACTTCGAACTCTTATTTCAGATCGTCTACAAGTTGCTAATGCTGCAAACTTTATGACAGGTGCAGCATCTTCAACAGATGATGCGATTGTAAGATTTGATTCAACTACTGGAAAACTAATTCAAAATTCATTAGTTACAGTAAGTGATAGTGGTGCAATAGTAGCACCACAAGCAGGTAGTATAATACCATTCTATTTTGATAGTTATGCACAATTTCCTAGTGCATCCACATATCATGGTGCAATTGTTCATGGTCACTCAGAAGGAAAAATGTACTATGCTCATGGTGGTACATGGAATGAATTAGCTAATATAACAACTGTTGCTCTGGCCAATACCAATGCTTCAATCGTGAATGTTCACAGTAATATTCAAGGTACCAATACTGCACTACGTACACTCATCTCTGATAGATTGCAAGTGGCTAATGCTGCTACACTTTATGTAACTAAAAGCAATCCAACAACATCTGGTTTGCTGGCACATACTGGTCGTGCAACAATTAGCACAAATTTAACTGTATCTGGTAATACCACACTTGGTGGTGTGGCCAAAGTATTAACAGCAACTGGACGCCTAGTTTTATCTGGTCGTCAGACAATTAGCCAAAATATAGAAGTATCAGGTAATACGGTTCTTGGCGATTCTACCGTGGCAACAAGCCGCACCATTGCAAATGGGCTACTCAATGCTAACGGTAACTTTATTGTTGCCGGTAATACAACACTTGGTGGTGCTGCTAAAACTACCACAGCAACTGGATTGCTCACAATTACTGGTCGTCAAACAATTGATAATAATCTAACCGTATCTGGCAATACAACTCTTGGTGGTGCTGCTAAAACTACAGGCATTACTGGTCTAGTTACAGTTACTGGCCGGCAGACAATTGATAATAATCTGACAGTATCAGGTAATACAACACTTGGTGGTGCTGCTAAGACTATGGGCATTACTGGTCTAGTGACCGTTACTGGCCGTCAGACAATTGATAATAATCTGACTGTATCTGGCAATACTACACTTGGTGGTGCTGGTAAGACAATTACAACCACAGGGTTAAAAGCACATACTGGTAGAATGTCTATCAGCACAAACCTTTATGTGTTTGGTAATACCGTTCTTGGTGATCCTGCAGTTGTAACTGATAGAACTGTTATCAATGGCTCATTGGTTGCTAATGGTAACTTGACAATATCTGGTAACACCGTTATAGGTTCAGCCGCATCAAGCACACTAACACTAACTGGTAATACTATTGCTATCACACCAGCTGTTTTAAACTTCAGCGCAGGTAAACTGTTTATTCAAAAGAATGCCAGCAGAGTAGGCATAAATACTGTAACACCAAATACAACATTTGATGTTGCTGGTATAATTAGATCATCAACTGGTGGGTTTAGATATCCTGATGGTGCAACAACTGCTGCACCACTATATGTCTATGATTCAGCGGGAGCACAGCTATATCCATAACGAAAGGAATTATTATGATTAGATATTGGATTGCATCAATGATAATGGGATTAATGTTGCTGGGTAGTAATGCTTATGCCCAGCAACCTTCTCTAAATCCAACTAGACCAATTAGAGTTGTTGTACCATTTGCACCCGGTGGTGCATCAGATGTAACTGCACGAATTACAGCTGAAGGTATGGCCGCGGTACAGACTAGAAATGTAACAGTTGAAAATCGGTCTGGTGGTTTTATTGCAGTTGGTGGTGCTTATGTGATGGGTCAACCGTCAGACGGTCATACCCTAATGCTAATTGCAAATGGATATACAACCACAAGACAATATGTTCCTGATCTTCCATTTGATCCGCGAGAAGAATTTTCAGTTGTTTCTGTAATGGTCAGAACACCAATGGCAGTAATGGTACCTAGTAATAGTCAATTTACTGATGCTCGGTCATTAATTTCTGCCATACAAGCACAGCCTGATGTTCTTACCTATCCTTCAGTAGGTGGTGGTGGTATAGCTGCAATGGTTATGACTCTGTTTCAGCGATCAATTAATGGTAGTCTTATAAATGTTCCGTATCGAGGATCTGCACCTGCAGTATCAGATTTTCTTGCTGGACGTCTTACAATGATGGTTGATAATGTGGCCTTAGCACGACCACTACATAACAATGGCGCTAGAATTGTAGCCGTAACGTCAAGCGAAAGGCTCGCATCTTTACCTGATGTTCCTACGTGGAGAGAAATCGGAATAAATGATACATTTTATTCATGGCAAGCACTTTTTGTTAGATCGGATACCCCAAGACCTATTCGCGAGCAATTGAATTCTATTATTAGACAAGGACTGCAAACAGAAGAAGTGCGGCGGCGTTTTACTGGTTCTGGTATTGAAGAATCAAATATTCTATCATTTGATTTGACGACAAGCGAAAGGTTTGTGGCTGAAGAGGTTAACAAATGGCGCAATATTTTTGGTAAGTGATGGTTTATTATAAATATACCGCGTAAGTAAGGAGCAATATTGATATGTCCTTTGAAGCGATCAGAGATGCAATTGACAATCTTCGTGACGGTAATCCTGCTAACTTTGCCCAAACTGTAAAAGATATTTTGATGGCAAAGCTTTCGGACCGCATGGATGTTGAAAAGGTGAGCATCGCATCACAGATGTTTGGTGGCGATGCTCCGGAAGTAGATTCCACGGAGACAAGCAATGAGAACGCTTAAGGATATCAGAGACCGTGCCTCGCATCTTAAAGAGGCTGGTTATGTCACAACGACGCAAGCAAAGCAGCGTATATTTAGAACAGATACGTCTGTTG
>Ga0194115_10003963_pt1 | contig 16288 bp, 14 predicted proteins | sample TA2MahsurfametaG_3_FD_148656 | JGI IMG/M metagenome (GOLD analysis project Ga0194115, IMG submission 148656) | Freshwater microbial communities from Lake Tanganyika, Tanzania - TA2015002 Mahale S4 surface | ecosystem: Environmental > Aquatic > Freshwater > Lake | place: Tanzania: Lake...
ATTTTGATCTTTTGATAATGGTTCTGCATCGACTGTCATATTTAATATTGGTGTAGGTAATAATATCGATGGATGGATAGTCGATGTGGTGGAAGACGTATCCGAAAGGGATATACCTTCATCTAAAATCAATGTCATATTCCGTAATAGATGACATAATCGAGTATTCCCCTCATACCAAAAGGCATATTGATGATTGACGGGGACGACTAATTGTCCTGTCGATAAAATTCGACTCTTAATTTCTTCTTCCCCCACCAAGACGTAACGTGGACGGATACATGGTTGATTATCTTTATTCCTTTTTGTAGAATTCATGATTTCTTCCATAAGTTCCTGTCGGAAGGTAGAATCCCAAAATCGAATCGACTCTTCTTCTTCTCCTCCTCCATAACTATCATCTTCTGTCGGTAATGGTAGATCTTCTTCACACGTTGTGTCTAGTAATAATGACTGTAAAGGAGACGACCACGATGATGATGATGTTGTTGTTGTTGTTGTTTCTAAGATTTGTTGTGAAATAGTGTTCCAGATGGAGGATAATGATGTTGTGGTTGTTTTTGTCATGGACATTTCAGATATGACTTGTAAGACGACAAGTAGGAAGATTAGAATGATGACTAACATCGACTTGAAACCACCTCCCCATCTCCATGTTCTTGTCCGTGGCGTCGATGTATTCGATGTATTCGTCGTCCGTGTAGTACTGGTGCCCTCTTCTAGATTATTCGAATCACTATCGACATAATCATTGCTGATCTTGATAATCATCTTGTCTTATTTATCATCAGCCCTCCCCAAAAACGGTTCGAGATGTGGGAGGGAAACTATAGGATAAACATAAAGACTTGACTGGAATAGAAAGGTGGGCATCAACCGTTTGTGTTGCTGTTGGATGTGTTTGAGAGATAAAAACTGGAAAAGACAGCAGAGGAAGACCCAACGGCGACCCTGTTTCCTTCCTTGGCTGGCATTTGCTACTTTTTTAGCGATCCCGAGCCTATGTGACGTCAAGGGGAATCTGGAGTTTCTCTATGCACGTCCGGTGGTAGGTAGACCTGCGAAAAAGGGGGTAAAAAGCTATGTACATAAAAAGTGTAAGATACACAGAGGAACCCGAACACAGTCGACGTGATGATGAAGTGAGTGGAGTGAACGACAGGGTTCGCAATACGGTAGGCCAATCTTGCAACAGTAACAGTTGCATATTCCAACTACAACAAGCAAGTCACCACAATAAGGATACAGCAATCCTCTTCTCAACATTTTTCCAAAACCAAGAAACGTTCATGATGGTTTCACAATCGAAAGGAGTCGCTACTACCGTATCAACAGTATCGTCATCGCCACCACCCACAACAATCGATGCGACAACATCATCAGCAACATCTGAAGCAACCGCACCACCACAACAACAATTTCCTCCACTTCCAAATCTCATCGAAGTTCGACCAGGTAGATGGTTGAATGTCTTTCAATGGACGATACACAGTCAAGAAAATAGCAACAACAACAGCAGCACCAACGCGACTAGTAGCAGTAGCAGAGGTGGTGGTAGTCGGATTGACGATGCTACGAATGTGGATGGTATTCACGCTTTCGACGATACAAAATCGACTGGTATCAATTTAATCTGTATTCATGGGACGGCAGCGAATCATCGACAATTTATACCACTCTTGGTCGAGTTGGAGAAACAACTTCAACAGCAACAAGAAGAACAAGAAGGAGGTGAAAAAAGAAACACTGAAAACAATATTGATCAGTATCATACTACTCGATCAATTCATTATTTATCCTATGATGCCATGGGATGTGGATATTCTCCCATCGCCGATGCCGCCGCCGATGATGATGACACCGCCTATTCGGATGACGAACAGGTAAAAGATTTGGAGATACTTCTTCTGTCCCATTCCAAGGTCAGCATGGATTTGACTCTTCCTACCTACTTCTTAGGACATTCCTATGGACCAAATTGGATATATAAATTTCTATTACAACAGCAACAACAAACGCAACATCTTCTTTTGGAGAACAAGATTAATCTTCATGGATTGATTTTGATTTCTTCGGGCGTAGCCAATCCAAAGTATTCATTACAGAAGGGTGGACCAGCATTGTTTCGAATCATCCCATTGTGGATTCTTCGATGTCTTCAACCACTCTTAACTCAATCCTTTTTAACTTTAGGATTTAGTCCCTCCACACATCAGACAAATCCGACCTTGATTGTACAATCGAAGATTGCCAACAATCAAAATGATATGTCAATCGTATGTCATTATTATCATTCTCATGTTTGGATTACGACAGAAGGGATTTCTCAACTTACACGAAAAATCCTTCTCTCACCGCGACGAATCAAGCAAGGGGAGGAGGATCTATCATCTTCATCAACGTCATCGTCATCGTGCTTTTGCTCCAGATCACCCCTAATCCTACATGGATTGGATGATCAGATTGTTCCAGTAGAATGTGGACAAGAATTGGCGAATGCCTTTTCCTTGTACGGTGTTGGTGGTGCTGACGCGGGAGAGAATCCGAGTGGTGATAATGATGGGAATGATGATGATGATTACTGTTATCATCATGATGGTACAACCATCGTAAAGCTTGTGACGATACCAAATGCTAGTCACATGATCCTTTTGGAACAACCGAAACTCTTGGCAGAATCTATTTGGAACTATATGATGCCTTCATTTGTGTCGTAATTCTAGTAGAGGATCAATGTAAACGATCACTACTAAACAATCTAAGGTATCGACTAGGACTACCTACTACGTTGAGGCCCTCACTTTGTCCTCGACCTACGCTCGTCGGTTTACGTTTTTTACGGCAGGTATTATCGAAGAACGTGGAACCCCCTCAAAGCTATGATATCATGGTTGGAATCCTGGCTTCGCCATACATACGGTCCTTATGGTTGTTCGAGATAGCCTCAATCGTACCTTCATAATGTCGACCCGTAGTTCGATACATACACACGACCATAAGAACCCCAGTTCGTCGATCCCGAACGGGACTGACTGACGAAAGAGTCATTTTTGGCATCACTCATTTTGCAACTCACTGTCACAACCTGTGAAGATATGAAAACGCGAAAGGCTTTCGACGAATAACTGCCGTTCGGTCAGTCCACAAGGGAAAACGTAACACACTTGTAAACTCATTCAGTCACGCACCAGCGGGGGAGAGGGTGGTAATATTTTCCTACAATAGAGGAAGAAAAACGAAACCCACAGGCAGACGATCTACGAAACATCCTCCATTGTGACTTTCGATTCAGTCTTCCTTCTTCGATAGGTCTCAATCTGCATCCACTCCGTTCATCGTCTACGCCAAATATTCCATTTACCTACGTAGGGTGGTCTGTGAAAGAGAGGCATCTACTGTTTTTCCCCCGACAAAAAATATACCGATTGATACGAAGTACTCATGAGGAAGGAGAGACAGAATGATGCACTCAACAAGACGGCAATGTTGAGGTTGAAGGTTGGAATCGGACGGAATCGGCCAGCAAAGATTCTTTTGGGGATATGGGCTGTCATGTGTCTTTTGATCATTCCGAATGTCTATCGATCTATGGCTGTTCAAAAAGAAGAGAATATTTCTTCCTCTTCAACGATCAATTCGGCATTATCTTCATGGACGTCATCGTCGTCGTCTTCTTCTTCGTTGCCACCATTACCTCTACGTGAGGAGTCAGGATTTGAGCCTCCAAAAGAAGTAAGACTTTCCCAAGAATCAACCAAAAAAGTCGATATTGAAAAGAAGGCAGGTCAAACAACAATCGAAGAGGTATCGTCACGAAGTCTCGGTCAGGGGATAGCCGAACAACAACAGAAACCCGTTCGTCCCAAGGAGGTTATCCCAACGAACGTTACGAGAACAACGGTGAGAATACCGGATTACAAGAAGGAACAGAAACGAAGATTGAATATATTGTTATTATATCCAGATGATTGGAGGCATGATACGATAGGGAAAGAGAATCCGATCATACAGACACCCTTTTTAGATTCCTTGGCAGAAGATTATGGGATCCGATTCCGACAGAATGCTGTCACATCGAGTATATGTTGGATATCTCGTGCAACACTCTTTACCGGACAATGGGCAAGTCGTCATGAGGCACATAAATTATATTGTCCCCATTTTGCAGCGGGGTATCGTTGGAAGAATACGACATGGCCAGGAATATTACGACAAAATGGATATTATACCGGACATATTGTGAGTGATGGGTCGAGTTTTTCTTCTTCGAAAGAACTAGTATAATGTCTGATGTTCTTGACTGGTAAAGGATTTGGGGTGTATCTCATTGATTTTATTTGTTCACTTGAATTCTTCTTCTCATCCATCGCATTCTTCTGTTTCTGAAAAATGAAAAAACACAGGGAAAGTGGCAGTACAAAAATTCCAACGATGGTCGATTTGATCAATATCGTAATATTGAAGGTAAACATTGGATTTTGAAGTTTCGGGGAGCTGTCACGGCAGAGGATGAAGCGAAAGAGGAGGCAATCAAATTTTTAAAGAATCGACCAAAACACAAACCCTTTGCCATGACTGTGGCCTTGTACGTATATACCAATATATCTTTCTCTGGTTTGGTAATCCGTCACTTGTGTTTCTCTTTTAAAAAAATTCTCTCATAATGTTATTTCCAACACCGCTTCTCTATCATACCCGGTGTCTTGTGTGAAACCTCTATTTTCAGCTACCCACCAAAACCAGTCGGCGATTCCCATGAACCAGGTGCTCAATTCCAACCCAAGAATTCGACTCGAGCCTTATATGAGAATATCACTATCCCGGAGCTGTACAACATGACACATGCCAGGAGCCTACTACCAAAGTTTCTTCAAATGGACAAAACAGCGGCAGTAAGTCGATTTCGATTACGGTATGGGTCTCAAGAACACTACCAGGAATCGATGAAAAATATGTATGCCTTGATCACTCAAGTCGATCAGGCATGTAAGGAGATAGTCGACGAGGTTAAGAAACAGGGATTACTCGACGAGACGATGATCATCTTTACCGCGGATAATGGCATGTTCAACGGCGCTCATGGATTGGCAGGCAAATGGTATCCATACCAAGAATCGATTCGGGTACCGTTGATCATACATGATCCTAGAATGCCGAAATCGAAACGTGGAACTGTGAATGATGACTTTACGTTGAATGTGGACTTGGCGGAAACGATCTTGGGTGCGGCGGGTCTACCACCTCATCCAGATATGCAAGGACGAGATATGGCCGACTTATATTTGGAGGATCGTGAAGATATACGCAAGGAACGTCCTTGGCGGGACGAATTCTTTTACGAATATGATACCGATGGTCGATACATCCCTGGTAGCCGTGCTCTCGTTCGAAAAAAGTTCAAGTACATTGACTGGTATGATCGTGGCCATGAACAATTGTTCGACCTCGAAGAAGATCCGTTTGAGTTTACGGATGTGAAAGACCGTCCTGAAAATGCGAAGATAGTAGAGGAGATGCGAAAGCGGACCACGGTGCTAAGAGTACAAGCTATGGGTGGTCTCCATGCGATACGGAAGGGCTGTCCACCAGTGAAGATGGAGGAATTGTATCGACTATATTCAATGTCAAGCATCGATCCTCATACCCTACCCAAAAACACCACAACTCTCGCCAACGGAACTCTGTCGTCCCCCAGTAGCCCACTCGTCGCAGCCCCCGTCGAAACGAACGTCATCGAGACAATGCCCCCTGTCGTTACGAGTGCTGAACCGCAACTTGCAGGCAGCAACAATACCAACGAAGAAGCCGAACCACGAAGTAGAGCCCCCTACGCCTATTGCTTTCTCATCGGTGGGATTCATGAAGATAGGATTGCCTACCGAGGGTTTCTATACAATGTCCTTGTTGCAACTCAGTTATTCAACGATTTCGGATCTCAAGCGGATGTAGTCCTATTCTTGCAGCTATCACCCGATAGCAACCTAACCGAGATCCCAAACGAAGATGCTCGCCTACTGGATGCACTCAACATCCGAAGTATTCTCCTTCCGAAACCAACCATGGAATCCTTTTCCGATCTCATGTTTGAAAAGTTCCGTGTCTTTGATCTTCTGGACTACCGACGTGTGATCTATCTTGATTCAGATACGATACCGTTGATGTCGATGGACTATATCTTCCATCTCAGTGATCCTCTGCATACGAGTACTCCTACGGTTCTTCAGCCGAACATTATGCGAGCGACTCAGGGTGAGCCAGCGAATGGTGGTTTCTTCATGGCCCAACCTCAACCAGGTGCATGGAAACGGATTCAAACAATCATAGCAGATCAGCGTAGTCAAGGGTCGAACTTCAATAGACGAAAGGGTTGGGGTCATGACTTCCAAGTGACCCCCGATGACAATTGGCATGCGATTGAGAAGAATGGAACAAATTGGAGATTTTATGGTGCTCATGTCGATCAAGGATTGTTGTACTATGTGATGCGATTTGTCTTTCAAGATTCTTCGCACCTGTTGGGAGCACGTGTGGAGACATGGAGTTCAAGAAATGGCAGACCAGATGGTGTCAGTTCCACTTATCACACTCCTCATGTCGACGAGAATTTGTTGTGGGCCAACGTCGAGGGATCCCCCCTCTTGACAAGTAACCTCTGTCTGGAAGATGGACGATCATCTTTGACAACAATCACCACCACAACCACAACGAAGACTACAATCACGATACCTGCGAGTCCGTATTGTTCTCCAGGATATCGTGATTTTTTTCATTTTGATGGTCATTCCAAACCATGGCAAAGTGAAATGTCCAGTATGGAATTTCTAAAATTTACTTCCATGAAGGAATTCGATGGACGTCCTCGTCGGAATACTGTCCGTACGTTTTGGTTATGGAATTTGAATCGATTAAATGTCCGTCTTGAAATGGGATTGAATTTCACTCTATGGGATACTGACATCCTACCTCATATGAAGACTTCCCCCCTTGGATACGTCCCCCAATGATTAAGGCTTCAAGAAAGAGAAACTACTCTACTTGTTAACTGTAAATGGGATTTTTCTTGGGTATCCCTCCCCTAGCCTTCTTCGTATCCAACGAAGGTAGACGCAGATATAGAGTCGCCGAATCCCCCCGATGTGGGTGTACAGGGAAGCTAGGGTGACTCGGAAAGAAAGGCAGGATCTCTTTATCGGGGTACGGCGTATTGTGAAGGCAGATTGTATCCATGGGCATATAAATGATATAGGCCTATAAACATACATAGTTATTTTTTGCCTGTGCTGGTATATATGATAGCTAAGTTAGTGTCTGTCCAGATGTAGGAGATGGTGTCAAGATTTCTCGTGACCCGCCAACGACATCATCTGATTTGACGGAAACAACGTCGTGGGATTTGTCTTCAACCTATCCTATCCATCTGTTTGCTCCCACTGTCAACCATCAGATCCAGCAGAGACCAAGTGGACGAACTCTGGGTAGAGACATCTGTCATCTTTTTTTCGCCTTTTGTGTTATAACTCTGCAACCACATTGGTTCCCAAAAAAGAATTCGTTTTGGATTAACCTCAAAAACGCCATCCACAAAAATGAGACTATCGACTATCTCTGTTTTGGCCCTATTTGGGGTATCTGTGATGGGAACAGGAGAATCCTTTGCACCACCTCGGGTCAATTCGTTGTTGAATCCATCACTCAAGGCAGGATCTCCATCGTCGACATCATCGGCATCAACATCGGTATCGGCAACGACATCTGGAGGAGGCGATGGAGATGAAAAAACGACCACTACCTCCTCCGTCCTACCCATGTACGAGGCGAAAACAACATCTTCCTTTGATAAGTATATGAAACTTCATCAACAGTCGATTGATTCTCCGACGAAATATTGGGGTCAATTAGCGAAGGATGTATTGACATGGGACGTCCCCTTTGATAGTCATCGTGTCTTACAGGGTGGATTTGAGAATGGTGACGTCCGTTGGTTTGCTGGGGGGAAATTAAATGTTGCCTATAATGCCTTAGATCGACATGATCCCAAGGCAGTCGCAATGATTTGGGAAGGTGATGAACCAGATGATATCCGTACTTTGACATACGGTGAAATGACTGCCAAGGTATCTCAAATTGCCAATGCTCTCAAGGCACAAGGTGTACAAAAGGGAGATGTTGTAACTATTTACATGCCGTAAGTTTCTTCCTTTCCATCGAATGAGACGACCATCCCCAAAAGAAACGAATGTCCGTGTCAGGGACGACGATGGGGGGTTTCCGAAGTGATTCTTTTCTCAATCGTTTCCTTCTTTGTTTGGACGTATTTCTTTTTTCATTCCTTCCCAATAATATTATTCAGTATGATCCCTGAGTTGGCCATGACAATGGTATGTCGTTGTACTTGAGATATTTTGAAAGAGAAAAAGAAGTCTCCGTAGTTTTCACTTCCTCACCTTTACTGTCAATCACTCGCATACATCAATTTTTCCGGTGATGGGGGGCAACATTTGTATCTTTAGTTGGCTTGTGCACGGATCGGTGCTGTCCATTCGGTCGTCTTTGCAGGATTTTCATCAGAAGCTTTAGCAAGTCGGATTCAAGCTGCAAAATCTGAATATTTAGTTACAGCAGATCATGGATTACGTGGAGGGAAACGTATCCCCCTCAAGGAAATTTGTAATACAGCCCTCGATCATATTAAGGATCGAACTTTGGTAAAGAGTGTCATGGTCTGGGAACGAAAGTTTGAAGGTGTCGAATCGGATATCCCCTATGAAGCGAAAGAAAGAGATGTACGATTTGATATCCTAGTTGCCAATCAACGTCCCTATTGTGCACCAGTCCAGATGGATGCGGAAGATAATTTGTTCATCTTGTATACATCAGGAAGTACAGGAATGCCCAAGGGACTTGTCCATACTACCGGTGGATATGCTCTATATGTAAGTGGCAAACTGTAGGTGATTGGAGAATGCCACCACCACCACCCGATGACGAGTCGTCGTCTCTCGTTTCGTCGTTTTGGAAGATTCACTCACCTGTCACTTCGGGTTTTTGTTCTCTCCCCACCCTAAAACAAAACTGTCTCAGGCTGCTCATACCACCAAGACTACGTTCGACTTGGCCCCTGGAGACATCTTTGCCTGTGTAGCGTACGTTGATGAAAGCGATTCATGGTTGGAACAGTCCCAGTATGGAAGAAGACTAACTTGTCTCATTTGGAACTCGTTCTTTTGCCCTTTTTTCTTTTCCTTTATCTATCATTTCTTTCCGACGCTAGTGACTGTGGATGGATCACAGGTCACACCTATGTGGTATATGGACCTTTGCTCAATGGTGCAACGACGTTTTTGTTTGAAAGTACACCAGTATATCCTAATGATGGTCGATATTGGGATATGATTCAACGTCACAAGATTACACAATTCTATACAGCACCGACAGCCATTCGATTGCTAATGCGTTATGGTGATGCCGCCCCGAAGAAATATGATTTACGAAGTCTGAAAGTTTTGGGTTCAGTAGGGGAACCAATCAATCCCGAAGCTTGGCGTTGGTATTATGAGGTGGTAGGTGATTCGAAATGTACAGTCGTCGATACGTACTGGCAGACGGAGACTGGAGGGCATATCGTGACGAATATTCCAGGTGTGACACCTATGGTACCAGGATCTTGTACCCGTCCATTTTATGGTGTCGAAACTGCCATCTTGGATGCTCAGACTGGTGAAGAACTTACCGAAGCAGATGAAAATGGTGCTTTGGAAGGTGTCCTGGCGATTAAACGTCCCTGGCGTAAGTATGGAACCACAGTTTTCTTGGAGAGACAAACTATTGACGATGCAAAATTTCTCACCTTCCTCATTTCGTGTAGCTGGTATGGCACGAACTTGTCTAGGAGATCATGCTCGGTATTTGAATGTTTATTTCAAGCCTTATCCTGGATACTACTTCACGGGCGACAGCGTTGTACGTGATAAGAATGGCAATCACTTTATCATCGGTCGCCTGGACGATGTCAGTAAGTTCCTTTATGTGTATTCTATACTCGCTGATTATGTTATCTTGCATCTTTTGTGTTTTCGATCCCCTCCCCCACCTCATCCCTTTATTTGATCTTTCGATAGTCAATGTCAGTGGTCACCGCATCGGAACGGCAGAAGTTGAATCTGCCTTGGTCGGTCATCCAGCTGTCGCTCAGGCTGCGGTGGTTGGGAAGCCTCATGATCTCAAGGGACAAGCTATCTGTGCCTTTTGTATGCTAAAAAATGGCTTCACAGAAAGTCCAGAACTTCTCACTGAACTAAAGATTGCCGTCCGTAATGAGGTCGGTGCCTTTTGTGCACCAGACGTCATTGTCATTTCCCCATCCTTGCCCATGACACGAAGTGGAAAAATTATGCGTCGTATTCTGCGAAAAATCGTGTCGGGTGAAACTGATAGCTTGGGCGATACATCCACGTTGGCGGACCCGTCCATCGTCGATACATTGATTGAAAAGGTGACCAAGCCTAAAGAAGTCGTCGGTAGAAAGTAAAGGATTCATACAGAGGTGCAGATTTTTGTTATTGCCGTTTCTTGAGTTCCACATCAATCTTTCGTCGAATATGCCCCAGATCTAGACTGACGACAGCCCACCATGCGGCGACGATCACACATAGGAAAATGATAGGCGGTAGACCTAAAATTTCTCCATTGATGGCGGAAGCTTCAGGTCCAAGAAAGATTAAAATCCGATTGACAGCCGAGACACAAAACGAGGCACTTCCAGCACCCCATCGGTTTGCAAGTGTGTCGACGATTGGTTTCGATTCATATCGGGCTTCATTTGATAAGCCTCGCCAAAGCGATTCCCGAACAGGTTTGGCCACGGCTAAATTAACAACTCGAGTACATTCATCCAAAATCAAGAACAGGATTAGATTTGGAGACTGACCATTCGAATACCGGTGCCACCACGCTAGAGACAACACTCCGAGCAATCGAATGATTGGCATCAAGGCCAGAGCACCCTGTGGGCCTAGAGAATGTGCAATCTTAGCACCGACGCCACTCGCCTGCATACAAAAGACCGCAATCGATGACGCCATATTGATATTGGCCAAAAAGGCAGTATCCGCAGCCACTGTCGTCTCAGCAGTCCGATTCGCTACAAGCTCAGCACGTTGAAAACTCAATAGCACCGTCGAAGATGCAAACAATGCATTGTACGTAAAGATCGCCATGAGAAGTCGAGAGTTGAGAATCGTCGATATTCCCCGACGAAGTCGCTGCATGAATGTATTGTCGTCAACCGGCGGTGATTCTAACGGTGGAACATTGGTGGAGGAATGGTTGGATGGATCCTGATTGGTATTGTCAAGTGAGGCCAGGGATTTGAAGGAATTGGATTGGGACATGGAATTCCCTGATGATACCCGCTTCATAAGGCTATTCCCCGACGCCACCCGTTTCATACTTCCCAAGGAGGTTGATCGTTTCATACTGGAATCGAGACCGGCTAAATCTTGTGTCGACTTGAAAATTTGTTGTTCCGCCCAATGCTTCTGCATGATACGACCTAATTCGATAGAAAATTGTGCCGAAATCTCCAATAGTAAGGCAGAGACCACCAGGAGGCCTGGTAAATGGATTCGACTGACCAACCCAGATGCCATCACGCTATGGTGCAGGCACGAACGAATCAGTGAGTGAGTTACGACAAAAATCGTGAATGATTCGGAAACAAACATCACATGACCCATTCAGTAATCATACCTTCCAAGAATCCCACCCAAGGTCCCCCCAAAGCCGACCAGTGCTAATCGTTGTAATCTAGTCCGTATCGTCTTCGTTTCTCCACCCAGCTTCGTTTCCTGTGCCTTCCGGGCTACATCTTCATATTCCATCGCCTCCGTTGTGACACCCCAAACAAGAGATATTGAATGGAGTTTCATTAGATGAACGACGAGGAAAAAGGCAATATACATCCCTTCTCCAATCGTCTGCCATGCTCGAGGAAGTAAGTCTCGGAAGAATGTCGTCGAGAATGTCGCTTCCTCTACGGCTTGAACTTCTCTCCACAAATGGGGGATCCATTGAGGGTACTTCTTTAGTAACTCAACACACGAAAAGCCGATTGCGTATGCTGCCATTGTCAATGCGAAAAATCGATAAAATAATGCCAGACTAGATCCCTGTGTCTCTCCACGTGTTAGGCCCATTTTCTTCCATAATTTCCTTCGGGAGGGATCAGGTGCCTCAAAGAGCCAACCAATGGGGACACTCGATACAAAGGCTAAGACAGAGGACGCTAATGTCAATTTCGGGATATGTTTGACACCCAATTGAAGTGCAATCGCATCCCGAATCGGTGTAATCGTCGATAGACCCATCGTCACAGAAAAGAGTGACCAAAATCCTATCCACGTCGCAACCGAACATGCCTCTGGACGGAAAATATGTCTCGATATACCACATATCCATGTAGTGGATTGATATTGTGGTACAAAGTAGGATAATTCGTTATCCCTCTGATGAGATCTGGTCGGTGTCGTCCCATTGATTAACTCCGAATCCTTCATTGAAGAATTTTCTTTAATTTGATGTAAGTTACATGACGATCCAAAAGACGTTAGGTGATGTTGTTGTCGTGAGGGACTTAATTTGTTGTTGCTGTTGCTCGGTGATTTCAAAGAAGAAAGTGGTTCCGGTGATCGATGAAAGTCATCTGGTAATGCCTCAAAGGACCAGGAATCATCGACTCCTACACCAACTGCTGATCCTGCTCCTGGTGATACCGATGCCAATATAGCACTTAAAGGAGTAATGGTCGGATTTGAAAAGTCAGAACCTGATTCTCCACTCATTACACTGTCCTTCCCACCCCCTTCAGCACTCTCCATACTTAATTGTGTATTAAGTTCCAAGCCCATGGCAATAGGAGTCCCTTCTTCTTCTTCCCTACTAGAAAGTCGCGTTGTTCTCCTCATGGTGATGATATCTGTCGCTTTTTGGATAGGAAGATAATTTGTACTGTGTAAAGGCACGTTCGTTGTTGTTTTACAGTTCTTCCCTGGTTTCCTTGTTCGAAAAATAGTGTGGACTTAAATTGTCGACATGTTTCAACAAGAGTCCATTTACCTTCTTCATCACAGCAGCCTTTTCAGACCCTTTTCGACGAGAGCGAGTCACCACGTCGTCAACCATCAAGTGACGGATGGCACGCCGGTCGGCTAGCGAGCAGGCTCCGAAAGATATGATATCGTTTTTGATGTCATATGCCTGATACATACATATATATTCATACTTATGAACCTATTGTATCATATATATTGACGATACTTAGCCTGGTACTCAATATTCACTGTCACAGTCACAGTCAATGAAAAGTCGATCGGGGATCTGGTTCGTAAAGAGAGTATAGATAAGTTATTCCTTGTAACAAGATTACATGGTGGCTTGTGTTACATTCACTTCAGAGGCATCTGTCTGTGGACGGACTGCCTCCATGGAGTATAACTTAAAGTGTTCCTCCCCTGACTTTCTTGTACAGTCCTTCACTTCGGGATTCGGACCACCGTCGGCTTCTACCTTCAAGACTGCCATACGGGCACGCATTTCTTCCATAATCTTCGCATTCTCTGGACGGTCCTTGACATCTGTAAATTCAAATGGATCTTCTTCAAGATCAAACAATTGTTCAATATTCCAACCATACCAACTCAAGTATTTGAATTTCTTCCTGACCAATGCACGATTCCCGGGGATATGCCGTCCTTCTTCGACATCAAAGTCATAAAAGAACTCCTCTCTCCAGGGACGTTCCTTTCGTATAGCCTTACGGTCCTCCAAATACAAATCGGCAATATCTCGTCCCTGCATATCTGGATGAGGTTGTACACCCGCAGCACCCAAGATCGTTTCGGCTAAGTCGACATTTAGTGTAAAGTCATCATTCAACGTCCCCCGTTTTGATTCTGGCATTCTAGGATCATGTATGATCAATGGTACCCGGATCGATTCTTGGTACGGGTACCATTTGCCCGCCAATCCATGGGCGCCATTGAACATGCCATTGTCAGTAGTGAAAATAATCATCGTCTCATCGAGTAGGCCCTGTTTCTTAATCTCGTCGACTATCTCCTTACATGCCTGATCGACTTGAGTGATCAATGCATACATATTCTTCATCGATTCTTGATAGCGTTCTTGTGTCCCATATCGTTGCTTAAAGCGTTGCACCGCCGCTGTTCGTTCCCATTGAAGAAACAAAGGCATCAAACTTCTCGCATGAGACATGTTGTACAGCTCTGGAACCGTTATGTTTTCGTATAGTGCACGAGTCGAGTTCTTCGGCATGAATTGTGCACCTGGTTCCTCAGATACACCCACTGGTTTCGGTGGATAGCTACGAAATGGGAAAAAAAGAATAAAAGAATATCGCTGTTAGACACCAGTAGCAGGTCATGACATGCGACGATCTTCCTCGTCGTTTCGTTTTGTCATACGTACAAGGCCACAGTCATGGCAAAGGGTTTATCCTTGGGTCGTGTTTGTAGAAATTCAATCGCATCATCTCTTGCTAAATCATCTGCAGCCACCATTTTCCCGTCCTTCCCCGGATACCAATGTTGACCCTCATGGGGTTTATGAAAGTCGAATCGTCCCGTATTGTCGCTGTAATATTGCCACTTGCCCTTTCAGTTTTTTTGCAACACATACCGGAAGGTAAAACCAATCAACACACGTGAGTCGGATAAAATCAATGCCAACATTAACAAGGGGAAAAAATCGCGCAGAAACGTACGACATGCCCCACAAAGTACCCATTCTTCTGTAACATCCCTGGCCAAGAACTTTCCTTCCAACGATAACCGGCTGCGAAATGGGGACAAATTAACTTTTTCGACTGATGACGACTAGGCCATTGACCGGTAAATAGGGTAGCACGGGATACCCAACAAATACTAGACGTTACCGCATTTTGTCGAAATCGGATCCCTTGATCAGCCAATGAATCTAAAAAGGGTGTATGGATCATGGAATTTTCCTTCCCAATCGTGTCATGTCTCCAATCATCGGGATATAAGACCAAGACATTCAAGGGCTTTGTTTTCTTTTCTTTCTTTGTCGCAGCGGCAGGTGGCGGTTCCGATAGCTTAGGAGCCTCTGTCGTTGAAATGATACCCACTGGAGTGATTTCAGCCGCCGCCGCCGCTGTTGATGTTATTGTTGTTGTTGCTGCTACTGTTTTTGCTGTGGCATCTGTGGTTGATGGAACATTGGATAATTCCAATGTTCGTGTAGTAGGACTGATCAACTGTGGTTGATCAAGCATCGATTGTTCTTGTAAAGTGGAAGAGCGGGTGATAGCTACTGATCGAGCAAGATTTGGGATGACAGTACCAAGGATAAAGATTATCGCCGCCAACATGATTTTTGAAGAATTCGAAGACAGTACAGTCTGACTATGAGTGGTTTTAGCGGTAGTTTCAATACGGATCGCCATCGTTGTTGTCGTCGTTAGATGTTATTCTTCCGACTTTCTTCCTTCTCTCAAGTATGGTGGTTCTAAAGAATCAAAATTGCACAAACAAAGATTCGATGAAGCAGACAACAAGAGAAGGGTTGGAAGTTTCGATGATCTGGGGACTATAGGGAGGGGGGGAAATGCTCATCCCAATAGGTCAAGCTAACTGTTAACAGAAAAGAGATGGGCTTCCCCGACAATCTCTCTACGATTTTCGAAGGCAGGCTTTCTCAACTGCCTACGGTAACTGGAATGAAGTAAGTCGGACACGAGACGCACCACTCTGCATCTTTTGACTGGTAGAGTTTGTGACTGCTTGGATGGGTAAATGACTGTCTCAGGGGTTCTCCCCCCTCTAGAGGCCGCGAGATCTCTGTTGCGAGCTCGAACACTCGTCGTGCAATTCGTGACCACTATGGAAGATCGAAAACTATGTCGTGCTCTGTCCGCTCTGCATTACATATAGTAGATGAATACAATAGGAATACATCGTCCCCTGCGCCTTACTGTGAGAGTACGCATCCAACCATGGTTCCATTATGTTTCTTTGTCGCTCTTTTTGCAAGAATTTTCGTCGTCGTCCGATTGTTTCGAGTGTACAGTCTATTGCACACAAAAAACCTATTTGGTCCCTAGGAGCGTGAGAGATCGTGACGTCGTAGACGATTTTCAGTCTAGAAATCGCCAGTGACACGTTCGCCATGGAAGCAACTTCATGTGGACGGATCGCCATCATGGAGACAAATCGATCTCGCTCATCTTGGTTTCCATAATCATTAATACACT
>Ga0194115_10003968_pt1 | contig 16272 bp, 4 predicted proteins | sample TA2MahsurfametaG_3_FD_148656 | JGI IMG/M metagenome (GOLD analysis project Ga0194115, IMG submission 148656) | Freshwater microbial communities from Lake Tanganyika, Tanzania - TA2015002 Mahale S4 surface | ecosystem: Environmental > Aquatic > Freshwater > Lake | place: Tanzania: Lake Tanganyika...
GAAACCTTATCTTTCCACTAAAAGAAATCGATCTTGATTTTTTGAGCTAGTCATTACGTGGATAGTTTGAATGATGAAAATTATGTAAATTTTCATGATGAAAAATGTCCTTAGTGATAGGTTGGTGAACAAAATGTGTCAATGGACTATGAGATACAGGTCTTTTGTTGGTTTCTATAATGTTTTTAGGGCTGTTTAATTCATTGGTTATATGCATATTCGGACTTTGTTTCAAATTAATCTTTTTTATTTATTTTTCTTCAGGGTTCTTTTTAGCTTTCAAAAATTTGTTGTTTTCAAAATTTACTTTTTATGTTTTAGATTTTGTTGAAGGGGATAGTGGATTCAAAGCATATTAGTTTTAAGTCAATAATATTTAATTTTTGTTTTGCAAATTATTGAAGATAGTTTGATGGGAAAAATCTCTTATCTTATGAATGTCGATTTTGTTTTTGATATTTTATGCCCGAACCAAACAGTGAACATTTACATTATTAGAGCAGATTTTAAAGCACCTATTTTTCTGATTTTTCTAAAAGTAATCAAATACTTAACTGTCCTTTTCAGTTATAATACTTTGGTAAAAGATTCTTGAAGAATGCAAATAATGTTTGTCTTTTCCAATTATGTTACTACTTTCAAAGATGAGAAATCTTAAAATCATAGAGAAAGCATTTCTTTTTATTTTTTTCTAAACTGTTTAGTTGATTTTTCTGAAAGATTCCAAAGCAATCGATACTAAAGGCTGACATCTGCTTCTAAATGAGTTGTATTTCGACTGTGTTTGTAAGTATACTGATTAAGTTTTATTTTCTTCAGCTTATTTGATGCACAAAAAAGCCAATTTCTTCAGACTTTTATTCTTCCTGCTAAATTTTTATTCCCAATCCGTCAATAGACTGCGTTTGTAAAATATATTCTGGATGTATTCTTTGATGATTTATGATTAGCTTCTTTAGCTATATCCTCTCGATGAGCTTTTTGTCTTAGAATTACTGAAGATCATCAAATCATTACTATCCGTTTTATCTAATTTGTTAGCTGATAATGTATTTATGTCATTTTAACAGTAAAAATTATTATGGTACTATAAATGTTGTGTCTGATTGTTGTAATTTAGATACTAAGTTTTGGTTGAAAACTGGGGTTTCGGTATTTGAATATAGAGCTGGGATAAATTTGGGACTAGCTTATCATTTTAAGACAATTTTTATTTTTTTATTTTAGGCGAATCAAGTTTATACATTATTATTAAATGTTATAATTACTGGCCAAATATTTGCAGCCTTAACATTTACTAAAGACAAAAACATATTTGATAAGATATTTTTGAGTTATAGAATATTATTTATAATATACATGTTGATCATTATTTTTGTTACTTCTTGAATGACGATCTGCTCTACTTTTTCTTGTTTATTTCCGCAATATAGTTATTGAATTTCTACTAGATCAATAAACCTGGACATTCTAAATATTATTATTCAATACCCTTGTTTACGTAATTTATAGTGCTAGGAAACATTACATTGCCAATGCATATTACGTTTAGCTCACTTTGTCCCAGCAAAAACGGAATAGCTCGTTTCAAAAAGTAGTGCTCGTTGAAAGCACCCAGCTTCTTTTCATTCAAAAAGATCATGACATGGTTCCTATATCAAGAATATTTTACTTAAACTTGAGGATAATGTTTTATCCGAATTAGGTTATGGCTTAAGGCTAGACACCGCTCAATTCTGTCAAAAGAGGCTAAATAAATTAGAAATTACAATAAGTTATTTTCTAGGCTTGCCTGAGAACCTGTATCCGCTAGTTCTCTATAAATTTAATTCTTGAGTCTGCTCTGGATAAGCCTTTTTGATGTAATCATAGAAGATTTTTTTGACTCCAAAATTATTAGCATTAGATTTTTATTAATTTCTTGAGTTTATTTTTTGAATTTAAGTGACTATGTTAGAAACTATTTCATTTCTAGCTGTTTGATCGTATCTCATTTCGTTCATCAAGAAGAAATATATACCGTGATAGACGTTCTTTGGTAATATTTTGAAAACTATCTTCAGCTCTGAATCTTTTAGCTGATAGCTTGTCGCAGCTAGTCTATAATATATCTTTTCGACGATTCCTTCGTTTTTTGGGCTCTTGTTTATATATTAAGACAGGTAATTGTAATAGTCTAGAAGGTTGAGACCTGCAGTGGCGGTGAATAGCCTTATGATTTCACATTGATTTTCCAAAGATATGAATCCGACGTTGTACTTGATATTTTCACTTATTTTCATGACTAGCTTGCGGACTGGTCCTATTGAATTGCTGGACAAATTCAATATGGAGTTAGAGATACCGACTATGTCATATTTCTAGAACTTGCTGACCTTGTCGACTATATTTTAGCAAATAGCCTATAGTATCTTGAAAGTCTTGGGGCTTATTTTTAATCTAAATGACACCAAAAAGGATATCAATTAATTGCTATATGATCGTTTTATACGTTAAATAATTTATTGTTAATTCTCAGCTAGGTATTCTTACAAGTTGGGGTTTGACACGATTAATTTTATTGAATTATCGTTTATTTTTTATATTTTGGGGACGTAGGTTACATCTTTGATATAGTAAAGTCTTGCTTTTTAGATATATCCTAAGCTCAGCTTATCAATATCAACATTTTCAAGATTTTTTTAAGTTACGATGTTGAGATTCAAGGCCTATCGCAGGACAGCAGATACAAATCGGTCTTTACTCAAGAATTTATTGATATGTCTCAGAAGCTTAAACAAAAGATCTCTGTAACGATGCTCGTATTTGTAATTTCTAAAGTTACACTTGATGTATCTCTCCACGATGCTGATGAATAAATTTGTCAGCTATAGTTATTGAACTTTTTCGAAGTTACTTATGAGATAGTCGAGAGAGTCGAACAATAAAACTTGTTAGTAATTACCGCTTATGTCGTACACTACAAATCTTAGCAGAGAAGATATGTATTAGAGAATGGAGGCTAACAATTTTTTACTCAAGTCACTAGGGTTCCTTATTAATTTCTGGTTAACCAGGTATGTATAATTGACCAAGGGCTTAATATATCGATTGTCTCTTTGTGTGAATCGATAAATAATTGAACCAAACTCTTACTAATTGATATTTCTTAAGTATTTATTGACAAAATTCTGACAATCTTTCATAGGATATGACATCATAATATATTCCAAGTAAATTTATCTATATTTTCTCTAGTGGCCTTCAGATTCGAAAGGGTTTGGCAAATTCTCAAATGATTTTTGGAATATATAGTTGAATCTATACAGATTTATTTATTATTTATTATAGGTATTGCTCAGCTATAAAATTAGTTCTCTGAATTTTTAAGGCGAATTAAATTTTTATTAAATTTGGCTGTACAATTGGTCGAACAGTTACGTCGCTTCTGGTTTGTTCTGTTTGATCCTATTGATCACTATGATTTGCTTAATCAAAAAGGAAACTTTAGACTGAGCATAGTCTATAGTTTTGAGCTGATCATATAGATGATCGACATTGAAGCCCTTAAAACTTAGTTGATAAATCATTCTATTTTTAATAGGAATCTCGTTCTATGTCAAGCATTTCATAATTCTTTGTCTGGACTAGCCATCAAAAGTGTCATTGGTTATTAAACTCTAAATTTTTGAAACGATGAAATCTTGCTTTTTATTATTCTTGGCGTTGACGATATATTTCTCGACAAACGAAACATATTTGCTTTTTTCTTCTTGATTGAACTTCAAGAATTAAATCTTGTCGGAGAGACTGTTGAATATTCTGATGATGGATTCATGATTCAACTTGCACACACCATCAGGACTGATCTCTTCAAAAATATTCTTCAATATTTATCTGTAGATCTTCGAGAAACCTTCATGTTTATTGAGATAGTCAGTCCTTATTAGATCGAAAATAGACAGTTCATCAAGTTATGAAATATTTTGGTAGATTTTGTTCGCGATCAAATTCATTGAGCTCAACTCATTTTGGTCCATATCATGTATGTCTAACCTGGGCAAGTTCTGGGCAATCTTGATAAGATCCATGATATTGATCCTTGGAAATTATTCATATATTTTTTTGAATATAATTTTCCTGATATTTTTTTATTATCTGCTTAAGTTTGACTTCAAGGAAAGGCAAAACAGCAGGTAGGATTTTTAGTTGTTGCTGACGATTAACTTATCGTTGGAGGTCAGGATATTTTATATTTTTTAACTAACGACCTTGATGTTTTGCAAAAATTTGAAATAATAGAGTTCGTTGAAAGCATTCAATAAATTCATTAGATCACTTGCTTTCAATTACCTTTCTTTGATTAGTTCTGTATATCTTTCGGCGAGGGTGTTCAATATTTATTTGAATGCACTGATATGGATGCCCTTGAGGTTGAGGTTCCTCAGGATAGATATTATTGATATGATTTCTAAATAGTAACATAGGTACGGTAGTCTTGTATCTAGCTCACATCTATAGAATTTATGCTGTCAATCACATCTTTCACGAGGTTGAATTACAACCTTTCTTAGCAGTGGACGATGATCTTGCAGATGGCTCTTGCAGAATTAGCATAAAGATCTGACTTAAATTATTGCTTATTCTCAGAAAAGATCTTGAGGAACTATGTCAGACTCTTTGAGTTTTGAATACTAGCTAAGAAAAGGGGTACGTTTATTTGAGATGGAAGTTTGAGTTGGAGGCGTTGAAAGTGGGGGTGAGTTGGAGGGCAGGACGCAGGAACTTAGACTGAGCTATTTTAGTCAAGTTGATCATGATATTGTTGGAATAAATTAAGAAATATAAACTCAGATATAATGTTAATTAAAATTTAATATCATCGATAAAATAATCATTCAATTCCATTAAAATAAAAACTATATTTTTGATTAATTCAGCTTGGATTATTAAGATATGATGATCATCTAAATAACAACAGGATTATTAAAAAAATAACACCACTCTATTAATTTTTAGATGATCATGCTATAAAAGTTAATAACCTAAACGTTTATAATCCGACTATATAATTAATACATATATTTATTGCCTTTTGCATCTTTTAAATGACCACCGAAGAGTAGTAGTCAATTTAATTCGTAAGAATACAAATATTTTTAGTTCAAGATCAAACTCATGGAAAAAGATAGATAAATCGCTGACTTCTAAACCAAAATGAAAAAACTTTAGTTCAAGCATAATCGAGAGCTCAAGGAACTCAAGATCAACTAAGAAAGATTGCAGCGTAATGTCAAAGATTAAAAGACCAAAAACTAAAAATCGGCAGTTCAGGTGAAGTAGCTCAAGGATTAGAATACTCAGATCAGATTGAAATTCACTTAGTTCAAGTAAGAAAAAGACAAATAAATCATATAAATATACAACAAGTACAACGTCTTAAAAGAATAAGTAAGGTCATATTAACGCATTTTGCCTACCTTTACTTTTCTCCTGTAAATCGATAAAAGCATGAGCGAAATACCAGTATACTAAGACCTCTACATAAACCTAAATTAGAAGACAATCTAGCTAACTGACCTATCATCTAAATTTGAATAGTCGAAAGTGTAATGGGAGTAGATAATAAAAAATATGAAATTGAACGAATAGCTATTGAAAAATAAGAAACTTTAAGCAGAAAAGATAAGCAAATAGATGTTGGCAAAAGTGTATGAATATTAGCAAAATATATACTAAGTGAAGAATTAGAACAGCAATTTGAATAATGTGATTAATGAGTTGCAGGAAGAACTAGAGTTGGGCAGAGAAAGGGGATAAAGCTTAGAGTAGTCTATAAGGGAGTACGAGAGCAAAATATAGAGACTTGGTTAGGAATTTGAGGTGCTGCTGAGGAACAAAGAAGAATAAGTGAATTATATGAACCAACAAGAAAGACTAGAGTTGTAATAAAAGGTATAATCTACCATAGAACAATCAGAAAAGAAATAAATGCTGTACCTATAACAGATACATTCCTTTGAAGAATAGCTAGAATACCAGTCTTCTAAGTACAAACAGGAACTTTCTAACTTTTAGTAGCACTTCATGACATTGAAAGAACAGACCTAGTCCATGAAGGATTAAATTAACAACGAAAAGAAACGTTATGATAGTCTCAACGAAAGATACAATGAAAATGTAAACAATCTTAGCAGGTTGAGTATCATCAATGATAAGAATGAATAGAAAATAGCGATGCTTTAAGGGGTGATATCCAACTACAAGAACTAGATTAAGGAAAAATTAAACTAGAAGTAGAACGAGAGCAACGAGAAATTGAAGAAGAAGTAACAGGAATTTTAATAGATTGAGTCTCGCTATTTGAAACTGAACTAAAGTCTTTCTTCAATTTTGGAACAGAAAGACAACCTCTAACACTAAAATACAATCCTAAGACAGGAGATTAACCACAAATAAAAGTAGCTGCAAGATATAAACTCAAATTTGTTATAAATACCACATAGGATATCCTAGTCAGAGTTCAACTAGTTCATCAGAAGACGGTCCCTCTCCATCTCTGAAAAGAAATAAGATTAGGAATTAGATAGGATAATAGTTTTGTAGCCGAATTAGGTGAGTGAGGATAAGATATTTACGCATTTCAGGAGGAGCATTTAGGAAAAGAAATAGGAAAGTTAAATTGATGCTATTGCTAGTTAATAGTCGAGGGCAAGCTTTGCAAAGATCAAAGAATTATAATCACAGATATTTACTCAGAAACAAACAATTAACAATCTTTCTGAGACCAATAATCATCTCTAATCTTAACTTACAACCACAAAATAAAAATACTTGAGTTTATCCAAACAATTTAACTAACTATAGGCATCCTCATCTAAAAACATAGTTTCGATATACAAACTCAAACTAAAGACTATGTAGGAATAATTAAAAATTGCAAAGGATTAAGGCAGCAAGCTTAAAGAAGAAGGACACAAATTGAAGGCAAAGAATAAGGAATAGATAGAGACACTAAAGAACTAGATAAATAACTACAAGAAAGAGATTAAAGACATAAACAAAGATATTTAAGCAAAATAAAAATAATATAAAAAGATCAAAAATTAAGACAAAATTAAGATTTAAGCGCTATAGAGCTCAATAATAGGACTAAGAGGCACCAAATAGGGCTAAAACATAAGAAAAAGATAGATATAAAGGTACAAATAGGAAATGTTGGTTCTTGAGAATAAATTAATGGAATCTCAACAGTAAAATTAACAAAAAAAGTTGTAAAACTACAACCAAAAACAATTAATAAGTAAAATGTAATAAGAAGTGAGACAGAAAACACGATAGATATAAAGAATCTCATAATCTTTGTTGAGGTAACGCAAAGAGAGAAGCATGCTTACTGCTCCCTCTCTACCTTCCCTGCAATTTATTAACGATGAGGCCAACTAATAACTCACTGTTACTAATCCTTTGTTTGAGAAACTCTCAGAAAAGTAGGAGATCATTAGTGATTTATAGAGACAGCTGTCTGACTTGAAAGAGGAAAAATCTTTGCAGATATAGACCAACAAGGGCTGCATTGAAGAGCTCGAGAAAGAAAACAAATACTATGTTTAGACTATAATAGAGATGAAGATGCGATGCGCTTAGAGTGAGATGAGGGCAAACGAAAAGGAGTATTTATATGTTCAGTTGAAAAAGAAGATGAAGATGTGACTCCTAGGCATAGTCATACTTGGAATATTATCAGTAATTTTATTTTATCGATATCATTGATTTTAATAAGAAAGATTTATGTCTTGAATCATATATATTTGCATATTAATTATCTAGATTAGCCTTTTCTTACTTTGGCTATAGATTTTGATAGATTCTCTTTCAAATAATCGCAAATATTGAATTTATATTATTACGTTTTGTAATAATTCGACATATTTGATAAATACTAGACGTAATAATATAAGAAAATCCAACAAATTTAATTACTTTCTCGTTTATACAAATTAAAGCAGGATTTGCACATTCATACAGGATATTTAGCCCCGCTCAAGAATTATGCTATTCCAATCGATATATATAACTTTCTGAATAATTTGTTAGGACAGACACACTCATGAATTATGAGATGAATGTGAGTTGTTTAGTGCATGAGTAGTGCAAGTACAATAAATGATACTAGCGGATAACTGATGCAGAAATATCGATGTCGTCAAACTTTAGCATTAATAGATTATCGATAAAATGTTAATGACTCTAGTTGACTTGTTGTTGAAATCAATATTATTATAATCCAATCAATATCATATCATATATGCATATCATATCATCAAATATCTTATATCATATCATCCAAACTTTAATCAATAAATAGACAGCATGTTATATTGATCACTTGTTTCATTACACAAGCTCAACTGTGTCTCCAGGGCCCGTAAGCATCACGAAAAATCTCAGCTAATTGATCTAGTCAAAGGAAGTAATAAAAGTTTAGCTTTTTTATATACTGTGTCTTCGAGCAAAGGTTAGCTTTCCGTCTCCAGTATCAAAGCATATATCGATAGTATCGCCTACGCTGAACATAAAAGCTATGCCTTATAACTATTAGGGAAAGAATCCATAAGAACACATGCCATATAGCCCTGGTTATCCTTCTAAAATTATGCAATATATTACAATAGTTGGCCTCGTAATTCCTATCTTTTAGAGACTTTGGATTGGCGACACCTAAAGTTATTGCACCTCCATCAGTCTTTACTATCTTAAATGAAGCTTTTTTAATTTAAGTATCGATTTTGTTTGTAAAGATAACACCACCCATGGCATCTTCAGAAAGCCATATTTTTTTTTAGTTGATCACTTTAATGCCCGATCTATTTAAAATGATATTTACGATTTTTACTTGACCGAATATGTCAAGGAAGAAGCTATTTCATTTGACTTCTATTCTTTATTGTTGCTAAATTTGTCGATTTACAAGGGAAGGCCATTGAATATTTTATTAGTTTCTGTGATGACAGTGGTGAGATGAGCAGACAAAAGACCAGATTTGTTTGCATACTCATCTACTAAGCTTTTTGCGCTGTCGACAGTCATTATCTTACCTTCAATAACATACAAACATACCATTTTTATACTAGAGCAGCTATGAATATCTATTTATCTGCCTTAAAATCTACTATTCTTCCAGAACATTATCTGTCTGGGTTATCAACCTATACAGTTCTGGAAGTCTTAGAGATACCGTAGACTAAATTAGTATTTTCTTACTTGAGAAAGAATTATTTTTCGTAATTTTGTGTAGCCTTATTAAATCTTTTCTTAAATTTCCTTTATCCTTTTAGATAGCTTTTAAACCATATCTTTTAAAGACTTTTGCATCTACTTCTTTGAAGAGTCCAGAGATTTTAAATACTGAGCTAGTCCACCTATCTATGATTATGATTATTGATTATAGATGTTTTTGGCAATTTCATTCAAAAATATTTTAAGATGCATGGTTTGATATCCTGCGTGGGTAGTGTTTTGGCAGACAGGGCATATCAGGCCTTTGTTTTTGCAGTTTGCATCAATACACACAAAGTTGAGTACTTCGCCTTCATGGAGACCTCCTTTGGAGCATTTCAAATACCTCACTTTTAATTTTTTGATTTGATCTGGTTCGATGATCATCAACTTATTAATAAACTAATTTAACTATAAGCTAGCTTATATTTAATCAGAATTAGAATCAAAGACTCAATTTATATGAAAATTAAATATCAAAAAATCATTTCATGGGCATCATTTTACATGTTTACTAAAAAGTTAATAAAAAAAAACTAAAAATATACGAAAGATATTTTAAAGATATTTAATAGATCATTTTAAAATCTTATCTCATCTTCTTTTTAAGTGAGGGTTAATTACTTTTCTAGTTACTTTACTGCTGTTGTTGCCGGTAGAGCTTAGTCTGTACACTCGAAATATAGATCCATCCGCACTCCATCCCTAATCGATATTGTGTGCTGACATGTTTTAAGATTTATGGTTTCTAGATATTTGAATGGATTAATCTTTTTGCTATTTGTTTTCGTTTCTTGGTACTTACCCTTCGAAGGTAGATCTCGCATTTGGATAGGATACTCTCTGTAAATTTCTCTTCGAATAAATCTTTTGATATTGACTGTCACCATGCTTATTAGATAGACTTTGATGCTATTAATTGAGGTTGATATTCACAAAAGAATTGTTTACATTAGGTCTATTCAGGTCTATATTTACATAAGAACTGTTTACATTATTGTAGGCATAATCAACTGATCTGTTCATCTGATCTTAGGATTTGCCCATTTAACTATCATTCAAATGATTTATGTCGGGGTTGTAACTGTTAGAAAGACGACCATTGTTGACTGTCTTCAGTTGTCGTACTGAGTGTCGAGCTGCTGGTCTCTCTACTTTTTGGAATTATTCAATGACCAAAGGAATCGTGTAACTTTATCGATACTACCCTTAAATAGGATGGAAAGCAAAACTATTATTACTGGTGTTTTAGTATTTTTGTGGAGATTACTAATCGATTACTGGCAAGAAAGACTGCCTATTTGACGGCATTAGAGATCTACGCTGCTGAATAGAGGGTGGACGTTAGACCCTAGATTCAACTATTTCATCAAGGTTTATCTAATAGCTTTAGGGTGGAGGTAGAACTATGACGTTGGGATTGTTAGAAGAATGCTCTGAGGAATTATTCGAATGCCTTGTACTCATTCAAATTTTAGTTTAGATATTAATTATATAAAAATTAATCTACTCACTTTCAAACCAAATGATTCACAGAATATATTATTTTGATCTTTTTGATTGTTACAATATATACGATCATTAAAACGATTTGGCTACTAGCTTTTCAATTATTTTATCAGAGTTCAGCTATTTTTCCTATATTAAAAGAAAGCTACCTTTAAGCATGTTAGCACTTTAAAAGCTATTTATCGATATTTCAAACCGATACCTGAATCTATCTACTCAAAGAATGATTATATTTTTATTGCCTTTTCATGGACTTACGGGTCTTAGAAGCCTTATCTTTTCAAGAATTTTTACAATTTGTTCACTGTTTTTCTGCGTATTTCAAGAATTTCATTCATAGAAAACTATTAATTTAATTAAATCTTGTTCTAATTAATATTTTCCTTAGATTACTATCCTTTATCTGATTATTCTTCTTCATCCTGCTACTATAACATCATTTCATCCCTTTTATTTCTTTGCTAATCGAGCATTAACTTTTTCTTTTTCTTCATCAAGCTTTCATACTTTTTGACGTATCTGAGGTCATCTGGAAAGTATTTTCGCAGTAGAGTAGTCTTAAATATTTATAGTAAGTTTATGGCAGACATTGTGCATGGTTCTTTTTGAATTATTTACGACACATTTAGGTCTAATATTGGCTTTATATTGCCCGGAGTTATCTATATCTTATGTAGGTAAGCAATTAACTACTGCCTATTATCCCGCAATTATGCTATTCTTGATAATATTTATAAATATTTGTTGGATTTGATCACCTGCTTTTCCTTTTATAAAACCTTCAAATTTTATTGTTATTTATCTATTTTCTTAATCATTTTAGTCTTCTGTTAAACCCTACTCGTGGATATCTCCTATTTTTATTTTTCTATTTTCTACATTATCTTTTTGGGCCTTCCTCTTTTTCTCAATTACCCTCTTTTGATATTATTTCGAATATTTCCTTTATTGAGTTGTTTTTTATTGTATGTCTCGTTATTGGACATTTAAAATTCTTCTGATTCTATTTACGACATTTTGGGGCTGCTTGGGCTTTTAACGTTTTGTTATACATGAGTCTCATGTATTTTATTGCGAACTAATGCTAAATCCTACTATTATAGCATTTATTTTCCATTGAATTTTATTTATTTGTCTGCCTATTTACTTTAGTCTTATAATTATTCCTTTTATTCCTTCACATGTATCTACGATTCGTCAATCTATTCTTTTTATGATATTTTTTATGATTTCTTTGGCTCTATTTTTTATCGTTTATTCCTTCTGTTTTATTTCAAAAACTTTTTCTTACTTTTTCGTTATCGTTTTTATATTTTTTAACTTTAATCCACACGTTAAGATTATTTATCTTCTACTTCTTATTATTCAACATTGAAAGAAGATACTTTGATTTATTTGGCTTTCTTTTGCTAGCTAGAATATCCTGAATTTTGTTTTTAACTACTATTTTGATTAGTTTTTCGCTTTTTGGTTTTCTTCTTTGTGAGAGAGTTTCTCAAGGTTTCATATATTTCTACATTTTGGTCATTTTGTTTTAATCGTTATTATGCTTTTTGAATAGAAATCATTAATTTTCGATTATTTTTGGCGAAAGTGTAAAATTAAGCGTAGTGTTAACCGAATCTGCGGAGTTTAGAAGCGCCTAATACAGAACTAACTTGCATTAAAATATGAGGTACTGCATGTCGTCTCCAAAAAAATAGACAGTGTATTCAAGTTCGTCATCTTAATTTAGCCCGCCTATTTTATCGACCTAGATTTATTGAATATTTACATAGGCTGGCCACCAGGGATAGCCTCTTACTTTGGCCCAGACAACTTATTCTTCTTAGTAAACGATTTATGACTCTTTCGAAGAGGATTATTAGGATAATTACATATGTAAAAATTATAAATACTTGTTTGAATCTAAATTAAATAGATCTTTTGATGAGAATACTAAAAAAAGTCGGATGTTTACTTGTTATAAATTCATACTAAGACGGCACTAAAAAGATATTATTAAAGTCTGTCAAACACATTTTAGAGCCTTTGTATGAAAAAGATATGCAAATTTGAATTTAAATGATTATTGATGCAAATTTAGAGTCAATATAAATAATTTAATACTTTTATCTGATTAGTTTGATACATAACTATGCGCAAAACTGGTACAGAAACAGAACCGATCAATGTGTTGGATGATGATGAGTAGTAGTAAAATTTGTAGGCCAAAATGGAAATAGCCAGGAACAATTAGCTGATTGAGGAGGCTAAATTATCAGGCTCGGGGCTAGACCTATGTTTTGCTGTCGTCAAGACTACTATCATGGGCTAGCTTAAAATCAAGTAAAGAAAGCTAAACCGATATCTGATCTAATACTTCTAAAAGCATGTATAAATTGATGTTTCTTGTCGTCACTTCTTCCCTATACCCTAACCTGATTATTCTGATGCTTCTACCAAACCAAACCTTTGCGAACTGATCCTTTACGGCGTGGATTTTCTCTCAACAAATGCGATCCGATAAAGACTCAAAATCATTGATACCTAGATACGAGAAATTTATTGGATAAATGACTCTACTTGCAAGATAAAGTATAAAAACAAATAATAAGCCCACAAGATAATAAAGACCCATATGGTAAATGAGACTAAGATATAGTACGTAGACTTGGAGGAATAAAAAGGTAAAATTACTATTATTTAGGTTGGTTCAGATTATAACCTTATAATTTGTTCTCTTTTTAAAGGAGTTTATACGTGAGATATGCGACTGATAAGGAAACTGATATTCCAAAATCTACTGAGTCCAAGTATCAGTTATTCGATCAGGCTCTAAAAATGCTACCTAGATCTCTGCTGAGCTAATTCAAAGCTGAGGATAAATTTAGACAGATAGTAAGTGAGATTTAACGAGACTAAAATTTGATCAAAAGACATAGAAACTCATTTAACCGAAATAGATCAAGAGAACACAGATACTACGAAGATAGAAGAGATCGATTCAGGAGAAGAGGCGATCATGATTAAAATTACAACCATAACTATTTTAGGAGAAATAGATATTAGGACTAAAATTAAGATTAGGAAAATCGCCGAAAACAAAGGCGGTAATATCGAGATCGTTAGCCTCGAGATCAACAGTAAAACCATCGTTAGAAATACAACTCAAGGTCAAGAGACAAACGTCGAGGAGTTTAGCCAGAACATTTTTACGTCACTTAAATTCATAAACAAGTTTATGAACATATGCCCACACATATGATGAAGTCAAATAACGCGTATAATAAAGCGCCAAACTCAAAACCTTATAAGTAAACAGTTCACTTTGATGCTGGCTAGATCGATAGTAACTACTCATTTAACAATTTCGGATCAATACGAAAGCCAGACTCTAAATTCGATGACTTAGACTTTGATTTAGACAATGATCGTTCAGACTATGACTTTTAAATGTCCAACAAGAATGCAAATCAAATGGGAAAATCAATCGACTTATCTTTCCATTAAAATTTCTCAGTCAATAAGCAACAGAGATTTAAGCAATAAGAATCAAAAGAAAGTTATGATTTCGTTTAAAGTGCATCTTTTTTGAAAAATACTTCACCTGCAAAAAATGTCCTAGTGGAGGAATAGTAAGATTTTTTTGATATTGATGAATCAATTAGTTAGGTCAAATCAAAAAAAGTATAATAGTCTATTGATGTTTCATTCAATTTGGAAAAGTAAATGATTTCAAAAAATAAAAAATACTCAAGACCTAAGAATATAGCCGATATCATAGACTACAATCAGGATAGTTATTGATTTCTTTCCTTCTATAGAAATTATATATTTCGAGAAAGAGATAAATTTTCAAGCCTTCTATATTTATACATTCAAATTTAAATTTTATCGATATTAATATTGAAAGTATTTAAAAATGGGCATGAAATTATTGCTAATTACCTTAGTTTTGTTGGTTTCAGCTTTCAGTTGAGGCCAAAGCTGCAATAACAGAAGTTTCCAAGTGGATCCTAACTGTAATTAATGCAACGCTGTTAAATGTCTTCAATGTGCGTTCGGATACACTTTGAACGAAGCAGGCTAATGCAAAAGAAATAACTGCAGATAGTTGGACCCAAGATGCCAGGAATGCTTGAACATTGGAGGAAACAGAGAATGTGTGCAGTGCTCCTATGGATTCAGTTTGGCTAACGGAAGATGTGTCAAAAACCAATGCAACAACAACTGTGCGGAATGTGATTCCTTGAGGAGATGCGGAAGATGCGAGAACGGATTTACCCTGCACATTGACACTTGCAGCCAAACATCATGATCTACATACAACTTGATTTTAAACAAAAATTTTTAATTGAAGCCCTATCTTGATTAATTTGAATAAAATCCCAAATTTTCTAGATGTAGTATAATTCAAATTAATACCTCAAAGAGATTATATGATAGTGGAAATATATTACTATTATACATATTTGATTATTTTAAAAAGTAAATACTGCCAAATTTAAGAGCCTTTTTCTGAATTAATTTAATAAAAAATAGGACTTTTAGAATGAGTCTATATCACGTCGAAAGTATCATCGACCATCGCATCAATCCTTCCAACAGTAATTATTTATATATCAAGACAAAAAATAATATCGTATCAAATGGCAGGGTTACTCAGTAAATTAATGCACTTGGTAACCTATTAAACACCTAAAGACTGTATTACCTATGGTCGATCGCTATTAGAAAAAGCTTCAAAAGAAGTAGACCCAGCTACTCAAAATTCATAAAAAAAGAGTAAAAACGGTCTAAAAGTAAGTCTAAACATAAAAATAATAAAAAATAAATGATAAGCGTGTTCTAGTAAGCAAGGATAAAGCTCAATTAGCAGTCTTATTCGAAGAGCCTAAATAAAATTTCCAATAGTTATTTTCTTTGAATAATTCTAATAAGAAAGAAGAAGATAATAAGACTCAAAAAACATAATAAAAACATATAAAATCTGATTCTGAGCATGAAAATGAAGATGAGAATGAGAATGATGACGACATTTGGTCAATATCTGATGTAACAAACTTTCTGCCACAACAGTATATGCTGAACCTATAATAAAAGATGAGAGACAAGAAAGCATTTAAATTACGAAAAAATTACCATAAGTTGAAGCACCCTGTGAAGATAATAGGGATTTGGCTGGACAACAGGAAGAAACACAAGAAGAATTACATAATTAAGTACAGATCGGATCTGATAATATACTGTCATCACGAGTATATAGTAAACAATTACTATAAGTAACTGATCGAGTACCTCGAGTCTAAGCTTAATTTGTATGAAGAAAACATTTGATCTTATATAGTACTTGAATTCATATATATGAATAGGTTCAATAAAACATTATTAGTATATTGCATTATCATGGTTTAAGGCATATTATCATGCACTTATAAGATACTCATAATTTAGATGAAATTAGTTATACTATGATTTTAATAATCTGAGAGTTTAGCGATTAAAGATTAACTTTTTCGCTTA
>Ga0194115_10003969_pt1 | contig 16264 bp, 10 predicted proteins | sample TA2MahsurfametaG_3_FD_148656 | JGI IMG/M metagenome (GOLD analysis project Ga0194115, IMG submission 148656) | Freshwater microbial communities from Lake Tanganyika, Tanzania - TA2015002 Mahale S4 surface | ecosystem: Environmental > Aquatic > Freshwater > Lake | place: Tanzania: Lake...
CACCGAACAAAGCATCCCACGGTTCTTCGGTCGGAGCCGTAGTACGGGGATTAACCTTTGTCGAGTTCTCCCTCCCATTGCGACGAAGACATACGAGTACGATAGTGAATATCAATAGCAAAGATGCCATCACCGCACCTGCCACCTTCATCTTCAGGATCCTCGCAACAAGCTCTTCCACACGTTCCTCCTCCGACTCTTGAATGACCTTGGCTTCCACATGTGATGCTTCTACCCTAGCTCGAATAACAGTTTCGTTTGGAGCCAAATGCGCGTCGAAAGGTTGATTCACTTGGCAGCCCCGTGTGTCGATCCATTCACTACTTTGAGCTTTTTCACACCAATCAAGGTCATGGTGTTTCTTTTGACACTCACCTCGTGCGTACGGCCTACCCTCCATGATTCACGATGTCACAAGGCGGGCGACATACAATTTGTCGAAGCGTCGACGAGACCCCAAAACGTCGTTGACGTGAGTACTGACAGTGAGGAGCGTTCAGAGGTTTCTCTGTGCAAGTACCTTCTGAGTTGGAGGCTTACTACGGTAGTTCGTGCTCCTTGCGGCAAGATTCGTTGACTGTGACTTTGACTGTGACATGTGAATAGATGACCAACCCATCCTTATAGGTACAATACATAGATATTGCATATCCGATACATAGGTGTTGGGTGTTGGCTGTTGGCAAAGGAAAGCGAACGAGAGTCAAACAAGTCGTCTCAGACACGATGGGGAATGTGGAATTTTATTCGGCGACCTAGGATCGCAGTCAACTGTTGGTGTGTGCCGCTGTATACATACCAATTCACGGACACAAACTAGTTGGAATACAACTTACAAGTTACCAGTTGAAAGTCTAGAACTAACTGCAAGTAAGAAGATCCCTTCACAAATCGACTTCATCATGTCAAAGAAATCTTTCGGTTTGGACGAGATGGCGGCTCTTGCCGGAGGAGCTGTAGAAGAGATGGCGGCATTTCGTCCTTCGGCTCCCGCTACCTTCAACACTCAAAAGAGCACAGCAAAGAATGCGCAACCAGATCTATCTACAATGTCGGCCGCCGAAACTGCGGCCATGTTGCAAAGAAAAAGCTCGGCAAAAAATCAGGCCCAAGGAATTGGTCGTTATCGAACGACGCGTCAATTGGCACACCATGCCTTAGCTCAAGAGATATCCGAAGAATTTCAAGGGAAGCATCAACGACAAAATCAGATCCTTGAACGTGTGATCGATGAACAAGACGAAGAAGAATTTGTTGCACAGTCCTCGACTACAGTCCGTCGTCAGAAGGTAGCCCCGGAAATAGTTTCCTCAAGTCGATTCAACAATGAAGTCAGTCAGCGTGGACGAACCCGGAGAGCACCGGTACGGGACTCTTCGTCGTCGTCGGATAGCAGCGATGAAAGTCACAGTCGTCGTCGTCGTGGTCGAAACCGGAAACAAACGAACGGCGTAGATGATGACAGCAATAGTAGCAGTAGCAGCGACGAGGAAGCCGATCGTCGTCGCGAACGTCTTCGAGCAGCAGGACGGAAGCGCGAGGAACCTCGTCTTGTTACCTTAAGACCAGCAGCTACCTTTGAGGATATTGACCCAATCAAGGAATCCATTCCGTCCAAATCGGAGGAACCAAGGTTACCAACAATCAGAGACGACCCCCAACAGGCTTCACCAAGCAAACGTATTGCGAAGCCTGAAACATCGACCTCTGAATCGTCCTCAAGCTCCGATGATTCCAATTCTGACGATAGTAGCGACAGCAGCAGCAGCAGTAGTAGTAGTGACGAGGAGGATGGGTTCATGGCCAAACCACTCTTCGTTCCCAAACACAAGCGAAACCTTGTGCAGGATGAAGAAAAGAAATGGGAAGAGGAGGAGCGTAGAATGGAAATGGAAAAGAAGATGACCGAAAAACGGAAGCAAGAATCCAGAACTATGGTTGCGAAGACAGTTGCAGCTGTTCAAGAGAAAAGTTTGGCCGAGGAGGATATGGAAGATGAAGGCATTGGTGCGACGAATGGACCACCCAATGATGATGATGATATAGATATTGAACAAGCACGAGATGCTTGGGAAATCCGTGAATTACGACGACTCTTGGATGCTGTGGATGAAATGAAACAACAGGAGAAGCAACAGCTTGAAAGAGAAAGAAGAAGACAAATGACAGACGAAGAGGTACTGGAATACGATAAGAAGGTTGGACGGTACCAGGCGCCCGGTTCGAATCGTCAACCCGGAACCTCCCAGCCAGGTTCATTCCTACAGAGATATTATCATCGTGGAGCATTCTACATGGACAAGGAGGAATTTGATGAGAAGGATGTCCGTCATCGTGCTGCTGAGTATGCCCGAGCAGCTACCGGGGGAGATAAGATTGATAAATCGGCACTCCCCAAAGTCATGCAGGTAAAGGGTTTTGGATTGGCACGGCAGAATACGAAGTATCAAGGCCTAGCGAAGGAGGACACGACTGACAAGCGACAAGATCTTCTACCGATCGTTCACAAGAATAGATAATTCCTGGAGTTGTTACTGAGAAGAATTCTCCTCTATTGAAATATGAACATATGTTTCTGTTCTCGCCCTTTTCAGTTTCCCATATTCGAAAGTATTTTCAAGTCGCGGCAAGGTCGCGCTGGTACGCCCAAGCCAGGCCCACTTTACTCAGTTTCCCATCATAAGAAAAGTCTGGTGCACCCCCCACAACAGTCATACCGTCTGTGGAAATGTCAACAGAAGAGCCGAAAAGGCCGCCATCGCCGTTTTCTCGACCGAGAATCGACCCCATTTGAACCCAATCGCCCCCTTCCAGTTTCATGATCTTGATCATGCCGGCACTGGTACCAAAGGCACTGCTGTGTGGGCTTCCGATGACCATCGTGCTACCATCAGACGACATTGCCACAGCAGACCCGAGTTGATCGGACTGGTGATCGCCGTCAATCGGTTGGCCAGCAATCTTCCAGTCTACACTCTCTGCGTCAAATGCAAAGGATCGGACGCGACCAGCATCTCTCATTTCATATCCTTTCTTTTCGGAATGACCTGGTGCACCAACCGCTATGCTGTTGCCATCCCCTCCGAGCGATATCGAAAAACCAAATCGCTCTCCACTAGTCTCCCCCACAAGGGGCGATCCTACTTGTTCCCACCTGCCATCAACGATGTCGAAAACACTGACTTCTCCTTTACTTCCGTCAGTTCCAACGGCTGAGCAAGCAACTCTTTTCCCATTATCGGATAAATCCAACGACCAACCGAAAAGTTCGCCGGCAACACTTCCTTGGATATCATTCCCAAGCTGCATCCAAACAGTACCATTGTATCGAAAGACTCGCACAATCCCGACATCGGCCAAATCGTCTCCGATGGTGGCGCGGATGTCACCTACAGCCAGGGTATCACCACTGGCGGAGAGCGCGATAGTTGAACCAAATGAGTTGGCCCCGGGAAAGTCCACCCCTTGCAACACTTCACCAAGTAAGTCCCAATCCCCGGTATCGCGCTCATGATAAATCGCGGTGTATCCGCCTTTGCCTTTCCCGGGAGCACCAACAGCAACTCGAGTTCCGTCGTTCGAGATTGCGACAGAACTTCCAGCCTTGCCGTCAGCTTGGATGCCATGGAGCTCATGAACCAAATCCCAACTAGTTCCGTTGTATTTCATGATGGAAACACCGCCAAATGGCGAGCTAAAGCCAGCGTCATCTTCCGCCTCGCGTCCAGGCAATCCAATCGCGACTCGAGATCCATCGCCTGACATTGCCACCTTGGAACCATATCGCATACTTTCGTTGTCAAGAGGGCCGGCCATGACGCCACCAAGCTGTATCCATCCCTCGATTTCAACCCCCTCACAGTTCTTTTCGCAAGGACTGTTGGTCTCTTTGCTGGGGCGGAAGAACAACAAGACAACACCACCAGCGATGGCAAGTGGCAAGAGTACAAGGCAGATCGCGAAATATCGATATCGTTTCCACGATTTTTTTGGAAAATCGCTGGGGGAAGGGTAAATAATTTCGGCATCAGCCACTGCAGCTTCTTCGTAGAGTTCAGCCTCTACTGGAGTATCGGGTACGACAGGCTCAACATTCGAGTTCGCGATTTCTTCAGACCGAACTGGATTGTCTACAACAACCGTATTCTCGTCGATATCTGAATCGAAACCAGAATTCGAGTCCTGTAGGATGTCATCAGCGCTACGAGGGCGTATCGCGAAGGCTCCAGGTAGGACTACCGGGACACCGGCGTGGGCTTCAATATCTTCAACATCTTCATCGGCCGCGCCCCGTGAAGTCGCCACGGGGAGAAATGGCAAGCCATCACAGTCTTCGTTTAGTTTCTCTCGCTCGAGCATTTCGCGCTTGCTCGATGATCCACGGCTTGTAGCACTCGCTCCATCTGTATGGCCTACACTGCGTGGGAGAAAGGCGCCTTTCTTGTCCATCGCTTGGCGATTTCGAAACGACGAACGATTCGAAGAGCCATCGGAGGACGACGAAATTCGACGTGAGTGCCTCTTGCTTTTTCGTTCTGTTGAAGCAGCAGCAACAGGAGTTTTGGTGGCTGCACTTCCAAGTCTAATCGTTCCTTTACTTGCTGGAGCTTTGGTATCTTCCTCGGCGCTGGATCTGCGTCTTGCCACGTACATGGACGTCGATCGAGCGACGATTTTGTCCCTGGTAGCCTCATCGAGTTCGACACCACTAGTGTTGGACTCCACAGATTTATCATCGTCCTCGATCTCCTTTTCCTGTCGACTTTCCAGCTCAGATGATGGGAAATCAGTGGTCCCGAGCATTGATGAGGAAGCAGAAACGAAGCTGTTTCGGCTTTTCTTATCCTCATCAAGCCCTCTTGTATTGCTGGCAGCTGAGTGATCATCGGGAAATGCTCCAGCCGACTGAATCTGGAGTCTGCTAAGGCGCCGAGCCACGTACATCGAGGTTGACTTCGCAATGATGTTGTTTCGAGTTTTTTCATCAAGATCCACACCACTATTGAAGCTAACCACGGAACAAGCACTGCTTTGCACAGTATTGGCTTCACTTGCGTCACCATCAAGGTTGATGGAGCTATCAGTTTCACCGTGAGTGCTTGTCCTAAGCACTAGTGAAGTTTCGGTCGCAGCAGGGCGACGGAACGGAATCGCTGGTGCGGAGGGTCCGATCGAATACGATTTGGACGGACGTTCCAAACGAACCAGAAATTTTGGTTTGTCTTGTCCTAAAACCGCGACGTGTTGGCGCTCCTCACTCGTAACACTCAATCCTTGATTGGCATCAAGTCCGTCCCTTTGGGCCGAAGGGAGTTTCTTGGTTGTACAGCGTGGGGTTGCTTGAGACGCATCAGATACAATGTCACTCGCCGTATCCACGGTGACGATGGATTCCATGGAGTCTGGCCTGAAGCATGTCATCTTGAAGACTTCAGTGGTATCTGAATATGGAAGTGACTTTGGATTGCGTGACCTCAGGGTATGCGCGTCTTCAGCGATGCTATTACCATTCAAGTGCCAGCTTCGTTCCAACGTCTCTGCGGACAGAGCCAACAGGGCATCATTGTAGAGAGTAGCATTCTTGGAGTTGTATGACGGCTTGGTATACGATCGAGCACTGGTCGCTCTCTCGCTGAGAGAATGCGGAGGTGCTTCAGATGCCACTGAAGGTCGCATTGGGGCTACCAGTCGTGCAGCTTCTGGAAAGGGTCCTGCAGCCACCACGCGAATCAATGTCGATTCATTCTCAGTACATGACGCACCGACTTGTTGAGAAGATCCAAACAGTACCTCGTGGTCACGAGGACACAGTGGATCTTGAGTTCGCCCGTACGGAAGCGTGGAAGCTTCTCGTGGGTGAATGATATTCTGACAGGGAGGTGGAGGAGGTTTCTTGGGCCAAGCCGGACTGCTTGTGGTAACTCGAGCAGGAGACATCTTGAGCGAGAATGAGGGAAGGTTATCAGCACAATGATCTGGATTCATTGCAGTATCGCCTTGGGAAAGATCGGGGAAAAGGAGCGGGGGATCGTTGCGTCGAATGCTGCTGGGATTCACTCCCGTGGACGACGTGATCCCCTCGTATCGATGAAGGGCAGCCACCGGAGGATAGATGAAGGATGAGGCGCCATCCAGAGCGCTAGTAGACCCTTTGGAACGACGACTCCGATCAGAAGACAGGTCGTCCCCGGAATACTGCAAGCTGTCACCATCGGCGAGGGATTCCTTGTCCTCAAAGAAGTACAAGGTCCCCTCTTCGAACTCGTACGACGAGGATTCCTTGGCATCTTCACCCAAGTTTTCCATCTTCTGCCTGCGTTTCGTATGGGCGACCCTTGACTTTCTTTCACTCTCTCAAGGTATCGTTACCGTATTGAGAGTGTCTTGTCGGTAGGAAACTGTCAAGGAACTCTATTCCACAACCAACAGAAAATGGATCGAAAACTGACAGAGACGACAGAGCATGGACGGCGCGTGGGTGAGCGAAAAAACAAAAACTGTGAGAAGCGATCGCGACGTTTCGACCAACCAAAACTCGTGGGGCTTATAAAGTCGATCTCGAGCTAGTCTTGGCGTTAAATGTGAAAACCCTAGTCACGACGAGGCCATAATGTAAAAAAAAGGTCCTCGTTTCGAGATTCCATGGTTTTTCCCGCCTTGAAGAAAACCAGATTTCACCTTTTTTTTTTCCCCTCCTGGTGACGGTGTATCCCTGTATTACGCATAGTTTTTCATTAGGTTTTCGCCGTCGTCATCGGCATTTCTTCAACTCCCTTCGGTCGGTGACCGTCAGTCACAGAGCGAAGAAACCTTGGTCATGGAAGGCATTCCAACCCCCAAAAACGATTTACACCGAAGAAGAAAAACACTCTTCTCTCCCACAAGAAAAAATACAACTGAATCGTGCATCCACACCCGTGGTTGACTGTGAAGAAACGAACGCGGATCCCTCGATTCATGAAAGCCACAGTCTCTTGACAGTGAAAGGGAGAAATGAGAAGACTCCGATCATGATTGATGGATTACCATGGTCATTCATTCATTCCTTCGGTCCCGACCGATATGGTAGAGAGATAGATTCCGTCTCACCGTGGTATTCATTCTCCTAGTAACATTTCATAAGCAAACGAAAAGTTCCACATTGTTTAGATCCAAATGTCCACATGCCATCCTCATGATAATACGTTACTTGCTTGGCACAGAGACAATAAAGTCTCAGTTGATGTTTGGGCAGGTTGCATATTTGTCACAGGCATTGTTGCTGTCAGAATTGAGAAACGATTTGTACTATCAATACTAACTACAAGTTTCAAATTTCCAAACAAAAAAACTTCCATTCACCAGTGTTGACTGCAATCATCACAGCTTTCTATAGGACTCTTGACAGTGTGAAGGGTCCTTTTCAGGCATCGCAGTTACTATCTTCATTGGTTGAGTTCGTTCTAAAAGTAATCGTCGCTATTGTTTCCTGTGTTCTGAATTGGGAGAGATGATGTTTTGGCTTGGTTCCCTCTAACGTATGCATAAAGACCCCAATACCGCATGCATGGATATATATCCTACCTATGTGGCTCAGTATCTATGTATAGGAGGTATCTGCGGTAAGTAAGATACGACGTTCGAGCGTTGACTACCGCAGCAATGACTTCTCGGAAAGCCTACACTCCGAGTAGAGCCAGGTTTGCATTTGCGCGAGTAGACTCGGAGAGTAACCAGTTGTAAGACATGAAACATTAGGGCAATGTTCTACTGTAAACAACCAGCAACCAACACTGCCGAACCGAGTTGCGCTACCTTTACCATCGATGGTTACTAATGTCGATGAGGAAAGACCATCCAGATCCCCTACCGTAGTCCCCAGAGTTGGCTCAGTAGTAGTCCTCGGATAAATCTAACGTCGTATTACTATAGCAATGAATATTCGTTTTATGACACATCCTAAGGAGTACCGCCTAGCAAGGAATGTTCATCATTTTGCCATCCAGTTTTCTTGTGGGAAACCTTTAGCCGTATACTCGAACTCGACTGACACCACCGTCGGGGTACGTAGAGAGTCGAACATGAGTCACCGGATGGGTAGCATTCAAGAGTTGATCTTGTTTTCGTTCAAAGACGTGTTCTGAATCGGGAGACATTCGGGTCCTAGCGACGAGTGAGAACCATTCGACGCCATCGACATCATTATCGACTGGACAATAACATCCTTCTAACATGACACTTTCGGGATAATTTCCACGAAAGTGCTTCGTGTCGAGAATGACTCGTGCTACGCCATTCGTAGCCACCTGACCAAATTTTAGAATCGCCCAATCCATAAGAGGGCTATCAATCAACTGCGTCTTCGGATCCTTGATGAGGATAGAAGGTCGATTGGGATGACGAGCAGTTTCCCATCCGTCACCCATATCCTTTCCAAGAGTTTTCTGTAGAAGCCTCCAGGGCTCTCCGTAGTGCTTGTTCGAACATGACACTCCCACACCTCCCAGGTCTAAGGAGGAGAGCTCCTCGTACTCATATTCCAACCGTGATGGTGGCATGTCTGTACTGGAATGCTTGACGACAGTACAAACTTCCCCAGTCTGAATTGGCATATACTGTGGCTTCTTTGATGTTTTGATGTAATCATCATCAAGAGATACACCCCATAGTTTCAGTCGAGCGACACCACCATCGGGGAAGTAACTCAATCGGATCAGTGAACCTGTCTTCGTTTCATTCAAGTTAAAGTAATGCATTCGGGATGGTTCATACCCAGGCGAAAGGCTGACTGTAGGAAGCAGTGGTTGCCATTCTACAGACGTGCAAGCCTCGACAGCTTGTTGGACTTCCACAGGCGTCGATCCTGAACCTTGAATTCCTCCATGTAGTAGACGCTCAAAGGCATGGGGAAGCTTTTGGACTAAGGAGGACAAGTCTTGATCAGAAATGTCACAAACATCAATGCTAAGGTTCGGGACATGATTCCCCGTAAAGTGTGCTGTATCGATTTCCACTGCATAGATCTGTGCACGATTCGATAGATGAATGAGGCACCAATCATGACCTGCCTCACGTCGTCTCCGAGTTTCCCATCCATCCATGACCTTTCCCTGTTCACAAAAGGCTTCTTCATCAAAGTTGGGTGGAGAATCCTTTAATAGATTATCAGCTGTCGCGAACCAATCATCAGTCGCAAACAGAGTCTTCGCTCCTGCACTCGCCGAACACAAATTGATGTAATGATCCTCAAAGGGAGACTTGGGCGCCACATTCTTGGCTGGTGCGAATTGGGCATTGTTGTAATCTGCAACGCTAGTAATGGACACAGAGTGTGCTAGACCTTTCATAGTCTCCTGGGAGTACATCTTTTCATCTGGGTGGGTATTGGATGCCATACTGTATGTTTTTTGTATGTACATGTGTTTTGTAAGTTCCTACAATTTTATGAGAACGTTGTATCCTGCCCCATTTGTCGCCCCACACTGCTTGGGTCGGAAAAAAGAATTTCGTTTCGGAAATGGTAGAATCCGCAAACGTTCCTCTCCGTGTTGGCCACAGTGGCCGGGCTCGCTCATCCTCCGAAAGGTATTGGACCAATCAAAACCGTGAGCGAAGGTGAGAGCGGTCGGAAATTCTGATCGGAAAACATACATACGCACTTCATGGAGCTCGAAGGAGGGATTATTGCTACATACCGGTGTAGTCACCGTAGATACGTCTCTGCACGACCACGTCGATTTTACTGTTAAAACCGCGGAGGTTCGTGGTTCGGAATTGTGACCTTGCTACGGCCTTCGTTCGAATTCGCGGCCAGTCATTGTTTATCATTTACCCCTCAGAAGCTGTTGGCAATAGCATAAACGTGATTCAAGAGCAAAAAGGGGTAAGTAGGCCTACAATAGTCAGCAGAGTACGAGCTCGGACTTGCGACAGGCCGACGAAACAAAGTAAATACACAGAGTACAGGAGTTCGTAATTCGTCCGCCTCTGTGATTCCACGTGTCACCTGATGCCCACCAAACTCTTCGACTTTCGAAAAGCGAGATTGTCTCAAGGCCCAAGCTGGGGTGCTCCAAAAGCATACCCGGATGAACACAAACTTCCTCCACAGCTACTGTACTACGGTAGTAGTGCACCAGTCCTTTCGAAGCGGCACCGCGACTAGTGTTGTATGCTACTTAGTAGTACATGGCATCTCTCATTGATCCTTCCATCCTTGTACCATGAACGATCATATCGGAGGTTTCAATATGGATAGTTTTGGAGGGAACAATTCGTATGAGAGGACGCAACAACGGTTCAACCCTCCAAGAGGTCCTGCGCACCCAACGTACGACCCATCAAGGATGGGCAGCGCGGCATCGCCGCAGCAGCCGCAACAACAACAACAACAACATCAGCAACAACAACAACAGCAAATGATGAACAACGCCTATCTCTCCTCTCAAACAAACAATTATGGGAACACTCACCGAACACTAATGCCAGCGTCTTCAGCGGGGAATACGGGTGGTCTCGCGCCTCCATTAGTCATGCAGCAATTGATGAATTTTGATCCGGTACCAATATCTGCAACGACTCTGCAACGTATGAACATATCTCGTCAAGTGAACTTGATCCAGAATCATCAACAACAAGTTACAACGCAGCAACATCAGTCTCAACAACTTCTTCAACAGCAACAGCAACACCACCACCAGCAACAACAACAACAGCAACATCGTCACCATCAAAAGCAACAACAACAGCAACAGTCTGCGATGATGATGGCGTCAAGAACACAGTCTCGGTCATCTGCGCCGTCGCAGTCGATGTTCCCTCCTATGCCGCTCTCAATATCATCATCGTCACCCTTACATGAGAAGGAACCTGTGAAACCGACTTCGGACCCTTTGTTGGACGAATTGCGTGTGAATGTCTCCAATCTGTCTTTGGAACCGATGAGTGGATCGGACCTATTGAATCGGATAGAGACAAGGTATGGAGAGGTGACGACACGATATCTTCCGTGTGTAGACTTTTTGGTTCAATGCCAACAGGAATTACGAACAGGTCTCAAGGTTGCTACGGTAAAACGCGTTGTACATCGAGTCATCCGGGATGCTATGACTCCACTTCAATTCTATAATACCTACATTGCCAATCTACCTCAAAGATTCTTTGAAAAGAACCGCAATACGATGGATCGAACGGACGTCGATTCGGCAGTCTCAGACTTACGGGATTTATGTGGCAATGCCAAGAGAGCGGAACGACAGGGATGTGAATCGGTCAAGAATACATTTTTGGGTGGTATGAAGGATGGCGAATCATGGGGATTACGAAAGTGGTTATCCAAGCACGGGGGGGCATTGATGATATGTAATGACTCAGAAGGTGTCTTACTATCCTGTCAGAAATTGGACCGATCACTGGATTCAACTCGAAGATTAGGGGAGAGACTCCGACCCATCGCGAAGACTGCGTTGAGCAAGCTGAAGGCGGAAGTCCCACCTTCCTATCAAGAACATAGTACAGCCCATCCATATTTACCATTCTTCCATCGACTAGAGGCGGCGCTGAAGTCAATGTCCAACTTTGATCCGGAAGATGATGATGTGATTTGCATCGATGATGATGACGAAGTCGAGGAGCTCATGGCGAAACCACCTCCAATTAAGAAGGACGCCAGTAATGGAAGTAAGAGAAAGAAAGAATCTCCTACCCCAACGCATCTACAGGCAGAGAAACGATACAAATCGGAAAGTTCCTCAGACTCCAGCGACGAGCCGTATCTGGGACTACTGGATCTGAATACAACAAATGCGACGTCGGACAACAAAACAGCAGTAATGGTGTCAATCGAGATTGATACACCTGATGATGATGCATATGTGCGGGAGCTTTTGAAGACGTTTGATGATGACCACCCCAGCGATGATTTCTTTGGCGGGACGAGTCCTGATTTTGATAGTATTACTCTTCCTATCCCTGCCAAGAAGGGCAGCGACGGGATGGTGAACAGGATATGTCGACTTGCACAATTGTTTGAGGTAGATCGGTCGAACCTTGTCCGGCCAGGGAATATTTCGAAAAAGGGGTTTTGGGATCAACCATTGAAGTATGCCTCTGCCCTACGACTGTTTGCCGATATTTTGCGAGATCCAGATGCCTACTTCCTTTTGGATACGGCGGAGATGACCTCTGTTTGTATACCTCCCTACACGAGCGTGATTCGGCATCCGATTTCCTTTGGAGAAATTACGACTGCATTAGTGGAAGACTCGGATGATAATACACATACGATAGTCGGGAATGACGGTCGATTGACGTCTGTCGGCCTCTCGTCATGGAATATGTGGCACGGATTCGACTTGTTACATGCCATTGACTTGGTCCTGTTAAATTCTCTTGCCTATGGGAAGGCTACAAATGAAGGTCGATTCTCAGACCGATCCAAGACGAATAAGGTGCGAAAAATCTTATGGACGGGGATAAGGGATGTCGTGGAGACTAGCTTTGGCGCACATGAACAAGACGAAAAGAAGAAATGTACACCAACTCGACGGGGTGAATCAAGTGGATTCGTCGTCTTAAAGGACAAGTAGTCTCCATCGTCTTGAGAATCCTAATTCTTTTCCTTGTTGCGTTGGAAGTAGCTTTTGTGACAGAGCTACTTTAGCTACCGCAGTGCGATATCGCCTAGCCATACTGGCATTAGTGTTCATTATAGCAGGTTTGACTTCAAAAGGTCCCCTTTCGTCGACGAAGGAGTCGCCGAGATTTTCCACGTACCGGTCGCTTCCCATGCGAACTGGATATTTCTTTGTTACCCCCGTCGTCCACTACTAATAACCCATCGTTTGGTTTTGGTAGATCATCGTTTGGTTCTGACTGTGACGACGAATGATCGATCATTGATTTTGTCATGTCCGATGTTTCTTCAGGTACCGTCGTTCTCGGTCGTAGTCCATTCTCTGGATGACATGCACCAAGATCAAGACTACTCATACTACCGGAGTGTGCCTTCCGTACATGTATCATCGGAGATGCACCATCATGGAATCTTCGAGATGATCTAGTAAAATTCCGGACCTGATCACGATCATCCAGTAGTGAATGGGGCCACAAATCTGGTCGACTTACACTCTGTCGGCGGATCAATGGGCTACGTTCATTCAGTGGAGCGCTGGCATCGCCTTCTGACCGATTGTAAAACAATACATAGGCACTCTTTGCGTAATCATCGTGTATACTTTCTGGCATGGCCTTGTACTCACTGTCATTGAATTCATACCATAATTCATCAAATCGATTCAGCGTCGAAGCCTTGTAGTGTCCACTCCCAAGTCCTCCCATATGATTCGACACTGCGTATAGGTCAAACTTTGGATATACTCCCTTTTCGCTCTTTACGTGGTGTTTTAAATCCCATTGGCTCACGGGGTATGATATCGGCTGGTCATTCTTTGATCCAGCTTTACCGTAGTCATCATACTTGAATCTTTTCAGATGAACGATTAAGATAGGCGGAAGGATCCAAAGATCAGTCTTCTTCGTAGAATCGACGTGTTTCTTGCATTTTTCACAATACCACTGATCAGTTCCTACCAAAGTCTCCTGCTCGACGTATAAATCGATGCAATCATCCAGCGATTTACATTCGTCGTTAACTGGTAAAGACAGGTACATGAATGGTTCGAAGCGGATATTCATATGCCCACATTCAAGACATTTACAGGTATTACGAAGTTGACCCTGGAAAAGATCGACGACGAGGGACTTGTTTCGTTTCAAATAATTCTTCCACGCATCGATGGCATCTAATTCATCTTGTGTCCCATCACAATCCTTATCTTCGATGGAGGGTCGTGTCTTGACACGATTGAGATCCTCATGGATCCCATCTAATAGGAATGATAAGAGTTCTTGTGAATCATGTTGATGACCGCCACTAAATTGCGGTGCGAACGTCGAAAGTTGCTTTTTGAAATTTAACGGTTCGACTACCGATCGATTCCCCATCCACATTCGTTGTGTGAGTTCTGCATACGTCCTTACTAGTTCTCCGCCCGTCCCAAGGAAATTCTCCTTGTTGATTTCTGATCGATAATCATACCCCAGAAAGTAATCCGTTAGTGGAATCGTCGCACTGAGACATTGTAGACTACTATTGATAAAGCATGTATTTCCAAGATTCCTAAGACCGACGACCCCCATAGGCACCGTTTTGTCATGTTTGGACCGTTCTGCCTCAGATAGATGATGCATGACCGTTTCTCGGACATTTGTGTATGTTGATGTTCTTGCTCTTGGACTGCCTGGGATGTCGTACAAGGTTATGCTGCCACTACGACTTCTTTGTCGTGAACTCATTCGAAGAAAGCCAGATCTTGGTGGACGAGGTGGTGTAACAGGTTGTGGCGTCACGTCTTCTACAACTTGATCTGACTTCGTACCCGATGTTTCAGCAACAGCTTCTTCTTCTTCTTCTTTCTCCTCCTTGCTGTTCCTGTGGTTGCCTTCATCGAATGGGACTTCATCACGCCGAATCTTGCGTGAATTTTCTACAGCAACGATATCATCAAGATCATCATTCTCTACTAGTGGTGGTGGTGCTGGTGGTTGTTCCATCGCTACTGCTGGTGCTGCTGCTCCTGGTGGTGGTGATCGTACACGTCGTTGACCTCCCTTCAACGGCGATGTAGCCTTCCGTGTGTGTATAATATTCTTCCATAAACGTTTCATGTTCATTCCTAAATGAAGGAGAAGGAAACAAGCCTCTTTGCGCCCCACCCCGATAAGAAAAAAAGTGTCAAAGTTTCAAGAAAAAAAAGGGGGACCTTCTAGGTAAAGTACGGTCGCCTCCAAAAAAATTGGTCCTTGGATTGATGATTTGGTGGAGTGTAGGGGTGAACCACACTTGTCAGGCTTCGATGTATGTATGTATGTTGTAGTTCCTTTATTCAGACTGTAGCGTTTTGGGGTGGGGGTAGAATAGGAGAGCGATGGTGTCATCTTCACACCAGTTTCAACGGAAAAAGTTATCGACCAAAGCAACGAAAAAATATAGGAAATGTCCGCAACCCGCGAATGACGACAACGAAATGACCAGTTGGAATCAAAGTTCTCTAGAACGTGCCTTCTTTTCATTCGTATCCGACAAAGTAATTGTGAGTCACCTGCCTTTTTCTTTTCACTTCGTATCCGACGTAATTGTGAGTAAACCTGCCTTCTTTTCACTTTGTATCCGACGAAGTAATTGTGACGATGTCTATTGGTATTATAGTCCCCCACTTGTTCTAGTACCTTAGATCAGTCGTCGAGCGATAGGTATGACATGTATACCGTACACGAGAAGGATTACAGCACTGACACCTCAACTGACTGTGACAGTGACTTTCATCGGACATCGGCGTCATCTACTACTACCTAATCTAGAGTACGATGTGTATACAAGCTTACAGAAGAAGACCGCTGAAGTGTGTAGGATTCCAAACTATTCTACTACTCGTGGAGTCCGGACCCCCGTCACTTGGGATGAACCATCCTTATGGTGGTACAATCGAAGGACCTCATGTCGTCTAACGGTAGTGTGAGAACATATATCATCCTTCTTTTTGGGTCATTTTTTTGCTTGAATGAGGAAGACCGTTTCCATCAATTGCGTCAAGCCTGCAAATCTTTCTCTATCTTCAGGATGTTTCTCAAAATGATCTGTCTGTTGGATCATAATCATACTCTCGACCCAATCTTGATTCTCATATAGTCCCCGGACGATATCTTCTGGTAAGGAAAAGGGTGGTCCATTTTTCATCGCGTCTTCTTCTCCTCGTCTTTCTAATGTCACAAGAAGGATCCTTCCACCTGGTGAAATTAATTTCCCCATGACTTGGACATATTCTTCTCTCATCTCAACAGGTATCGCAACCATCGATGCACGATCCCAAATTGCATCCATCTTCCCTCCTGTCTTCTCTTCATCTAATGAAAAGAAATCACCCTTCAATAATACGATTTGATCACCTTCAAATCGGACATATCCATCCTTCGTATCAGTCATCTTAATATTGAGATTCGGATGTTCTGTTGAAAAATCTTCTAGAGCGATCTGGATTGCTTCTACACCGATCACTTCTTTTGCCTTCGTCACAAGGTATGCCATATCTACTGCCTTCCCACATAGGGGGACGAAGACACGGTTTCCAGTACCAGCAGCCGAACAGGAACCCTCCTCATTCTTCTCAGTCCCGGTAGTAGTGGTAGTAGTAGAAGGAGGCAAAAGTAGCTTCTCAATGTGCTCCGT
>Ga0194115_10003972_pt1 | contig 16254 bp, 8 predicted proteins | sample TA2MahsurfametaG_3_FD_148656 | JGI IMG/M metagenome (GOLD analysis project Ga0194115, IMG submission 148656) | Freshwater microbial communities from Lake Tanganyika, Tanzania - TA2015002 Mahale S4 surface | ecosystem: Environmental > Aquatic > Freshwater > Lake | place: Tanzania: Lake Tanganyika...
TAGGCCGGTCAGTTAGGCGCCCCCTCAGCCCACCACGTCCACGCGCAGGTCGCGCAGGGCCATCAGGCCTGGCAGCGGCACCGCCCGGATCGGCCGCGCCCCGCTGCGCCGGCGTGGCCCGAAGCGTTGTCGGTACCGTTCGAACACCCCGTCCACGAAATCCCTCGAACCCAGCACCACCCCGTCGCTCAGGTGTCGGACCCGCAGCCTCAGCACCTGCCCCGGGCTCAACCGCCCGCCCTCGCCCAGCAACCGCCGGATCGTCGCAGGGTCCAGCGCCCGCTTCGAACTGTGCCCGGACTCCGCCGAGCGCAGCAGCAGCGCCGTCCGATATTCCGCCGCCGCCTCCGCCCACGTCCGCCCCCCCAGGAAACCCATCAACCCCCGTCGCACCCGCCCATTGCCCCCGGCCACCGCCGCCGCGTACCCGCAGTGCCGGTAATCCTTCGGATCCTCCGCCAAACCGGCGCGCACCGGGTTCAGGTCGATGTACGACGCCACCGTCCGCAGCGCCTCAGTGCTATCCTCCACCAGCACGCTCTTGAAGCGCTCGGCCCACAGCGTCCCGAACCGTTCCGCGTGCCGATTGAACCAACGACTGAAGCGCTGCTTGAACTCCTTCATGAACACCGACAGGTCCCCCATGCGCCCCAGCAGCGTCTGCCGCACCTGCGCATCGATCCGCCCCTGCCGGGTCATCCCCTCCCGGGCCAGCGTGCTCAGGATCCCCTTCTTCCCGTAGAACGCTTCAGCCCGCTCGAGCAACTCGGCGTCGGGGATCTCCCGCGCCTCCGGCACCCGGATGAGCAGGTGGAAATGGTTGGGCATCATGCAGTAGGTGATCACCTCCAACCCGGTGAAGGCCGAGAGCGCCATCAGCAACTCGGCCAGTTTCTCCCGGCACGCCGCATCCAGCAACTTCTCCCCGGCCACCGTCCGAGAGATGCAATGGTACACCGCCGAAGCCCCCGCCTCACCCTTGATCCGCGCCAGCCTCATGAGAGAAACCCTCCATCAGCGGAGCTCCCTGGTCAACAACTTTAAACCTGTCACTATATTTGATTCGTTGACACTTTTTGTCCGAGTGTCGGAGCATTGGAAAATTTTATGGTAGAACCGAAAGACAATCCGCTGATGGAGAAGGTCGTCAGCCTGTGCAAGAGGCGGGGTTTCATCTTCCAGTCTTCGGAGATTTACGGGGGGATCAATGGCTTTTGGGACTTCGGGCCGCTTGGGGCGGAGTTGAAGCGCAATGTGAAGGAGCTCTGGTGGACGACCATGACCAGGCTCCGGGATGATGTGGTGGGACTGGAGGCGACGATCATCATGGCTCCGCAGATCTGGAAGGCCTCCGGACATGTGGACACGTTCAGCGATCCGATGTGCGATTGTTTGCTGTCCAAGAAACGGTTCCGTGCAGACCAGATCGAGCCCCAGTCCGGTCTGGTGTTCCATTTCTCAGGTGCCAAGGACTCGACCTCCGGGAAGGAATCCGCGGAGCCGTTCTCGGTCCTCCTCCCCGCCGGGAAACCGCCGGAAAGCGCGCGGAACATCGCGATGCAATTCTACATTTCCAGGGGACTCACCCAGCCGACGCTTTCCGGTGAGCGGCCGGAGAAGGTGGAGAATACGACGCGGTTCAATCCGGAGAACGGGGCGCAGTTGACGGATCCGCGGCCCTTCAACCTGATGCTCCAAACCTATGTGGGACCGATCCAGTCCGACGAGAACATCGCCTACCTGAGGCCGGAGACGGCACAGGCGATCTTCGCGCAGTTCAAGAATGTGCACGAAACGTCGCGGCAGAAGGTGCCGTTCGGAATCGCACAGATCGGCAAGGCGTTCCGCAACGAGGTGACGCCGCGCAATTTTATCTTCCGGTCCCGCGAGTTCGAGCAGATGGAGCTGGAGTTCTTCATCAAGCCGGACGAGGCGGTCGAGGCGATCCACGGCAGCGTGGCGACGGTGGCCGAGTCCGGGCACCCTGGCGAACCCCAGCCGAATTGGGGTTGGCAGGCCTGGCACCGCTATTGGGTGAAGGAACGGGTGCGCTTCTACGAGGGCATCGGCCTGTCCCGCGAAACGCTGGGGTTCCACCACCAGACGCCGGAGGAACTGGCCCACTACGCCCGGGCCTGCACGGACATCCTGTACAAGTTCCCCTTCAGCAAGCGCGATGCCTCGGGTGAGGTGAAGGGGGATGAGCTGGAGGGGATCGCGGCCCGGAGCGATTTCGACCTGAGCCAGCACGAACGGCACTCGGGCAAGCTGATGGGGGTGTTCGATGAGGAACTGCGCACGGCATGGGGCAAGTTGAGCCCGGACAAACAGGCGGAATTGTCGTCGCGTTACTTCCAAGCGCGCCTGAGGTACCTGACCAAGTCGGGGGTGCCGCAGGAGAAGGCCGAACTCGAGGCGAAGGAGGACGCGGAGGGATTGGCGAAGGGCCAATACATCCCGCACGTGATCGAGCCCTCGGCAGGCGTTGACCGTCTGATCCTCGCGCTGGTGTCCAATGCCTTCCAGGAGATCACCTCCACCGACGACAAGGGCAAGAGCGAGACCCGGACTGTGATGCGCTTCCATCCGCGGGTGGCACCGGTGAAGGTCGGCGTGTTCCCGCTGCTGAAGAATAAGCCGGAACTGGTGGGCAAGGCCCGCGAGGTCTTCCAGTCGCTGCGCGGGCAGATGATGGCCTTCTACGACGACGCCGGCGCGATCGGTCGTCGCTACGCGCGCCAGGACGAGGCGGGAACCCCCTTCTGCGTGACGATCGATTTCGACACGCTCGGCGAGAAGCCCGAGCTGCTGAACACGGTCACGGTGCGCCACCGCGACGACGGCAAGCAGGAACGGATTCCGATCGCCGAGCTGCAGGCGTGGTTGCTGGCGCGGGTCAGGTGAATCGCACCCGGATCGGGGACGACGCCCGACGTCTCCGACCAGGGGCCTCCGAGGGCGGTGCCACGGCGTCAGGCGCGAGGCGGATTGAGGGCCATCCGAACGCCGCGGGAGAACGGGAAACGCGCGGCAGGCCGTCGGGTAGGAATCGATGGGGCCGAGAGCCCACTCGGAATCCACAGCCGAACCGGATCTGATCCTGCAGTCGCCGCACCGCCCGGGGCCGGGCCATGCTCACCCCCCGCTTGTCAATCGACCGGCGGACACGATGATTCCACGGCCATGATCCGTTCACGAATCTCCGATGGACCGGCGCGCGCCCGTCTGGTCCCGCTCCTGGCGCTGGCGACCGGGCTGTGTGGCTGCTCGTCGTTCCAATCGCGATGGGACCAGGCCCCTGCCCGATCGACCGACGGGGTCTCCGGCCGATGGATCGGCACCTGGCAGAACACCAACAACGCCCACGGCGGCCCCCTGAAAGCGGTGCTCATGCCGCAGGGCTCCAACACGTTCTCGGCCCATTTTCACGCGGGATGGGGCAAACGGTCGGGAACGTTCCGGATGCCGATGCGCGGCACGCACAAGGGGGATTCTTTCCGGTTCGAGGGTTCCCGACGGATCCTCGGGGTGCGCATCGACACGGCGGGCACGATCCGCCCGGACGAGTTCCAGGCCACCTACCACAGCCGCTTCGACACCGGCACCTTCACGCTCCGCCAGCCCCAGCCGGTGCCGGATCCCGGCTCCTCCTCCCCCGCCCCGAAGCGCTGACGACCCGGGATCGTCCGTGCCCGCCCCATCTCGGACTGCCGCACGACGGATTCCGTGTGGGCAACCGCCCTCCGGACAGGGACGGTGTGGGCAACCGCCCTCCGGACAGGGACGGTGCCACCGAAGACCTCCGGACACGGGGCATGCGGACCTGCCCCTTGGTGGCCCTTTGAGCCGGCGTCAGCGACGGTTTGAAAACCAACGAAACCTGCCGGTTTGAAATCCAACTTCCCCGGAAACTCGACGGATCATCGGTGCGGTATCGGCTTTTTCATCGTCGACCCGGATCTTGAGTAGGCCTGCCGGGCTTGGAAGGCTCTTGGTCCCAGTTTGAAGAAGGAACGACGGCGCTGATTCCGGAAGAAAACGTCCTCATGGACACGGAAAACGCATGGATTTCAGTCCGGCAACTTTCTGCGGGTTTCGGAACGATGCTGACAGTGGCGCTCGGTGGTGTCGAATCGATTCCCGATCAAGCCGGTTGGGCCTTGAACGCTCATAGCCTCCATTCAAAGGCTGGCGCTCACTTCCGAAGAAGACACTCCCAGAGACCTGACAAAACCATGGTTTTTAAACCGGCAACTTTCTGCGGGTTTCGGAACGATGCTGACAGTGGCGCTCGCTTCCAAGCAAGACACCCCCTGAACCTGGCAAAACGGTTGTTTTCAAACCGGCAACTTTCCGTGGGTTTCGGAATGTTGCCGAGAGTATGGTCGCCGACGGGAAGTCACCCCCGCGCGCCCCGGACCACCCTTCGCCCGCAGGGCTGCGGCACGACGCCAGCCCGCCCTGGGTCAGACCAACCGCGCCGCCCAAGCCCTTCGCGCACACGAAAAAGGCGGTGGCTCCGGTCACGGATCCCCGTCAAGGGTCCGCCTTGCGAAACCACCGCCTGAAAGAAACCCCACCATGGCCGTTGGAGACGGGCCCCTTCTTACCGAAGGAACCAGGTGGGAGCAGCGGGTGCTTCGCCGCCTTCCTGTAATGGAGGCATGGCTTTGTTGCACTTGGACCGCTTTGACGCTCCCGAGTTGGGAAACAAGGTCGAGGGACACTGTCTCGATACACGCACCGGGCAGGGAAATCTGGAAAGATCGAAAAGCCGCCCTTTGGATGCCGCCAAACCGCCCTCCAGGCAAGCCGTTTCAGGCGTGTTTTCCGGGACCGAGCCGCCCTTTGGATGCCGCCAAACCGCCCTCCAGGCAAGCCGTTTCAGGCGTGTTTTCCGGGACCGATGCCGCTCGCGCAATGGACCCGATCTGCTCCACCCGCAGCCACGGCGATTCCAGCCAGGATCGGCTAGGCAAGGATCGGCCGGATGATGTTGCCGTGGACATCGGTGAGGCGGTAGTCGCGGCCCTGGAAGCGGAAGGTCAGGCGCTCGTGGTGGATGCCCAACTGGTGCAGCGCCGTGGCCTGGAGGTCGTGCACGTGCACCGGGTCCTCGACGATGTTGTAGCCGAAGTCGTCGGTACGCCCATGGCTGACACCGCCGCGGATGCCTCCGCCGGCCATCCAGACCGAGAAGCATCGCGGATGGTGGTCACGGCCGTAGTCGGTCGGCGTCAGCTTGCCCTGCGAGTAGTTGGTCCGTCCGAATTCGCCGCCCCAGATCACCAGCGTGTCGTCGAGCATGCCGCGCTGCCTGAGGTCGGTGATGAGGGCATAGGAGGCGCGGTCGACGTCGGCGCACTGGCGACGGATGCCTCCGGGCAGCCCGCCGTGCTGGTCCCATCCGGGATGGTAGAGCTGGATGAAGCGCACGTCGCGCTCTGCCAACCGCCTCGCCAACAGGCAGTTGGCCGCGAAGGTCCCGGGGTTCCTGGCCTCCGGGCCATACAGGTCGAGCACGCTCTCCGGCTCACCCGACAGGTTCATCACGTCGGGCACGCTGGTCTGCATGCGGAAGGCCATCTCGTACTGGGCGACGCGGGCGTTGATCTCGGGATCCCCCAGGTCGCGGTGCTGCAGGTGCTCCATCTCGGCCCACCGGTCGAGGAGCTTGCGGCGACTCTCGCCGGAGACCCCGTCGGGATTCTGCAGGTACAGCACCGGCTCGCGCCCGGACCGGAACAGCACTCCCTGGTGCTGGCTGGGCAGGAAGCCGTTGCCCCAGAGACGGGAGTAGAGCGGCTGGTCGATGCGGTCCTTGGAGATGAGGACCACGAAGGCGGGCAGGTTGTGGTTGGCCGAACCGAGCCCGTAGCTCAGCCACGACCCGAAACTCGGCCGGCCGGCGATCTGCGAACCGGTCTGGAAGAAGGTGATGGCCGGATCGTGGTTGATGGCCTCGGTGTGCAGAGACCGGATGACGCACAGATCGTCGGCGACCTTGGCGGTCCACGGCAGCAGCTCGCTGATCCACGTGCCGGACTGGCCGGCTCGCGCGAACTTGAAGATCGAACCGGCCATCGGCAACGAGGCCTGCTGGGCCGACATGCCCGTCAGGCGCTGGCCCATGCGGACGCTGGCCGGCAGGTCCTCCCCGGTGCGCTTCACGAGCTCGGGCTTGTAGTCGAAGGTCTCCAGCTGCGACGGGCCGCCGCTCATGAAGAGGTAGATCACCCGCTTGGCCCGCGGCGCCAGGTGGCCGGCAGGCAGGATGCCCGAGAACGGACCCGATGCGGCGGCCCGGGCGTCCTGCGCCATCAGGCCGGAAAGGGCGGCACCGCCGAGGCCCAGGCCGAAACGGCCGAAGAAATCCCGGCGGTTCATGCGGAAGTCGACTTGGGAACAATTCATGGGGGAGTGGGGCTCGGGAGACGGTCGGGGCGTCAGCGGCGCATGACCGCCTCGTCGTGATTGAGGAGGAGTTGGGCCAGCACGGTCGCGGCGGCGAGGCGCGCGGGCGGATGCTCACCCGGCACCGGTTTGTCGCCCACCTTGAGCAGGCGCTCGGCTGCGGGAAGGTCCTTCTGGAACTGGGCCTCCTGCTCGTCCATCAGGCGGCCCATCACCGCCACCTCGTCCTTGGAGGGCCGACGACCGGTGACCAGTGCGAAGGCGAAGCGCACCTGGCGCTCGGTCCCCACGCCGGCCTCGCGGAGCGTCCGGCCGGCGACATGGCGCGAGGCCTCCACCATCTGCGGGTCGTTGAGCAACACCAGCGCCTGCAACGGCGTGCTGGTGGACTGGCGGCGGACCACGCAGTAGCTGCGGTCGGCCGCGTCGAGCGTCATCATGGACGGCGGGGGCACCGTGCGCTTCCAGTAGGTGTACAGGCTGCGCCGATAAAGGTCGTCACCCTTGCCAACCTGGTACTGCCCGCCGCCCATGGTCATTTGCCAGAGACCGTCGGGATGATAGGGCTTCACGCTCGGTCCACCCACCTTGTCCACCAGCAGGCCTGCCAGAGACCGTCGGGATGATAGGGCTTCACGCTCGGTCCACCCACCTTGTCCACCAGCAGGCCTCCCACGAAGAGGGCCTGGTCGCGCAGCATCTCCGCCGAAAGCCGTCGGGCCGGTCCACGGGACAGCGTGCGGTTGTCGGGGTCGGCCTCCCAATCCCGGGGCTTGACCTGGGAGGTCTGCCGGTAGGTGTCGGAGGTCACGATCAGGCGCTGGAGATCCTGGAGGTTCCATGGACGCATCCCCAGGGATTCGTTGCCACGCACGAAGGTCACCGCCAGCCAGTCGAGCAACTCCCGGTGGGTCGGGGCCGCTCCCTGGAGGCCGAAATTGTCGGAGGTCTCGACCAGTCCCCGGCCGAAGAACTGCTGCCAGACCCGGTTGACCGTGACGCGGCCCATCAGGGGGTGCGACGGGTCGAGCAGCCACTGGGACAGTCCGAGCCGGTTGCGCGGCGCACCCGCCGGCAGGCGCCCCATCACGGCCGGGGTTTCCATGGTGACCGACTCGCCCGGCTGGTCGTAGGCACCGCGCCGTAGAACGTGGGCCGGCTTGGGCTGGGCCATCTCGTCCATGACCATGATGTCCGGGATCGAGGTCACCAGTGCGTTCTGTTCCCTGCGCAGCTTGAGCAGTGCGTCGGAGGCCTCGCGGTGGGGGGCGTGCTGGGTGAGCAGGAAATGCTCGAGCACGGCCGCCTCATCGGGAGCCGCGTCGCCCCGACCGGCCAGCACGGCTACCTCGACCGGCGACAGGGTCCGGTCGAAGACGTGCAACTCGTCGACCTGGCCCTGCTTGAAGCCGAAGTCGCGCATCCGTTGGCCGATGGTCAGGTTGGGTTGCCCGTAGGTGATGTCCTTCCAGAGGTTGTCGCGCACGATTTCCACCTCGGCGGGACGGCCGTCGAGGTACACCTTCAGTCCCGCAGCCCGGCTGGAGCCGTCGTAGGCGAAGGCCACGTGCGTCCACGCGCCGACAGGGGCCGCCTGACGGGTGCGCACCTTCAGCGCATTGCCGGGCCACATGTGGTGCAGGCCCACGGCGACCCGCCCGTCCTCCATCAGGATCTCGTAGCCACGGCTGCCGGCATCCATCCAGGCCGAGCTGTGGTGGATCACCGTCTGCCGGGACACGTGCATGGCCGGGCGGATCCACAGGGCCAGCGAGAACGGGTCGGCCCGCGAAAAATGGCCGATGCCCGGCATGGAGACGCCGTTTTCCCCGCTCAGCGACAGCGCCTTGCCAAACCGCCCCTCCACCGACTGGGGCGCCTCGAAGGGCTGGGCGCGATGGCCGCCCACGGCGCTCGGGTAGGCGTTGGAGACCATGGCGTCGAAGGAAAACCGGGCCACCGCGCCGGAAACCTCCGGGGGCCGGGCCGATGCCTGCGCGCGCCAGGCGTCGAAGGCCGGGCGGGCCGCCTGGGCGACCTCCCGCAGCCGGGCCTCCCCCGCGCGGATGCGGGCGCTGAGGTCCTTGAGCCTGGCGTCCTGCTCCGGCGTGCCCAGCAGCAACGTCGGCACCGGCATGATGTCGCCGAAGTAGACGCTCTGCCCGGACTCGTCGATGTTCTGGAAGAAGGCGAAGAGCTGGTAGAACTCCTTCTGGGAAATGGGGTCGTACTTGTGGTCATGGCACCGCGAGCATTCGAAGGTCATGCCGAGGAAGGCCGTGCCGAAGGTGTTCACGCGGTCCACGTTGTAGGCCACACGGTACTCCTCCTCGACGATGCCGCCTTCCTCGTTCTGCAGGTGCAGGCGATTGAAGGTGGTGGCCAGGCGCTGCTCCTGGGTCGCGTCGGGCAACAGGTCGCCCGCCAGTTGCCACTGCACGAACCGGTCGAAGGGCAGATGCCGGTTGAAGGCGCTGATGACCCAGTCGCGCCAGGGCCAGACGGGCCGGTAGCGGTCGGCCTGGAACCCGTGCGTGTCGGCAAATCGGGCGAGGTCGAGCCAGTCGGTGGCCATGCGCTCCCCGTAGCGGGTCGAGCCCATCAGGCGATGGACCTCGGACCGGTAGTGCTCGTCGGTGGGGCGCCCCTCGAAGGCCACGATTTCCTGCGGCGTGGGGGGCAGTCCGGTGAGGTCCAGCGACAGGCGGCGCAGCAGGCGTCCGGGCTCGGCCGGGGGGGCCAACCGCCGGCCGGCCCCGAGCCGGGCCAGGACGAAGGCGTCGATCGGGTTGCCGCTCTTCCAGGCCCGCGGTTTGGGAACCTGGGGCAGGACCGGGGGCACGAAGGCCCAATGCTGGCCCCAGCGTCCCCCGTCCTGGATCCATCGGCGGAGGAGCCGGACCTGGTCGGCGCTGGGCCGCTTGCCGGTCTCCGGCGGGGGCATCACCTCGTCGGGATCGGTGCTGGCCAGGCGACGGATGATCTCGCTCTGGTCGGCCTTGCCAGGGACGACGGCCGTCTTGCCGCTCTTACCCGCCCCGAGCGCACCTTCCAGGACGTCGAGACGGAGGCCCCCCTTGCGACCGGTCGTCGAGGGGCCATGGCACTGGTAGCAGTATTCCGAGAGGATGGGCTGGATGTCGCGGGCGAAGTCGACCCCGGCGGCGTGGAGCCTCCCGCCAACCACCAGCAGCATGACCATCACCCAAACCCTCCATGCCGGCATCGGAACCATGGGAATCACGACGCTGAGTGTGGAGGAGTCTTCAATCGAGGCGATGGCAAACTGTCACCCGGTCTTGCCGGCAAATCGTCTCCCGGGGGACGAAAAACGGGGGCGACAGCCCATGGCCATCGCCCCCGTTTGCGGAGGACCCCCCCGGGCTCGGCCCTGGGGGTCCATGCGGAGTCAGGTCACTTGGCGAAGGCCTTGTGCTGCGGGTTGCCACCTGACTGCAGGTAGGCCACCAGGTCGAGCAGTTCGTCCCGGTTGAGGGGGTTGATCATGCCGGCCGGCATCAGCGACACCGGGTAGGGCTTGCGGCCCTTGACCTGGTCGAGCGCCACCGCCGTGAACTCCTCGGGGTTCCGCGGGTCGGCCGTCACGACCAGCTTGCCGTTCTCGGCATAGGCCCGGCCCACGAGGGTGGACCCGTCGGCGAGCTGGATCTCCTCGGAGCCGTACTGGTCGGAGATGACCTTGGAGGGCTCGATGATGTTCTCCATGAGGTCGCGCAAGGTGTAGCGCGAGGCGACGCCGGAGAGGTCCGGGCCCACGCCGCCGCCGGCCCCGTCGAAGCGGTGGCAGGCCGCGCAGCCGACCGAGTTGTACATGGCCTTGCCGTTCGCGAAGCTGCGTCCCTTGATGCCGCCCGAGGCCAGGGCGACGATCTCGTCGACCGAGTAGGCCTTGCCGGGCCCCTTCGGTCCGGCGTACGTCGGGTCGCCCCCGGCGGCCCGGCGGGTCGAGATCTCGTCGTAGGTCTTGCGCTCGGCCGGGTCGGCGACGGTCGCCAGGCCGGGTCGGCGACGGTCGCCAGGGCGTCCTTGCGGATGTTCTCCAGGAAACCCCGAAAGCTGTTGCCGCCCTGCCAGGGGGCCGTGCGGGGGAACCAGCTGAAGAAGGACTTCCGCAGCGCCGGGGTCCATCCGACCTTGGCCTCGCGGAGCAAGTAGGCGTAGGCGATTTGCTCCTGGTTGGGGCGGCTGGCTGCGGCCTGGGCGAAGGCGCCGGCATAGCCCCGGTTGCGCTCGAGCAGGGCGTCGCTGGCGTAGCGCACGTCCGAGTCGTTGGCCGTGAGCATCAGGGGCACGCTCTTGGCGACCACCGTCGGGGAACCGAGGCGGATGAGCGTCCCGACGAGCTCGCGATTCACCAGGCGGCTGCCCGAGGGATACAGCGCATCGAGCCGCCGGAGGGTGGCCTGGAGGGTCTCCCCCTGCGGGTTGCCTTGGCGGATGAGCGCCAACTGGTAGGCACGCACCACGGCCAGCCGGGCGGGCTCGTCGAGCTTGCGCAGGTCGAGCCCGTTCAGGAAGCCCAGGAGGCGGTCGCGGTGCTCAGGCTTGCCCATGCGGGCCATCGCGACGGCCCCCTCGATGGCGGCCCAGGGACGGGTCTCGCTGAACACCCGGTCGGCCCAGGCCGACACGGGCTGGCGCTCGATGGCGACACGGGCCGCATACCGGACAAACCGGTCCTCGTGGCCGAGGCTCTTCCACGCCTTGGCGACGGCCTCGGATCCGGTGCCCTCGAGGTGCAGCCGCTCGAGGTCGCGGCGCAGCCTGGCCGCGGCGGTCAGCTTCGGGGCCGGAGCCGGGGCGGTGCTCTCCTTGCCAACGTAGGTGACCCGGTAGACCGCCGACTCCGTGCCGCGGCCGCCGATGGCGAAATACATCGCGCCATCCTGCGGGTGGATCAGCAGGTCGGTGAGAGGCAGCGGTCGGCCGCTGACGAACTCCTCCTTCTCGGCCTTGTAGCCCGCCCCGTCCGGGGTCAGGTGGATCGCGTACATCGTGCCGTAGGTCCAGTCGTTGGCGAAGATCGCGTTCTGGTAGCGGGCGGGAAACTTGGCCCCCAGCCCCGAGGAGACGCCGGTGGGCGACCCGGGCCCGATGTCCACCAGTGCGGGAAGGCTGTCGGGATAGTAGGTGGGCCACTTGCCCGCGCCGGAACGCCAGCCCATGTCGCTGCCGCTGGTGGCCATGGACACGCGGGTGGGACGGTACCAGGGCGATCCGGCATCCCATTCCATGTCGGAGTCGTAGGTGAAGAGGTCGCCCAGCGCGTTGAAGGCGATGTCGTACTCGTTGCGGTACCCGTAGCTGATGAGCTCGAAGGTCTTGCCGTCGGGGTCCGTTTTGCAGATGTAGCCGCCCGGGGCCAGGATGCCGCGGGCGTGACCATTGGCGTCCCAGAGGCGGGTCACGACCTGGTCCTCGTCCCACGACCGGGCCACACGGGAAAGCTCCATGTGGTCGGGCAGCTTGGTGTGGTTGCCGCAGGCAACGTAGAGGCTCTTGCCGTCCGGCGACAGCACGATGCCGTGCGGGCCGTGCTCACCGCCGCCCTCGATGCGGCGAAGCATCTTCTCCTCGTCGTACTGGTCGTCGCCGTCGGTGTCGCGAAGGCGCCAGAGGCCCTGGCGGCCGCCCTGCTCATTGACCATGACGTACAGGCTGCCGAAGGCGTGCAGCAGGCCGTGGGCGCCGCCGACGGCGTTCTTGAGCTTCTCGATCGTCGCCGGGGCCGAAGAGCCCGGGGCGGCGAGGGTCAGGCGATACAGGCCGCCCCCCTGGTCGCAGGCCACCAGGCGGCCCTTCGGATCCACGGTCATGCTCACCCACGAACCCTGCTGGGACTTCGGCACCGCGTAGATCAACTCGGCCCGAAACCCGGGCAGCAGCTTGATGTCGGCCGTAGAAATGACCGGAGCCGTGGCCGGCTTGCCGGGAGCGGCCGCACCGGACAGGGCGTTGCCCCAGGGCTGGTCGCCGTACTTGGCCAGCACCTTGGCGGGCTTCCAGTCGGACTTGCCGGGCAGCGAGGCCTCCCAGGAGCCGTCGCTCTCGATGACGGTCTGCTTGCCGTCGTTGTCCTTGAGGGTGAGCCTGCTTGCCGTCGTTGTCCTTGAGGGTGAGCCGGGCCACGAAGCCCGCGATGTCACCCTCGTTCTTGCACTCGGCGCGGAGCTCGTGGCGCCCGGCCTTGAGCTTGCGGGTGAGGTTGACCTTCGAGGGCTCGCTCCAATCGGGGTTGGTGACCACCAGTTCGCCATCGAGGAACACCTTCGCCCCGTTGTCGCAGGTGACGACCAGCACGGCCTCCTTGAGCGGCCCGGCCACCTCGAACGATTTGCGCAGGTTCGCCGCCGGTTTGCTGCCGGGGCCGTCGGCCCAGATCCACGAGGTTTCGGCCTGCAGGGAAGCGGACGCGAGGGCCAGGACGGCCACCAGGGAACGCCACAGGAACGGACGGGTTAAGTGCATGTCCTAATCAACCCCAAGCCGACGGAGCGTTCAAGCCCCCAAGGCCCGCCGACGGCGAAAAAAAATTCCGGCGGGGTTCAGGGGATCGACAGGTGATACCTGGCCACCTGGAAGCCTTGGACCCAGCCGCCCCGACCCTCCGCGTCGACCACGCGCAGCCACCCGTTGCGATGCTGCTCGACACGCACCTCGGTCCCGTCGGCGAGGTTGACGGCGATGTCGGATTCCTCGAGCGGCCCGAACCGCGCCGGCACCTCGCGGGCCGCGATGGCGGCATTGGGGCCCCGGACGACCGACACCCAGGCCGTGAGCCATCCGGCCGCGACCAGCGCCGCCATCCCACCCAGCACGGCACGCACCCCGGAGCCGGTGCTGGCCCAACCGGGCCGCAGCCGGGCCAATCCCATCCACCCGGACCAGACCCACGCCAGCACCACCGCGCCGGAGGCCCACTCGTCGAGGGTCAGCCAAGCGGTCCAGCGCCGCCAGGGCGGGGGCGCAGGGTGGCCCAGGCGCCGCCGGATCAGGTCGAGGTTGTGCCGCAGGGCCGGATCACGGGGGGTGACCCATTCGGCCTGCCGCCATGCGGCCAGGGCCCGCCCCATCTCCCCTTGGCGGAACCGGGCATTCCCGAGGTTGTAGAGCACGCCGACGCCGCCCGGCGCCCCCTGCAGCGCCCGCTCGAATCCGGCCACGGCCGCCGGAAGGTCGCCCCGTTCGTAGGCCTGGCGCGCCTGGTCGAAGTCGGAGGCCGCCCTCAGGACGGGGACGGCGAGCCACAGGAGCCAGGCGACCAGGCCGGTCACCCGCTTGAAAACCTTCGTGCCTCGATGGATCACGGGCTTCCCCTTTCCAGCGCCGTCAGCGCGTCCATGGCCGACTCGGCACGCTGCCGCAGCCCGGACAACGCCACCGGACCGCCCTCGGGGGCGAACTTGGCGGCATCGACGGCCGCGAAGAGTTCCCGGAGGTTCGCCGCCTGTGCCGGGTCGAGCCCCCGGGGCACGAGGTCGGCGTCGACGACCCCGGCGGTGATGGCATCGCCCGAGGCCCCTCCGAGGGCCAGCGCGCACTGGAGTCGCAAGAGTGCATCGAGCGCCGCGAAGAACTCGCCGGATCGTCCGGCCTCGGCCGCGGCACCGAGGGCGGCCCGATGGACGGCGACGGCATCGCGCATGAGCGAGGCCTGTGTGGGCCGGAGAAGGCGCTGGCGCCGCTCCCGCCACCGTTGCCAGCCCACGAGGCCCGCCAGGGCCAGCAGGGGCGCAGTCCCGAGCGCAAGCCACATCGGCTGCCGGGCCCACGGGGGTCCGGCTGGCACCCGGCGCCCTCCCCGGATCGACAGCGACATGAGGTCTTCACGATGATTGGCGGGTCTCGTGCCGGCGACCGGGGCGGGGGTCGCGGGGGACGACGAGATGGCGGTCCTGCCCGACTCGGACCGGACGGTCACGGCGATGGGCCGCGGACGGACCGTGGTGTACCGGCCGGTGTCGGGGTCGAAGTACGAAAAGGGCTCGAAGGCCAGCGCCCGGATCTCCGGAGATTCCAGGACCACCATCGACTCGAAGGTCTTGGTGCCCGCGAGTCCCAGCGGATCGTCGGACTTGAAGCCGTTGGTGCCCGGATAGCTCTTGAGACCGTCGACTGGCGTGAGTTGGGGCGAGGGCACCGACGGGAAGCTGCCCCGCCCCGACACCAGCCACTTCACGGTGATGGCCTCGCCGACCGCGACGTTGGTCCGGGAGGCGACCGGACGGACGGTGAAGCGCCCGATCGCCCCGGAGAACCCCGGGGGGCGCCCTTCGGTGGGCAGGGCCTTGACCCGGATCGTCCGTGCCGGCGCCTCGGCCGTGCCCCGCTCCAGTTCGGCGCCCCCCCCGATGAAGTCGTCGAGCAGGCTGCGCGGCCGGCGGCCCCGGTTGACCTCCAGCACGTACTCCTGGGTGGCCGGCCCGAGCGAGAGCACCCCCTCCTTGGTCGGCGTTGCCGTGTGGCGGTAGCTCAGCACGATGAACGCCTGGCCGTCGCGGACGGTCTGGGTGTTCGAGGCTGGCATCTCCTGGCCGGTGACGAAGCCGTCGAAGCTCATCTTGGGCGGGGCGATCTGGTTCAGGTTGACCGACGAATACAGCTGCAGGTCGTAGGGCAGGGTCTGGCCCACGTAGCACTCGTCGCGCGGGGTCACGATCTTGAGGGTCACCCGGTCGTTTTTGGGTTCGCGCGGCGTGATGCGGCAGCTCACCGGCTCGGTCTGCAGCGAACCCGCCCGCGTGGCCACCGTGAGCGCCGGGACCGTGAGGTCGCCCTCCCCCCGGGTCTGCAACTGGAACTGGAAGACCACCTGGAAGGACGAGACCCCGTTGACAATCTGGGTCATCTGGCGGGGACCCAGGTACTGGATCGACTGGACCAGCGGGAGGTTCGGTAGGCGCGGCACGGCGGTGGGCTGCTCGCCCTCCAGCGTGACGTTCAGACGCAGGGTCTCGCCGGATTCGGCGATGGCCCGGTCAAGTGAGGCCGACACCGAGGCGCCGAGGCATGGGAGGAGCGCCCCCACCAGCATCAGGCAGGCGCCAAGCAGGCTGAGGAGTAGCCTCACCATGCCTTCCTCCGCGCCGCCTGCCCGGCGCCCTCGCCGAGATCGCCGACCACGCCGCGACGCCGACGCAGGACGAGGGCCTTCTCCGAGCCCTTCTGGCCATCCAGCACCTTTTCGGCCTCGCGGATCGTCATGAGTTCACCCCTTCGGGCATCCTTGTCGGGCTCGCCTACGGAACCCTCCACACCCGCCTGCGCCTCGTCTCCGCGGCGATCCCCGGAGGACTGGGCGGGCTTGGCTCCGGAGGCCGACGAGGCGTTGGAGCGGCCCTCGCCGGGCTTGCGGTCCTGCGGCTCACCGCGCCCTCCCTGGGAGGGGTTTTTGCCTTGGGAAGAATCCTTGGCCTGGGAGTTGGGCGAACCCTTGGACGACTCGGCATCGCCGCCGGACGAGTTCCCCTCCTTGCCTTCCTTGCCTTCCTTGCGGTCGTCCTTGGACGGGTCGCCGCCCTTCGGGTCCTTGGAATCCTGTCCGGCATCCTTGGAACCCTCGGAATTCTGCCGGGGGTCGTTCTTGGAGTTCTCCTTGCCCCTGCCGCCCTGTTGGGGAGGCGGGGGTTCTTGGAGTTCTCCTTGCCCCTGCCGCCCTGTTGGGGAGGCGGGGGTTGCAGGATCGCCTCGATGGCCTGCTGGGTGGCCCGGTGGTTGGCCTGCGCGGCCGTGTCGCCCGGGTTCAGCTTGAGCGCCCCGGTGAAGCTCGAAAGCGCCTGTTGCCACTGGGCCCGTTTCTTCTCTGGATCCTGTTCCGAC